>Ga0187893_10000926_pt1 | contig 74043 bp, 59 predicted proteins | sample MA1701074metaG_FD_139574 | JGI IMG/M metagenome (GOLD analysis project Ga0187893, IMG submission 139574) | White microbial mat communities from a basaltic lava cave in the Kipuka Kanohina Cave System on the Island of Hawaii, USA - MA170107-4 metaG ...
GAGCAACTCCGCGGCGAGGGACAAGAGACCATGCGCATCCTCGACGAGGACTTCCTGGCCGCCCTGGAATACGGCATGCCGCCGGCCGGCGGACTGGGCGTCGGGATCGACCGGCTCGTCATGCTCCTCACCAACTCCCCCAGCATCCGCGACGTCATCCTGTTCCCCCTCCAGCGGCCGCTGGACGCCCCGCCCGGCTGAGGTTTTCCGCCTCGCGTCATCACGGTTGATTACCCCCCCGCGCCACACCAGCCCGACGCGCCAGCGAGGGCAGTCGTCGCCGGGCCGCAGCCCCTCGCTGGCGCGTCGGGTTGGTGACCTTGTCTCGGGCGCTTGGGGCTCGTGTCCTTGTCTCGGTCGGTTCGGGCTGGCGTCCCTGTCTCGCCCAACGGCCGTCGGTTGATGCGCTTCCGCCCCGCGACCGCCGCGGCTACAACAGCCGCCGATGTCCCCCGCCGCGCGGCGCAGATGGTTCGTCGTCTTCGCGCCGATCACGGTCCCCGTCTATCTGCTCTTTCTCGCCTACGTCAACCTCGCCGCCATCGCCTTTTTCCTCGTCGCCGACATGACCATCGCCCGGCTGCGCGGCCGGACTCCGGCCGTGGGCCGGCTGTCCTTCTGGCTGCTCTCTCCGGCGGTGATCGTCCTGGCGGCGCCCCTGCTCGTCGTACACCTGCTCATCTGGCTCTTGAAGACGGTCATCGACGGGCTCGCCGCTACGGGCCGCTGGCAGGCCCGGGACGCGGTGGGGAGTCCCGGGCGGGCAGGTCTGCGCGGTCGCCCCGCGGCCGTGCTGCTCGGCGCGGTCTGGTGCGCGGTATTCGGCTGGTGCGTGCTGATGTCGGTCGACGGCGTCCTCGCGACGAGATTGGTCGGACGCGAAATCGGCGGCCGCGAGGATTACTCCCGCGCCCTGCGGCGCCGGCTGCGGCTGGGCGAACTCCCGTCCGCGATGCAGACGCGCCGCGCGGCCCTGGTCGACTCCCTGCGGACCGGCGCCGACCGCGACATCCCGCGCGCCGCCCTGCACGCCGAGATGCTCTCCGACGACAGCGTCGAGTTCGCCTTCCTCCCGGAGCCGATCCAGTTCAGACTGGTCGGGCTCTCCTGGTTTTTTGTGCCGGCGGAGGTCTCACGCGACGGCTCGGCGCATTGCTCCTTCCTGTTCGGTTCCCTGCTGCTCACGGTGTGCCTCATGATCCGCTGGCCGGGCCTGGCCGGGGCCGGCGGCGGCATCACGGCCCGGCCGCGGCCGGCGCGGCGGCTCGCGTCCTGCCTCGGCCGCGTCGGCCTGTGCGCGGCGAGCATGGCCTACGTTCTGACGTGGTCGCCGCCGCGGCTCGTCGCGCCGCCGCGGGACGATTCGTCGTATTGGGAGCGGCTTGCGTTCCCGGCGCGCTGGGCCGGCATGGACCCGTCCGCCGTCGCGCCGCCGGAGTGGCTGACGCTGAACGCGGCCCTGTGGCTGGTCGTGCTCGGGGCGGCCGTGGGGTTGTGGCGGCTGGCGGCCCGCCTGCGCGAGAGTCTGGGCGTGCCGCGCTACTACAGCGCGTTTCTGGCGGCCCGGCTGCTTCAGCGGAAGCGAATCGCATTTTTCTCGGTCGGCGCGGTCACGCTTTGCGTGGCGATGCTCCTGATCGTCATGAGCGTCATGGGCGGGTTCGTCGACACGATCCGTGCCCGGGCCCAGGGGCTGCTGGGCGACCTGGTGATGGACGGCGGGCTCCGCGGCTTCCCCTATTACGCCGAGTTCCTCGCGGAGATCAGACAGTGGCCGGAGGTCGTGGCCGCGACGGCGCTGGTCCAGACCTACGGCACGCTCCGCTTCGAGGACGGTGAAACGCGGCCGGTGCAGGTCTGGGGGATCACCCTCGAGGATTACTGCCGCGTCAACGCCTTCTGCCGCGACCTGTTCTACCACGAGCGCTACCCCGGCACGACGACGCTCGGCCCCGTGCAGATGCCGGTCTACGGCTTCGATCCCCGCACCGATGTCCCCTTGCTTCCCGAGCCGTACGAATCCGCGCTGAACACCTGGCTCGGCGACCAGCCGGAAAACGTCCGCGAGCAGTTCGCCCGCACGCCCGGCAGTTACTTCCCCGGTCCGGGCGTCTATCGTCTGAACGACTCCTCCTCCCTGCAACCGGCCCTGATCGGCCGGGAGTACCCGGGGATCATCATCGGCCGCGACATCGTGGCGCAGCGCACGCCGTCGGGGGAGTACCGGCGGTTTGAGCGCTATCCTCGCGGGTGCGTCGCAGTGGTGACGATGTTGCCCCTGACACGGAGCGGCGCGGTGCTGACGGGCGAGCCGCCGCCGGCCCCCGCCTTCCGCTACATCGACGACTCGCGGACCGGCATCTACGAGATCGACTCGAAGAACGTCTACGTAGACTTCGGCGTGTTGCAGGACACGTTGCTGATGACAGCGATGCCCCGCGCCGACGGAACGGGCACCGCCCCGCCGCGCTGCTCCCAGATGCAGGTCAAGTTGCGCCCGCGGGCCGACCTGCTGGCCCTGAAGGACCGGGTGGACGAGTTCTGGACCGAGTTCACGCGGCGGATCGACCCGCAGCCGGACGACTATCGCATGATGTCGGCCGTCCGCGTCTCGACGTGGGAGGAGATGCAGGCCGACTTCATCAACGCGATCAAGAAGGAAAAGGTGCTGGTCGTCATCATGTTCAGCGTGATCAGCGTGGTGGCGGTGTTCCTGATCCTGTGCATCTTCTACATGATCGTGCTGGAGAAGACGCGCGACATCGGCATCATCAAGAGCGTAGGCGGGTCGGCCGAGGGCGTCGCGGCGGTGTTCCTCACCTACGGCGCGGCCATCGGGATCGTCGGCGCGGCGCTCGGCTCGGCCGTCGGCTATGCGTTCGTACGGCAGATCAACACGATCCAGGACTGGCTGGCCCGGCTCAATCCCGAGTGGCGCATCTGGAGCCCCGAGACCTACTCCTTCGACAAGATTCCCGACGCGGTGAAGACCTCGGACGTGGTCCTGATCGCGGTCGCCGCGGTGCTGGCGTCGATCGTCGGCGCGGTCGTCCCCGCCTTGCGCGCCGGCCGCACCTGGCCGGTGGAGGCGCTCCGGTATGAATAGCGACCTCAAGAGCCCAAACCCAGAAAACCCTCACCCCAAAGAATGGGAGATCAGAAATCGAGAATCGGCAAGCGACGATTACTCGCGACGCGACGGTCAGCGCTCCGGCAGGAGGCACGCGGATGCCTGATCCCATCCTCCGCGCCGTCGGCGTGCACAAGACCTATCGGCTCGGCCGGACGCGGCTGCCCGTCCTGCGCGGGGCCGACCTGTCCGTCGCGCCCGCCGAGTTCGTCGCCATCATGGGCAGCAGCGGCAGCGGCAAGAGCACCCTGCTGCACATCCTGGGCGCGCTCGATGTGCCGCAGCGCGGGCAGGTCTTCTTCCGCGGCCGGCCGATCTTCCCTCCTGAGGACCGCCGCAGCGTCCCCGCCGACGAACCGGCCGATCCCGCCGCGGGCCGCGCGCGCGGCGAACCCGATTCCGCCCGGCTCGACGCGGCGACGAATCGCCTGCGGAACGAGGCGGTCGGGTTCGTGTTCCAGTTCTACCATTTGCTGCCCGAGTACGACGTCCGGGAAAACATCCTCCTTCCGGCGATCGTGGGGCGCGACGCCGCCGACTGGTTCGCGCAGCGCCCCGAGCGCGAGGCCCGGGCCGATCGGTTGCTCGACCTGCTGGGCCTGTCGGCCCGCGCCGCCCATCGTCCTGCCGAACTCTCGGGCGGGGAGCGTCAGCGCGTCGCCATCGCCCGGGCGCTGATGAACGAGCCGGCGCTCTTGCTCGCCGACGAACCAACCGGTAATCTGGATACTGCGACCGGCCGGGAGATTCTCTCCCTGCTGGGTCGGCTCAATGCCTCCGGACAGACGATCGTGATGGTCACGCATGACCCGGAGGTCGCCGCCCAGGCGCATCGGATTGTTCGGCTGGCCGACGGACGCCTCCAGACGGCCTGAAGGTGCCTCATGTCCGAATACGCCAAGGACCCCAAGGCCTACATCCCCAGTGCGGACCTCAAGATCTGGCTGGACGGCAAACTCGTGCCCACGGCCGACGCCCGCATCAGCGTCTTCGATCACGGTGTGCTTTACGGCGACGGCGTCTTCGAGGGCATCCGGGTCTACAACGGGCGAATCTTCGAGTGCGCCGCGCACGTCGACCGCTTCTACGCCTCGGCCAAGGCCATTCGCCTCGACGTGCCCTGGTCGCGCGACGAGGTGGTCCGCGCGATGAACGACACGATCAAGGCCAACCGCGTCCGCGACGGATACATCCGGCTCGTCCTGACGCGCGGCGTGGGCACCCTGGGCATCCATCCCTTCCGCACCAGCGGCGCGTCGATGTTCATCATCGTCGACCGCATCGGCATGTATCCGCCCGAACTCTACGAAAAGGGCATGAAGATCGTCACCGCCAGCACCATCCGCAACCACCCCAACGCCTGCTCGCCGCAGATCAAGAGTCTGAACTACCTGAACAACATCCTGGCCAAGATCGAGGCCGTCGACGCCGGCTGCTTCGAGGCCGTCATGCTCAACCACGAGGGCTTCGTCGCCGAGTGCACCGGCGACAACCTCTTCATCGTGACCGCCGGGCGCCTGCGGACCCCCGCCCCCCACTGCGGACTGCTGCTGGGCATTACGCGCGGCCTGATGATCCGCCTTGCTCAGAAGCGCGGCATCCCGGCCGACGAGTGCGAGTTGACCCGCCAGGACCTCTACGCCGCGGACGAGGCGTTCATCAGCGGCACGGGGGCCGAGGTCTGCCCCGTCGTCGAGATCGATCGCCGCCCCGTGGGCAGCGGCAAGCCCGGCCCCATCACGCGCCAACTCATGACCGACTTCCGCGCCTACATTGCCGAGGCGACGGCCGGCTGACTCCGCGCCGGTGCGATCCCCTCACGCACCTTCATTATTGGACCCTGTCTCGTTCCGGCTGTCCCGCCGTTCGAATGAATCCGCCGTGAAAGAGGACCGCCCTGAGCATCCTCAGTTTCGCGGGCCTACCGGTCGATAAACCACCTGGGGCGGCGGCGCCGTTCGGGATTGCCCGCCTCCCTGGGGAGGAGTTGCCGTGACACGCCACACCGTGCGTTGTGCTCTCGTCGCCGCGATTGCGGCCCTACTCGGCGCGCCGGAGGCAGCCCGCGGAGACGTCGGCCGACGCCTCTTCCGCGGCATCACCTACGCCTTTTCGCCGAGCATCGGCACGCTCCAGAACGGGCCGCAGGCCGACCAGAACATCTTCCGCCAGCACTTCATCCGCAACATCGCGGGCAAGGGCTGGGGCTACGAGTTCACGCGGACCTTCGGCACCGACTCCTTCGGCAACCCCCAGCAGATCGACATCGGCCCGCTCAACGGCAGTCTGGCCGGCGTGATGCACAACCGCGTCCTCGTCAACCGCCGCATCATCCCGGAGATCAACATCCAGTCCGACACGGCGAACGCCCCGCTCAACTACAACTTTTCCTTCTTCACGGGCGCCCAGAACTTCCGCCTCCAGGGCCAGTTCACGGGCACCCTGGCGACCACCCTGAACATCTTCGGCTTCTACACCCTCAATCTGGTCGGCAACAACACCGGCACGCGGACCGCCGACGGCATGCTCATCACCGACCAGCAATCGACCGACTTCGACCTCGGCCCGATCAGCGTGGTCGGTAACGTCTGGCTCGACGCCTTCGCCGGCGCGCTGCAATTCCTCGGCGACACCGCCCACGCCATCGGCGCAAACGTCCCGTCGGCGGCGGCTGCGGCAAAGACCCGCAACGACGAACCCGGCGCGGCGGCCGGCGGCCTTTCGGACGCCCAGGTCAGACAGTTGCTCGGCCAGGCCCTGGGGCGGGCCTTCGCGGGCCAGGTTCTCGGATCATCGCTGTTCGTGCCGGATACCGCCGCCGACGCCTCTGCGGCCGACTCATCCTCGGACGCGCCCGCGGCCTCAGCCGTTCCAGAGACCCTGGGCGCGGCCGTGACCGTGCCGGAACCGGGCACCCTCGCCCTGCTGGGAGCGCCCGTGCTCCTGCTCCTCGCCCGGCGGCGCTCGATGTCCCGGCGTCCGGGTCGCACGCAAGCGCTCGTTCGCTGACCCGTCCACCTGCATTCGACGACGGACGGTAGATTCTCCCCGCGGAAACCCGTAGACTGGAATAGAGCGGGCGGCTGCACGCCCGCTTCATGCGGGGAGACCCGGCGAATCCATGGACGTTCAGGCGATCCGAAGCGAGTTCCCCATCACCCGGGAGTACAACTTCCTCGACCACGCCGCCGTCGCGCCCATCCCCCTCCGCGCGGTCGCCGCGATGCAACGCTACGCCGAGCATGCCTCGCGCTTCGCCTACCTTGACGCGGGCTTCTACCGCGAGGCCGACCGCATCCGCGGCCTCGCCGCCCGCCTCATCAATGCCGACCCCGACGAGATCACCTTCGTCAAGAACACCAGCGAGGGCATTTCGTTCGTCGCCAACGGCCTGCACTTCTCGCACGGCGACAACCTCGTCACCACCGCCGTCGAGTTCCCCGCCAACGTCTATCCCTGGATGGCCCTCCAGGCCGCCGGCGTCCGCCTGAAGATGGTCCCCGAGGACAACGGCCGCGTGCCCGTCGAACGGCTGTGCGAAGCGATCGACTCGCGGACGCGGGTCGTGGCGGTCTCGGCCGTCCAGTACGCCAGCGGCTTCCGCACGGACCTGACGGAACTGGGGCGCGTCTGCCAAGACAAGGGCGTGCTGCTGGCCGTCGATGCCATCCAGGCCCTCGGCTGCCTGCCGATCGACGTGCGGGCGATGAACATCGACTTCCTCTCGGCCGACGGCCACAAGTGGCTGGTGGGACCGGAGGGGGCCGGCCTGTTTTTCTGCCGCCGCGAACTGCTCGGCCATCTGCGGCCGTCGACCATCGGCTGGATGAGCATGAAGCACCACGAGGACTTCGGCCACTACCAGTTCGAGTTCCGCGACGACGCGCGTCGGTTCGACTCGGGCGCGTACAACCTGGCGGGCATCCTCGGTCTGGGGGCGTCGATCGAGATGATCCTGGAGATCGGCGTCGAGAAGATCTGGTCCCGCGTCCGCGAGATGACCGACCGGCTCGTCGAGGCCGTCCGCGCCAAGGGCTACCGCGTCGTCAGCAGCCGGCGTCCGGGCGAGGCAAGCGGCATCGTCGCCTTCACGTCCGACCGTCACGATCCCGAGCGCATCCGGCAGCACCTCCGCGCCGAATACCGCACGATCATCGCCGTCCGCCAGGACCGCCTCCGCGCCAGCCCGCACTTCTACAACACGATGGACGAGATCGAGCAACTCGTCCGTTGTCTGCCGGGCCATTAAGACCGTTTTCGAAAGCATCGCCGGACCCGCTCCCGCACGGTCGCGGCCCTGACGGGTCGCACCCGCGTGTACGGGCCCGACGACTGTCCGGACGTCAGAACCGCAGCGTCGTCTGGAAGTAGAAATAATCGCTGTCGTCGGCCGGGCCCGTGTGCTCGACGAACGCGCCCGGAATGAAATACGAATACCCGAAGATCAACTCGACGTGCCGGCTCAGCGCCCAGCGCACGCGGACATCGGCCTCCTGCCCGAGGAAATCGCCGCTGGACCCGCTGGGGTCCACCCGCCCGGCCATGGCCCAGGCGTCCGAGTCGCTCGCCAGCCAGTACGGGCCGTACGACGCGTCGATCCACAACCCGTCGCGCGGCTGAACCTCGACCCGGGCCCGCGCCATAATGATGTTCTGCCAGGTGAAATGGTTGGTGTTGGACAGGAACCGGGCCGAGCCGAAAAGCGGATCGAACCGCTCCGTCACGCCGTCCCCGGGATGCCGGTCGCCCGACGCATACGAGCCGCTGACGCTCCAGCGCGGCCTCCAGAGGTGCGGCAGCGTGTAGCCCAACTCGCCGTGCGCCGCGAAGGCGCGTTGGTCGAGTCGGCCGTCGCTCCCGATCTGAAACGCCACGTCGGTGTCGTAATCGAAGCGCGTGCCGGCGACCGGACCGAACACGTGCAGGCCGAGCGTGTGGATTTCCCGATCAAACGGCGGCTGGCGCTTACGGTCCTCGTCCAGCACAAAGTAGTAAGGTGCCAGCGTCGCATACGAATGCCAGCGCCGCCACGTCCCCACCACGCCGTAAAGCCAGCGCTCTTCGTTGGGCCGATCGCGCTGCCTCAGGAAACGGTCCACCGGTTGCGCCGCGAACGCGTCCACCTGCCAGTCGGATTCGGGGCGCCCCAGTTGCAGGCGGAAGCCGTCGAAGGCGTTCACCGTGTTTCGCCACCGGTTCCGCGCCACCAGGCGGCGGTCGACCAGGTCCAGCGTCATGCGGCCGGCGACCAGCCGCAACGGCCGGTCTTTGCCCAGCGCATCGGAGAAGTGGAGTTCCGCGAACGCCTGAAGAAGGTCTGCCTCGTCAACCTCGGCGGCGTTTTCGGGGAACAGGCCGTTGAACTGCCGGACATCATTGAACTCGACGCCCAGCCGGAGCGGATCAACGATCTCGCGCACGCCCAGGTAGGCGCGGGAGCGCATGAGGAACTGGTCGTATCTTCGCAGGTCCGGCCGGCGATAATCCTCGTCGCGGCGCTCGTATCGCGTGTAATGCTCGGCGCCGAAATCCAGCCACGAGACGCCTGGCCGACCGGGAACTTCCAGCCCGGGCGCCGGCCGCACGTAACCGGGCGGTTCCGGTTCCAGGTTCGCACCGTAACTCCTCGAGCGGAACGGCGGAGCATTCGCGGCCTCCGCCGGTCGCGACGTTGCCCCGTGTTCCGGCTCGGCCGCGGCCGAGGCCGCCGCGACCATCAGCAGAACGCCCAGCGCGTCCCGGCACGCCCGAATCGACCCGCGCGCTCCCGCCATCTTCTCGATGCGCGACATCGATCGAACGGCCGCCCCGGACACGACACCGACGCCATTCACGAGCGGCATCTATAGCCCACTCGCGCGGCCGGGTCGATCCCGCTCTGCTCGTGCCGTCGCTCCGGCCTCGCCCTCATCTGCGACGGCACACAAACTCGGCCCGGCGCGCGGCGCGGCTCGCCCGCTCACCCAAACGACCGGAAATCTCGCCCGGCACGCCTCAGACCGCCGGATTTTCGCGCGCCGCTGAGCCATTCAATGGATTCGGCCGATAGCAATCCGGGACGAATCGTACGCCTCAGACCGGGATCACCGGAATGTTCAACGCGCCCCCCTCCGCCTCCAACGGCTTCAGCACACTGGCTTCGGACCCCGCCTACCGCGAGTTGCTCGATCATTTTGTCCGCAGCATTCCCCGTCGTGTGGAGGCCATCGAGCAGGCCTACGCGCAGCACGACCCGGCCGGGATCGCCCGGCTCGCACACCAGTTCCGGGGCGCGGCGGGCGGCTACGGGTTTCCGCTTCTCAGCGATGCCGCGCGGGCCCTGGAAGAGGCCGTCCATGCGCCGCAGGATCGCAAGGTGATCCGTTTGCACATCGCCCGGCTTGCCTACTTGTGCGGCCACGTCCGGACTCATTGAGCCGCTGAAGCAAATCTCAATCCATGACTGTTCGTCAGGTCGCAGCGGAGCGTGGAGGCGAATCCTCGAACTTCTCGACGGTGAACAGGTACACCTCCGTGTCGGGCCGGCGCCAGTCGTCGGAACCGAGACCGGCTTTTTCCGTGCAGCAGCGCGACAGGAACTCGGCCGCATCCCATCCGAACTCCACGGCCACCTGAGGCAGGAAGCAGCCCGTGCCGCCCGGCGAGCGGATGTACAGACCGTGCGTCCCGATCTTCAGCGAGTGCGGCGAATCGGTGCGCTCCAGCGCGGAAAGGACGGAGATTTCGATCCGCAGTCCGGACACGTCTTCGGGATGAATCGGGCGCTCAACGAACCGCGGGTCGCTCGCCGCGGCCGCGGCCATGGCCCGGACGGTCTCGTTCAGCGGCCCCTGCGGATGAAAGGTCCCGATGCACCCGCGGAGCCGTCCCCCCGAACTCAGGGTCACGAACACGCCGCGGGAGGGCAGTTCCGCCCAGGCCGGCTCGCCGGAATCAGCGGGCCGAGCCCCCTCGCGGCCCCGCCCGCCGGATTCACCGCGCACCGCGGCCTCCACCGCACCGCGGGCCAGTTCGAGCAACCGCCGGCGCAGCGAGGCGTCCAACATGTCGCACCATTCAGTCGCGGCGCAGGGCCTCAGTGCGTGTCCCGCGGTGCCTGCGGCCGGACGTTCAATTCCGCCAGGGCCGACACGACGCCGGCCGCCCCCGGGTCGAGGTCATACGCCTTCTGGAGCGCGGCGCGGGCCTCTGACCGGCTGCCGCAGCGGAGGTAGAAGCGGCCGAGTTCGGCGTGCGTCGCCGCGTTCTGCGGTTCGACGGCGGCCGCCTGCTTCAGGCAGCGCAGCGCCCGGTCGACGTCGCCGGCCTGCACCCATTCGCGCGCCTCGAGGATCAACATGCGGGCCTTCGGTCCGGCGTGCGCCGCCGCCCACGTCGCCAGTTCGAGGGCCGTCGCATGACGGCCCCGGAGTTTCAGCGCCTCGCCCTTGCCCTGGATGGCGGCGGTGTACCCGGGAAACCCGCCGATCGCCCGCTCAAACTCCGCCGCGGCCCGGTCGCATAGCCGCATCCCGGCGAACGCGCTGTCCTCGTTGTACTTCCGCTCGGCCATCGCCAGGTAGCAGCGGCCGATGTAAAACGACGGCTCGGGCCGCTCGCGGTCAATCTCCCGCGCTTTCTCGAACATCGAGATCGCTTCCCAGTAACGACCCTCCTGATAATGTCCCAGCCCCATCTGGTTGAACTGGCGGACCTCGCCGGGCGGACCGCAGCCGCCGGCGCACACCGCCGCGCTGCCGAGCGCGGCCAGGAGTCGGACGAATCGCGGCAGCGCGGGAACGGGACGGGCCATCGGGGCGGAAATCCTCTTGATCGGCGGGGCCATCGTATCCGCCGCGGGCCGCACCCGCAAGCGGAGGCCGGCGATTCGCCCCCCGGCCGAAGCGATATAATTACACCGATGAATGAATCGTGCTCACGGTCACCAGAGGACGTGGACCGTTTCCTCGTAGACCAGATTCGGGGGGGGGACGCCCGGGCGTGGAAGCAGTTGATCGAGCGCTATCACGGCCGATTGTCGGCGTTCGCCCGGGCACGGCTCAACGACCCGGTCGAGACTGAGGACGTGGTGCAGGAGACGTTTGTCGGCTTCGTCGCCAGTCTGAAGCATTTCGACGCGGACCGGTCGCTGGAAACCTACCTGTTTTCGATCCTCCGGTACAAGATCGGTGAGGCCCTGACGCGCCGGCAGCGCACGCCCGACCGCGGACGCGGTTTCGACGCCGAAGCGGACCGGCCCGACGAAACCGCCGCCGTCGACCCCGACACGCCCAGCGGGATTGCCGTCGGACGCGAACTCTCGCGCCGGCAGGAACAACTGCTCGTCCGCATCCTGCGGCGCCTGATCTCGGAACTGCGCGACCGCGGAAAACTGGAGGACGTGCAGGTCGTCGAATTGCTGTTTTTCGTCGGCCTGCGGAACAAGGACGCCGCCGCCCGGCTGGGGCGCGACGAGAAGGCGGTGGCGGGAGTGAAGTTCCGCGCCCTGGCGCGGCTGCGCGAGTTCCTCGACGAACTCCGGGGCGAGGCCGACGCCGACGCGGCTTTCAACGCCGCCCACCTCTCGCGCGACGCCACAATCGAACAGGTCTGGCGCGAGCATCGGCTCACCTGCCTGAAACGCAGTACGCTGGGCGCGCATCTGCTCGGCGTCCTGGAGGAGCCGTGGGCCGATTACACCCGCTTTCACGTCGAGACCGTCGCCTGCCCGATGTGCCGGGCCAACCTTGACGACCTGGCCGCGGCCGACGACGAGCGGATCGGACTGGCGGCCGGCGAACGTGTCTTTCAATCCAGCGTCGGGTTTCTCTCCCGGACCGGTGGATGATCGGCCCGGTACGCATTCGTGCCGGCCTTACCGCAGGTGGATTCACATGATTACGCGTCGCGATTTCGTCCGCGGCGGTCTCTCAGCCGCGGCGATCGGAATGCTGGCCCGGCGCGGCTCGGCTTATGCGCCCCCGTCCTGCCCGGTCTCGGGCGCGCTCCCCTTGCGCGGCACCGCGCCGCTCATCGCGCTGGACCGGACGCTGCCGAGCCGGATCGTCGACGGCCTGCCCTTCGCCGATTGGTTCACCGGCGACAACTTCACCGACCAGACGACCTATCCGTTTCACGTATCGCCGCCCTGTTGCGAAGGCGCCGCGCCCCCGCCGCCGGCCGAACACGTGAAGGTCGCGGTCGTGGGCGGCGGGCTGTCCGGACTGGCGGCGGCCTACCTGCTGCGGCGGCACCGCCCGGTGATCTTCGACCTGCACGAGCGCTTCGGGGGCAACGCCGTGGGCGAGGTCTGGCGCGAAACGCCCTACTCGCTCGGAAGCGCGTACGTCATCGTCCCGGACGAAGGGACTTTCCTCGACGAGTTCTACCGTTCCCTCGGGCTGCACCGCGTCTTTCGATACGCCGGCCCGCAGGACCCGGTCGAGTTGTACGGCCGCATCGAGACCGACTTCTGGAGCGGTGCGGGCCGACCGCCGCAGGAGGCCGCGGCGTTCCAGCGCTACGCCGAGGTGGTCGCCTACATGGCCGAGGAGCGCTATCCGGATATCCCCCTGCCGGAAGGCAAGGATAATCAGTGGATCATCGACCTCGATCGCAAAACCTTCCGCGAAGACCTGGAGGAACGCATGGGCGTGCCGCTGCCGCCGCTGCTGGCCGCCGCCGTGCAGGGTTACTTCTACTCGTCCTTCAACTCCGGCATGCAGGACATCTCCGCGGCGGCCGGCTGGAACTTCGTGGCCGCGGAGGAGTTCGGCCGCTGGGTCTTCCCCGGCGGCAACGCGTACCTGGCGCAGGCCCTGTGGTCCGAACTGGCGCGCCTGGACGACGGCGTTCCCGCGCACTGCCGGCCCCATCACCTCCGCGGAAAGTGCCTCGTCGTCGACGTGCGGACGCATCCCCGGGGCGCGCAGGTGACGTACGCCGACGCCGCCGGCGCCGTACGGTCGCTGACGGCGCGCTGCGTCGTCATGGCCTGTCCGAAGCACGTCGTCAAGTTCATGATGCCGGAACTGGAATCCCTCGACCCCGGCAAACTGCAATCGATCTTCTCAGTCGAGACGCTCGCCTACGTCGTCGCGAACGTGTTGCTCGACGCGCCGATCGAGCGCGACTTCTACGACCTGTTCCTGCTGCACGACGAACAGTTCCCCATGGACGAGCCGTCGTTCGAGCAGCGATCGCAGGTAGTGGACGTGCTGCACGGAGCGTATGCCCGCCGCCCGCGCGTCCCGCGCAGCGTCCTGACGCTCTACTGGCCGCTGCCGTTCCACCGCTCCCGGATCTCGCTGCTGCTGGGCGACGACCCGTGGCTGGATTACGCCCAGCGCCTCGCCCCGCAGGTGCGGCGGATGCTGCAATGGTTCGACGTGCCCGAGTCGAAAGTTCGGCAGATCCGCATGACGCGCTGGGGCCATGCGTTTCCGATCGCGCGGCCCGGGTTCATCGCCGACGGTCACGCCGAGGCGGTCCGTCGACCGATCCAGGACCGCATCTTTTTCGCCAACCAGGACAACTGGGCTTTGCCCGCCGTCGAGAACAGTCTGCTCGACGCGCATTGGGTCGCGCAGGCCGTCGATCACGTGCTCTGACGGTCTCGTCGGTTGCGGACTTGCTCGCCGCATCCGCCGCCCGGCCGGACGTCGGGCCTGACTCGCCCGCCGCTACCTTCCGCTGTTGGCGAACGGCGGCATCGCGTGCACCACCACCGGCCCCTCGAAACGCGCCGCCGCAAGCGCCTCGTCGGCCCTGCGCCAATCTTTCGCCGTCCAGTCAACCGCAGTAATCCTCACGACGGCGACCCGGTGCGTCAGCGTACCCAGCCATTCTTCCAGTGGTCCCGAGGCGGGTAGTGCCGCCAGGTCCAGATCCGCGCCCACCCACCAGGCATTGACCTCGTCGAGCCACTCGCGGCATTCGGCCGGAGACGACGGCGCGAGTCCCCCTCCGGGGACGATCGCCAGCCGCACCCCCCGGCGTTCCCCGTCGAAGCGCACCGCCCGGGCAGCCCCAAGGCCGAACTCAGGTCGCCTCCCTGCGCCGGCCGTCAACGCCTCGTCCGCGAGCGGTCCGAGACTGACCACCGCCGCGCCCGCTTCCGCGGCCCCGTCGATCAATCTCTGAATCTCGGACACGAACGCCTGATCGGCGGGGTCAGGCCGTTGGGGACGCACGCGGACCGCCCGCAGCGACACGATGTCGATGCCCGCCGCGCTTGCCGCCAAACGCCGCGCGGCCCAGTGCGAAGGATCAACAGGGACGTCCTCGGGCGAATGGACCTCGCCCGCGTCTTCGACGGCCTTGAATCCGGCCGCCGCCGCACGGGCCGCGGCCCGTCCGAACTCGTCCAGGTCCAGGCCGGCCGGAAGCGCCTTGACGATCCGCACGACAAACGCTCCGCCCGCCCGTCGGGACGGTATCGACCCGCGCTCCTGCGTCAAGCAATCATCGCGGCAGGGTCCGCGCGGGCACGAACAGTTGAACGAACACTGAACGGAGAATTCCGCACCGCACAGGCGGGTCAGCCGACGGCGCGGCGCGGCGGCGATGCGCCGGCAGACGCCGGACGGTCGTTGCGACGGGTGCTCGAGGCCCGGGGCACCATGAACGCCGCGCCGCACTGCCGGCAGTTCCGCACCCGTCCGCGCGACCGCTCGGGAACGACCACCGGATGCAGGCAGGCCGGGCAATGAAGGTACGCGGGCATGGGCGCCATCCCAGACCGGGCTGCACGAACCCACGTGCACCCCGAAAAGTGCTAACGTTGTGGCCGATGGAGTATTACGCGCGACGCCGCGGCTATTTTTGCGGCCGGAACGCCTCCCACTAACCCTCGTTGGGTGAGGGCGTTGCGCTTGACACGCGGCTCCGAATGGCGATAATCCCCTGGAGTCCGTGCGACTTGGCCCGCGCGGCGCAGGCGTCCGAGCCGTCCCGACATCCGCCGAAACGCGGCGTCGCGGAGCGCTGATGCGGCCAAGGACCCCGCGGAGACCCGGACGGTCCCCCGCGGAATGGGAGACGTCAAATGCCAGACCAAGCGACTCGCCTGAAGGTCACGCGATTCGGCGGCACGTGCATCGTGGAATTCGAGGACCGGAAGATTCTCGACGAGTTGTGCATCGTTGAGATTCAGGAGGAACTGAACAAACTCGTCGACGGGGAGGGGCCCGGCACCCTCAAAATGCTGCTTTCCTTCGCCAACGTCGAGCACATGTCCAGCGCCGCGCTGGGGATGCTCATCACGCTGAACAAGCGGGTCAAGGAAAAGGCGGGGCAACTCAAACTCAGCGACATCAAGCCCCAGATCTTTGAGGTCTTCAAGATCACCCGGCTGAACCAGATGTTTTCAATCCACGATACGATCAAGCAGGCACGGGAGAGTTTTTCCTGACGCAGCGGAGGCGCCACCCGGCCGCCGGCCGGGAACGCGCCCTTCAGCGCCCGGTCCGACCATGCCGACGCCCTGTGACACCAGCCGCCACCACTTCGACCCGGACGCCGAGTGCGTCGAGTTGACCGTCCGGAACAACCTCGTCGCCGCCAAGCAGCCGGAACAGGAAATCCTCCGCAAGGTGCAGGAATGCGGCTACCGCGAGGAAGACGTCTTCGCCATCAAACTCGCCCTGGAGGAGGCGATGACCAACGCCGTCCGGCACGGCAATCGAAACGACCCGGCCAAGCAGATTTTCGTCCGCTACCAGGTGACACCGCGAAAAACCACGATCCTCATCCGCGATGAAGGACCGGGTTTTCGGCCGGAGCGCGTGCCGGACCCAACCGCGCCCGAATTCATCGAGCGGCCATGCGGCCGCGGTATCATGCTGATGCGGGTCTATATGACGCATGTGGCATTCGGCGGCCAGGGCAACGAAGTCATCCTGGTAAAGGTGAACGAGCCATGACCCCGACCTCGGGCACACCGCGAAAGGCCCCGTCTGACAAGCCGCTGACCCTTCAGGTCGAGCGCCGCGAGAGCGGGGCGGTCGTTCGCCTATCCGGTTCCTGCACGATGGAAATCTCGAGCCAGATCCGGCACTGCCTCGTCGGACTGGCCGCCGAGCGGATCCCCGTCATCGTCCTCGAACTTTCCGGACTGGAGTTTATCGACTCTACCGGCCTGGGGGGGATCGTCGCCGCACACCTGAAGGCCCGACACCACCAGGGCTCGATCCGGCTCGTCAACCCGCAGGACGCCATCCGCGACGTGCTCCAGATGACGCGGCTGACCAAACTGTTCCCCGTTTATGCCGATGTCGACCGGGCACTGACCGACCGCCCGGGCTGACGGCCCCGGCCGCCCCCTCTTCAGGAAGTTGAATTAGACCCCTCCCTTGGACGATCTTATAATTTGAGGAACGCGGGGCCGAAGGCGGACCCGAACCCAACCCAATAATCGGACGACACGACTCGAACCGCGGGTCGTAACGGCCGGCGGCGGGTCGCGTATGGTTCGGTCCCCCAATCGTCGAGGCGGCCCGAAACGGGATCGACCATCCCGACCAGCGGGAGGAGACATGGCGCAGGCAACGGCCGTACGGCGCGGATTCATGGTGGCGGTGGGGAACGGGGCGCTCTTTGCGGTCCTGTTGCTGGGGCCGGCGTGGACGCCCGCCGCCCGGGCCGACGACCGCCGCACGGCGGACCGCGCCGCCCTGGACCTCAAGGCCCTGTGGACCAAGGGATCGGACGAGGTCCTTTCGGGGGAGTTTCAGGCGGCGGCCAAGACGCTTTCGCAGTTGCGGGCCGTCCAGGCGAACAATCCCGAACTGGACGACGCGCTGTCCTGGGTGGAGCACGCCAACAAGGTGGCGGCGTCGCGTTCGCGGCTGCGGCGGAAGGCGTTTGAGCGGCACGCCACGCGGGCCCGCGAGCACCAGTCCGCCGAGAAATGGTCCGACGCGTTGGCCGAGATTCACCGTTGCAGTCAACTCGCCCGGGACGAGGCGGCGTTTCTGCGCGAGCCGTGGGTGCTCGAAATCGTCACGAAAGCCGAAGAGAGCGCCGCGGCCCTGCGCGAAAAGGGCGAGTGGATCGACGCCTACGTGCTGTACGAGCGGCTCCGGACGATGTACCGGGAAAACGAGGAATACCCGAAACGGTCGACGATCTGCCGCCAGCACGGACACTTCAAGAGTTACTACACCGAGAAGGAGGAGTACAAGGCGGCCCTGCGCGGCGTGACGCCGGGCGCGGTGCGCGAGTTCCTTTCGCGCGTGGCCAACGAGTACGTCCGCGAGGTGGATTTCAAGCAGGGCTGCATCCTGGGGTTGGAGACGCTTGTCCTGCTGGCCCGGACGCCCGACCTGAACCGCATCTTCCCCGGCCTCGGAGACCCCGACCTGGTCGGCAACTTTGTCGACCGCGTCGAGCAGCAGATCAGCCGCGTCCGCCGCCGCACCCGCTTCGACGCCAAGGAAGCCGCCAACGTCTTCGACCGCGTCCTCCGCATTAATCACGAGACGATCGGCATCCCGGACCCCGTGCTGATCGACGAGTTCATCGGCGGGTTCTCCGAACTGCTGGACGACTTCACCTCGGTCATCTGGCCCGGCAAGGTCGATGAGTTCACCAAGCACACCCGCGGCGAGTTTGTCGGCGTCGGCATTCAGATCACCAAGGAGAAGGGCGAACACATCCGCGTCGAGTCCCCCCTCGAGGGCACGCCCGCCTACGAAGCGGGTATCAGCCCGGGCGACTTCATCACCCACGTCGACGGCCGCGACACCAAGGACCTCCTCGTCGACGAGGCCGTCCGCATGATCACCGGCGAGCCGGACACCCGCGTGACGCTCACCGTCCGCAGCGGCGAGACCGGCGATTCCCAGACCTATACGCTGGCGCGCCGGCGAATCCAGATCTGGACCGTCCGCGGCGTCAGCCGGCGCGGCGAGGGCGAGGAATGGGACTATCTTCTCGATACGAAGCACCGCATCGGCTACATCCGCGTCAACAGTTTCATGGAAAAAACGGTCGATGAACTCCGCGCCGCCCTCGAGCGCCTCGAGCGACAGGACTGCCGCGGGCTGATCCTCGATCTCCGCTTCAACCCCGGCGGACTGCTGCGCTCGGCCGTCGATGCCTGCAATCTGTTCCTCGACGAGGATGAGCCGATCGTGATGACCAAGGGCCGTTCCGGAAAGTCGGACGGTGAGACGACCGCCCGGCCGGGCAACGGCTTCCGCGGCCTGCCCCTGATCGTCCTGGTCAACGAGTACAGTGCCAGCGCCAGCGAAATCGTCGCCGGGGCGCTCGCCGGCCGCGGAAAGGCCCTCGTCATCGGCAGCCGCACCTACGGCAAGGGCAGTGTCCAGAACCTGATCCCCATCGAGGAGGGCGCCGCCTACCTGAAACTGACGACTCAGTATTACTACATCCCGACCGGCGACGTGGAAGAACCCTGGCGCTGCCTCCACCGCGACGAGAAGGCCGACTCCAAGATCTGGGGCGTCGATCCCGACATCGAGGTGAAACTCATCCCGTACGAGACGGGCAAAGTGCTCCGCCTGCGGCGACAGGCCGACATCCTCCGCGGCAAGGGCAAGCAGAGCATTCCGAAGAACCTGCTCAAACGCCCGACCACCGAACCCGCCGACGAGGAGGGCGACGAGGCCTTCGACGACATGCCCGACACCGACCCCCAACTCGTAACCGCCCTGCACGTGATGCGGATGAAACTGGTCAGCAAGCAGCCCTGGGGCCACGGGCCGCGCGTCGTCGCCAACGTCAAGTCCGAGCGTTAGAGCGCCTAACGATTCCCTCTGTGACACCGGCGTCTCGCCGGTGTTCCCACAGGCCAGGGCCCAGTGCCACTGGTTTCTTAGGCGGTCTAAGGCGGCGAAGCGCCGGCCGGCCCTTCAAACCGATCAACCCACGATCCGTGCGGGCGGCGCACTGCGTCCCGCCCGGTTCTGGCGACCGTCAGGCGTTCTTCCCGCGGGCGGCGCCGCCCGGCGCTGGCCGGCGCGCCGACGCCGCGCTATCATGGCCGATTCATCGACGGGTCAGGGAGCCGGCGCGCATGACGGAAAAACTGGTCATCATCGGTTCCGGACCGGCCGGGCTGACCGCCGCGATCTACGCCGCCCGCGCCGCGCTGAAGCCGCTCGTGTTCGAGGGGTTTTCCGCCGGCGGCCTGATTCCCGGCGGCCAACTCATGTTCACGACCGACGTCGAGAATTACCCCGGCTTTCCAGACGGCATCCTCGGGCCCGACCTGATGAAGGCCTTCCGCGATCAGGCCGAGCGCTTCGGCACGCGGTTCATCACGCAGGACGTCTCGGCCGTGGATTTCGGCCGCCGGCCCTTCCTCGTGCGGAACGACGAGCACTCCGTCGAGGCCCACGCGGTCATTATCGCCACCGGCGCGCGGGCGAACTGGCTCAACCTCCCGAACGAACAGCGGCTGGCCAAGACCGGCGGAGGGGTGTCGGCCTGCGCCGTGTGCGACGGCGCGCTGCCCATCTTCCGCGGTAAGGACCTCGTCGTCGTCGGCGGCGGCGACTCGGCCATCGAGGAGGGCAGTTACCTCACCAAGTTCGCGAAGAAGGTTTACCTCGTGCATCGCCGCGACAAACTCCGCGCCAGCAAGGCCATGCAGGAGCGATTCTTCCGCCTCGTCGACGAAAAAAAAATGGAGCCGGTCTGGGACTCCGTCGTCGAGGACGTGGTGGGCGATCAGTCCGTCAGCGGCGTGCGCCTGAAAAACGTCCAATCCGGCCGGACGCGGGACCTGCCGTGCCAGGGGCTTTTCCTGGCGATCGGGCATACGCCCAACACCGAGTTGTTCAAAGGCCACGTGGAGATCGACGAGAAGGGCTACATCCGCCTGTCGCGGCCGCAGGCGACGTTGACAAACGTCGAAGGCGTCTTCGCCGCCGGAGACGTGGCCGACTTCGTTTACCGCCAGGCCGTGACGGCCGCGGGAACCGGCTGCATGGCGGCGCTTGACGCGGAGCGCTGGCTGGCGGCCAAGGGCATTGACTGACCGTCGGCGGGATGGGAGACACCTCATGCTTCCGCGAGCGCCCGACGACGCCGACCGGACGCGAAGCGCCTGCGTGCGGATCGGTCGTTCGAGCGCTGCTGATCGCCCTCGGCGCGATTAGACTATCCCTGTGGGCGGCGAGCGCGAGAGTCTGTCGCGGGACGAACTGGCCATCGTCCTGAGTCACTTCGACCTCGGCGTCGTGCAGGACGTTCAGGACTTCCCGCGCGGATCGCACTTGGCGCCCAAACTGGTCGTGCAGACGACCCGCGGCCGCTACCTGCTCAAGCGGCGCCCGGCCGGCAGGAACGACGCCTCGCGCGTCGCGTTCGCCCACGACCTGCAACGGTTCCTGGCGGAGAAGTATTTCCCGCTGCCGAAATTGATCCGCACCCGTGAGGGCGGCGACCTGATGGTCCGCCACGGCGAGAACCTGTACGAGGTGTTCGAGTTCCTGCCCGGCGACCGCTACGACGGCACGTTCGTCGCCACCTACGAAGCGGGCAAGGCGCTGGGGCTCTACCACCGCCTCGTACGGGACTATCGCCCCCAGTGGCAGCCGCCCGGCGGGCACTACCACCTCGCCCCCGTTGTCCACTCGCAGTTGCGCGAACTGCCGCAGCGCCTGGCGGCCGCAGAAAGCGTCCGCGGCCGCGAGCAGGAACTCCGCCGCACCTGCGAATTCCTGCTGGAGGCCTACGAAATCGCGGGCCAAGCCGCCGAGGGGGAGGGACTCCTCAAATGGGAGCAGCAGATCGTTCACTCCGACTGGCACCCGGGGAACATCCTGTTTCGCGCGGGACACGTCGTGGCGGTGATCGACTACGACGCGGCCCGCATCCAGCAGCGGGTCATGGATATTGCCAACGGCGTTCTCCAGTTTTCGCTGGAGACCGCCACCCGCGACCCGGAAACCTGGCCCGACGAGGCCGACCGCGCCCGCGCCAAGCGATTCCTGCGCGGCTACGACGAGGCCGATGTCCTGACCGCGGCCGAACTGTCCGTCGTGCCCCTGCTGATGCAGGAGGCGTTCATCGCCGAGGTGGTCGTTCCGATCTGGAAGACCGGCACCTTCGCCCGCATCGACGGGTTCCGCTTTCTCAAAATGGTCGTCCGGAAGATTCGCTGGCTTCAGCAGAACCGCCAGCCGCTCGTCGAGGGGCTGGACGATTAAGAGCGCCTCACAATTGCCTTTGTGGCACCAACGTCTCGCCGGTGTTCCCGCAGGTTATGATCGTCGCTTCTGGGAGCGCTCATGCCGTTATTCCCTATGATCCTCGGCGCGGCATTACTGGCCCAAACGCCCGCCGTCCCGGGTCCATCCGGCGAACCCTCCGCCTCCACGACCGAAGCCGAGCCGGTCCGCACCGGCGAACCCGCCCCCTACAGTCCCGACGACGTCCAACGCTGGGTCGACCTGCTGTCCAACCCCAGTCCGCTGGAGCGGCGACGGGCCGGCGACGCGCTCCTACTTGCGGGGCCGATCGCCTACGATCCGCTCCGCCGCGCCTATCAAACCGACGACTCCTACGACCTCCGTCGGCAGATCGCCCGCCTGGCGTTGCAGATATACGTCGATCAGCGAGTCGGTCTCCCCCCCGCATTCCTCGGCGTCCAACTCGGCCGCCCGGATTATGAGCGCGATCCGCGCATCCCACAGGGCGCCGACGCCCTCGTCATTCAGGACATCATCCCCGGCACGGCGGCCGACGCGGCGCGCCTCCGTTCCGGAGACCTGATCGTACGTCTGGACGGCGAAACGATCTCCCGGGACACGGACCAGACGAGGAATCCCGCCATTTCACGCCGGATCGCGGAACGACGCCCGGGCGACCGATGCCGAATCGGCCTCTACCGCGGTCAACGGGCCATCGACGTCGACGTCACGCTCGGCCGCCGGCCGTGGAACCTCTCGTTCGGGGCGGACGCGACGGCACAGCCCGGTTGGTGGCTTCGCCCCGAACAGGCGGCGCGAATGCCCGACGTCATGCGGAGATTCGACGCGTGGTGGCGGGAGGAGTTTGGACCGCCCGTTCCGGGGGCGGAGGTGCCGGCGATTCGCGATCCGCGCTGGCGGCTGCGGCCAGCGCTCCCCGACACGTGATTCACGCAGCAAGACCCCTTCGCTTCATTCGATGACCGCCCAAGGTCACTCACGACAAGCGAATATTCCGTGACTTCGGCCGGCACGGACGCGCAATTCCTGCGCAATGAATCCCCGCTCCGGCAAATTCTGCGCGACCCACATCGGCAGACCATGCACGGAGTTTCATTCCCGCGCGCCGGAGTGAGTTCCCGCTGGGGGTACGACGCGCAGCATTTGCGCCCTCCTTGTCAACCTGTTGCACTGGTTTGGGGACGGCCGGTCACGGGTCAATAACTCGTACCGCGGCGCATGTGTTCGGGCGTCGACTTGCGTCATGGAATGGCTCCGTCATCCATGCCGGCCCCGAGGACAGCACCGGCGCGCCGCGCGCGGTGTTGATCGGCGGGTCGCGTTTTGTCCGTATCCGGGGGGGTCCAATGACCGATATCAGTATTGAGAACTCGGCCTGATGTATCCGCGCCCGGTGCGCCAGCACTGGCGGATGGGTTTTGTTGTCGGACGGTTTGCCCGTCCGGGCGGCAAATCTTATGTTCCCTGTTGGCATCGCCGATGATGGAGCCAGCGGTGAACCTCACCCCGGCTCGGCGGCGATGGCTGGTCCGACGAGGCCTGCCGCGAGCCCGGCTGATTCATCGGGGGATCGCCGGAGCCCGCAACGGTCAGCGCCGCCCGCCCACGGGGCATCGAACCGGGGATGGGCCGGTCACTTCAGACCGGACACGAAGGTTCCCAGACATCACGTATTGGGGGACAGAACGGAACCTGTCCTGGTAGGAAGTCGCCGCCGCGCGTCGACGGCACTTCGGGATATATCGCGTCCGGGTCCGAACGGAAGTGGACACGGCGCCCAGGCAACGGCCGCGCCTGCGGCCGTCGAAAGGTGCACACATGAATCGGTTTCTGAGTCGCGTCCGCGAGTTTCTGAAGAGCGAAGACGGTCCGACGGCCACCGAATACGCCGTCATGCTGGCGCTGATTATTATCATCGCCCTCGGGGCGATCAGCGCTCTGGGCACGAAGGTCTCGACCGTTTTCACGAACATCGAGTCGAACCTGCCGGACGGCAACGGCTGATGACCGGCCGACGGGACCGGCTCGCCGGGGATCGCCGGCGAGCCGGCAACCGCCGGGCGCGGCTCGGGTTTCGCCCGCCGCCGCCCGGCCGAGCAAGGACCGTGAAGTGATGTCGACACCGGATTATCTGACGCTCGCCGTCGCGGTCGTCGTCCCCGCCACTTTGCTGGCGAGTTGGATCGACTTCCGCTCGCGCAAGGTGCCGAACTGGCTCAACGCCGCCCTGGCGGCGGGGGGCCTGGCGGCGCAGGCGGTCTATTTCGGCTGGTCCGGTGTCGGTCAAGGCGCCGCCGGAATCGGAGTCGGGCTCGCATGCCTGATCCTTCCGTGGGCGATGGGGGGCATGGGTGCGGGAGATGTCAAACTGTTGGCCGCGATCGGCGCCTGGCTCGGTCCGGCGATGTGTCTGGCGGCATTCGCCGTCGGCGCCCTCGCGGGAGGGGTCATCGCACTGGTGATGATCGCGGCCCAGCGGAAGTTTGCCCAGGCGGCGAACAACCTCGGCCTCATCCTGGCCAAGGTCAGCCGCTGGGAAACCGCATTTGGTGATTTCGCCTCCGCCCGTACTCTCGGAAGCACGAGCGCGCTGCTGCCGTACGGCATTCCGCTGACGGCGGGGACCTGGATCGTCCTTTTTGCCCGCTGGGCCGGGCGTTAGGTGCGCAAATGTTTCCTTTGATGCGAAGACTTCGAAACGGACGGCGCGGCAGCACGATCGTCGAGACGGCCGTGATGGCGCCCGTCGTCGTTGCCGCGATGCTCGGCATGACCGAACTGGCTTACTCCTACATGATCCGTCAGACCGTGACCAATGCGGCCCGGGAGGGCGCGCGGGCGGCCAGTTTGCCGGGGGCGACCCTGGACTCCGTCATGGACGCGGTCGACGAGACCATGGGAGCGGCCAGTCTGACCGGATACACGGCCGATTCCAACGTGGACGACTTGCAGCCCAACGACACGGAAGCGTGGTGCGAGGTGAGCATTCCGTTCAACCGCGCGTCGTTCACGGGCGGCTTTTTCGGCGGCGGCAGTTTCATGATCCGATCGCGATCGACCATGCGTGTCGAAGGAGCCGACTGGCCCCAGGAAGAGTGATGGGCGGATCGGGTCGCCGCGGCGACCGGACCAGGCGCTCGCGCCCCCGGCTCTGCCGGGTCGCACGACCGGGATAATCGTTATGCGTCTCAAGACCTTCGTACCGCTGATCTTCGGACTCGTCGTCGGGTTCCTTGCCGTCAAGATGGGCGTGGACATGGTTCGACGCGCCCAGGCCGGGCAGGGCGCGGCCGTGGGCGTGGTCGTCGCCGCAACGTCGATCGAACCCACGACAGCCCTGACCGAGAAGTCGTTGTCGCTGCGGCAGGTCGCGGCCTCGCTCGTACCGCAGGGCGCGTTCGTGAATCCCAAGCAACTCGTCGGGCGGGTGTCGAACGTGCTCATCCCCCCCGGGATGGTCATCGACCGCCGGATGCTCGCGCCGCCGGGCGCTCAGCCCGGGCTGCCGAGCCGGATTCCGGACGGCTACCGGGCCGTGTCGGTAAAGGTCGACGAGGCATCCAGCGTCGCCGGGTTTATCACGCCCGGAAGCCGCGTGGACGTGTCCGCCCTGTTCGTCGAACGCAGCGAGGACGGCCGTCGCCCCCAGACCGTCAGCCGCATCATCCTGCGAAACATCGAGGTCGGCGCGGTCGGACAGTCGCTCAACACGGTCGGCCCGGACGGCAAGCCCGCCAAGTTGTCGCGCTCGGTGACCCTCCTGCTCCAGCCCGACAACGTGCCGACGCTGCAACTGGCGGCAACCAACGGCCGGATTCAATTGGCCCTGCGAAACGGTCGGGACGCCGAGTCCGAGGCCGCCGCGGAGGCCGGCCGGCGGGTTCGGGAATGGTGGGCGTCGCTGTTTAGGCCTTCGGACGCCGCCGAGGGAAAACGCGCGCCTGCCGTCGCGGATGCCAGCGCCTCGCCCAAGCCGGACGCCGCGCTCGCGGATCGCGGCACGGTCAAAACGGACGACGCGAAATCGCGTCCGCCGGTCCCCCCACGCGTGGTCTACGTCTATCGCGGCGAGAAGATGGAACGGATCGAATTCAACGGCGATTCCGGCCGTCGCCACGATGGACAGCGGCCTGCTGCGGAAGGACAGAAAGCCGACCAGGCCCCCGGAATCGACGACGAGATTCCGACAACGGACACGGAGGTCTCTGAATGACGACGCACCTGTCGAAGGCCGATCCAGTCGCCGCTTCCGCTGCGGCGGGATGCAAGAGCCCGAATCGGAACCGGCAATCCGGCCAACCGTCACGCCTCGCCAGCGCAGCGCCAGGCCGCCGTCGATCGGGCGTCTCTCTGGTGCCGCTCATTTCCTTCATCGCGTGGTGCACGGGCGAATCGGTGCACCGGGCTGCGCGGGCGGAATCAGCGGTCATACCCGCCGTCGCGAGCGCCGAATCCGAGGGGTCGACCCATCGCGCTCTGGCCAACCGGGCCTCGAACCTGGTCGCACCGCGGACGTTGTCCACCACGGACTGGCTGCTCGGCGCGGCCTGGCCGAATCGCGGGCTGCACATCGCGGGTTTGCGCACGGATGAATCACACCCCCCGGACCGGGAGGCCCGTCCCCACCCGGCCGACACCGCGGTTGATCTCACCCCTCCGCGGCCGGTGGAGGCCGCGGTCGCCGGCGGGGATCCGCTCGCCGGCGGCGACGAGCCGGCCGCCGCGCCACCCGGCGGCGAACTGACGCTCGCCGCGCCCAGACAGGATGACGCGGCCCTGGTCCAGTCGGAGTCGGATGACCGGCGTTTGCGCGTGGTCGTCCGCCGCCCGGAGCAGCGCGCGGAGCGCATCCGGCTCGTGAAGAGCAAGTCCGTGGTGCTGGAATTGAACCGGCCGATCAGCCGGGCGCTGATTGCCCAGCCGGAGACGGCCGACGTGCAGGTCATGTCGCCCACCGAGATCGTGGTCACGGGCAAGGAATTCGGCGCGACGCAGTTGACCTTGTTCACGGAAGACGGCCAGCAGCAATTGTTGGACTTGCTGGTCGAGGTCGATCTGCCCCTGCTGGAAGACCTCATCCGGGCGGTCGCGCCGACCTCTCAGGTGCAGGCCCGCAGCGTGGCGGGAACCGTCGTCCTGACCGGAACCGTCTCCGACACCCTGACGGCCGAACGCGTCGGAGAAATCGCCGAACTGGTGTCGGGCGGCAAACAGGGCCAGACGGTGAAAAACCAACTCGTGGTCGCCGGCGTGCAGCAGGTGCTCATCCGCTGCACCGTGGCCGAAGTCAACCGCACCGCGATGCGCGAACTCGACATGAACTGGTTTATCGGCGGCTCGCGCTGGTCGCGCGACTTCTTCTTCGCCAACAACCTGAACGGACTGAACCCCACGGTCGTCGCCAGTTCCGGCCTGCCCAACCTCCTGTTGGGCCAGCAGACCTACTCCCTGCTGGGCAATGCCAACATCATCACCACCCCCAACACCAACATCACGCTCGGCTTCCCGCGCGCGGAGTTGCAGTTCTTCATCCAGGCCCTGCGGCAGAACGGTTTGATCCGCGTGCTCGCCGAGCCGAACCTGATCGCCCTCAGCGGCCAGCCCGCCTCGTTCCTGGCGGGCGGAGAGGTCCCCATCCCGCTGGTGTTGCAGAATTCATTCAACGTCGAGTACCGGCGGTTCGGCATCCTGCTCGAGTTTACGCCCGTGGTGGTCGCCGGCCAGATCATCCGCATGACCGTCGCCCCGGAGGTCAGCGACCTCGATCCGACGCGGGCGGTAACGGTCTCCGGCTTCTCCATCCCCGCCTTCACGACCCGCCGGGCCCAGAGCACGGTCGAGATCGGCAACGGCCAGACCTTCGCCCTGGCGGGCCTGCTGAACGAGTCCGTGCGCGCCACGGCGAACAAGATTCCCGGCCTGGGAGACATCCCCGTCCTCGGGACGCTGTTCTCGTCCGTCGACTACTTGCGGAACGAGACGGAACTGGTCATCCTCGTGACGCCCGAACTGGTCGCGCCGCTCGACCCGCAGCAGGTCGGGCCGGTGCCCGGTCAGAACATCACCGACCCGAACGATTTCGACCTGTACCTGATGCAGCAGTTGGAAGGCCGGCCGCTGCGCCCCGTCGCGCGCGACGAGGTCCCGCGAAACGACCTGCCGACCAACGTTTTCCCTGCCTCGTCGTCGTGGTACGCATCGGCGATGTCGGTGGCCCTGCGCGGGCCCTACGGCATGTCGATCGGGGACGAGGACGTGCCGGGGAATTGACGAAATATTTCCCCGCCGGCTGCTGCGAGGCCGCGGGAGACCTGGCCGGGCCGCTAACCGTCCGGCCGAGACCTCTTGGGGCCTGCCCCCGGCGCCGGCCGAGGGGCGCACACGCCGCCACGGGACACGTTCCCGGCGGTGGATGGTGGGGGATGTTTATGACGGATAAGCAACGAACCAGCGGATCGCGCCGCAACGTGAATCACGTTCGCGGCATGGCGATGGTCCAGACGGCCGTATTCGGATCCCTGGTGGGGTTCGGGTGCCTGGCGCTGGCGGTCGACACGGGGATGCAGTTCAACACCCGTGCGGAACTCCAGCGGGCCGCCGATTCGGGGGCGCTGGCCGCAGCCGCCCTGCTCGGGCGCGGACCCGAGGGGCTGGAACAGGCCCGCCTCGAAGCGGCGGCCTTCGCGGCCGCCAACCTGGTCCGCGGCACGCCGGCTCACGTCGATCCCGCCCTCGACGTCGACTTCGGCCGCGCGTCGCAGCAGAACGGCGCTTACGACTTTCAGTCCGACGTCGAACCGTACAACGCGGTCCGCGTGAGCGTGCGGCGCGACGGATCGGACGAATCCCATCCGCGCGTGGACCTGCTGTTCAGCCGGGCGTTTTACACCGGCGGTGCACGGATGAGCGCGTCGGCCGTGGCGATGCTCATTCCGCGCGACATCGCGCTGGTCATCGATCTGTCCGGCTCGATGAACGACGACAGCGAGTTGCGCCACTACCGGGATTACGAGTCGGAGACCGATGGTTCAATGCGCCCCGGCGTGCAGATCAACCTGGAGGACGTCTGGCGCTCCCTGCCCTGCGCGAAGGGAAACAACGGCGTCGGCAACGGCGTCGATCCGCCGCCCCCAGGAAATCCCGGCAATCAGAACGACCAGCCCGGCACCGGTCCCGGCTCCCCCAACAGCCAGGGCGGCAACCCCAGTCCCGGCGCGAACCCGCAGCCGGGGGGCGCGTGCGGCGGGCCGCGCTGGGCGTGGATGACCGGATTCGGCAATGCAATCGTCCACGGTGTTTACACGCCGGTGGGCGATCCCGGCCTCTACTATGTCCCGCGAGTCCTGACCTGCACGGACGCCGACGTGATCGAGAACATCACCACGGCCGGCTACTCCGCGGCGGAGCGGACCGCGCTCCTGTCCACCGCGTACGACGGGTCCACCACCTACTACAGGAACCGGGTGAAAGTCCTGCTTGGTCTGGCGGGCTGGCGCAGCAAGAAGCCCGGCGGCAAGTACAACGGCGGTCCGGGCAACGGCGACAACCGGGTCGATACCAACGAACTGACGCACGTGGCGTCCTGGCCGTTCAATGCCGGCAGTTGGGACGATTACATCGACTACATGTCCTCCACCACGAGCCGGATGTATGACACCGACCCCAACTTCCGCTATCGCTACGGAATCAAGACGGTGACGAACTATCTCTTGGAGAAGCGCGCCAGCAATTCCGCATGTCCGGAACTGGTTGCGGCGCCGGAGATGCCGCTGCGGTCGGCCAAGGACGCCGTGCGCGCGATGGTTGATCTCATCAACTCCCTTGAAAGCGATGACCTCTGCTCGCTGGAGGTGTTCGCCACCACCGGCCGGCACGAACGCGACCTCTCTGCGCCCGCGGACATCCCGAACATTCTCAATCAGCGCCAGGCCGGACACTATGACAGCACGACCAACATCGGGGCGGGCCTCGAGCGCGCCCGGGTCGAACTGACGAGTTCCCGCGCCCGCGACTTTGCCACGAAGGTGATCATGCTGTTGACCGACGGAAAGCCGAACGTCGGCGGCTCGGGATTGTCGCCCGAGGCCTACGTCGTCGACCGCGCCAACGCATGTCGGGCGCTCGGAATGACGATCTACTCCGTGGGCGTTGGTCACGACGTGGATACCGACCTGATGGCCCAGATCGCGGAACTCGGAAACGGCGAATACTTCCAGGCCGACAGCACGCCGGATCCGGTAACCGGCGAGCCGATGTATGTCACGCAGTTGGAGGAGATTTTCCGGACGCTGGGCGGAAAGCGCCCCGTGCGGCTGATTCGATAACCGGGCGCCGCCCGTCGCCGACTGGCCGCCGGGCGCTTCGACATGCTCCCGTCGCCGGGACGGCGCACCCGCCAACGACCAGGAAGGTGCAAGGGTCGGCGGGCGCCCCGCCTGCCGGCGCAAAGGCCGGCCGCGACGCGACCGATGGGAACGGAGCCACCGGCGCCGGTGCGAGATCGGAATCCCGCACCGCCGCTGCGGCCAGGGAAAAAGGCGAAAGAGGCAGGCAGCCATGACGGATTCCGTTCGGGCAATCGTCTTCAATGCGCAGGCGGACTACGCGACCTCGCTGCGCCAGTCGCTGATGTCGATCCCCGAATTGAAAGTCGCCGCGGAGATCGATCAGCCGGACCATTTAGCGCCGGCCGTCGCTCAATTCTCGCCGGACGCGGTCATCGCGCACCTCGATCCGCAGCCGCTCGTCGTGCTCGACGCCCTCGAGGCGCTGGTCCAGGCGCACCCTCATCTGCCGGTGATCGCCGTCAGCGGGCATACTGAGGGCGACGTGTTGCTCCGGGCGATGCGGGTGGGCCTGCGCCGGTTCCTGGTTAAGCCCCTTACTACCGACGAACTGCGGACCGTCCTCGAACAGGTTCAGCGCGACCGGCCCAAGGGGCCGAAGCGCGGTCGCCTGATCTCCGTCATGGGCAGCGCCGGCGGCGTCGGCGCGACGTTCGTGGCCACCAACCTCGCCTGCGAACTGGCAGACCTGACGCAGGGAGACCGCCGCGTGGCCCTGCTCGATTGCGATTTTCGGTTTGGCCAGGTCGCCACCGTCCTGGACCTGGACACGCCGTTCACCGTCGCCGACCTGTGCGCCACGCCCGAACAGATCGACCCCGCGATGGTGGACCGCGCCTTGGTGCGCCACGCGATGGGCGTTCACGTGCTGGCCCGCCCGCACCATTTTCACCAGGCGGAGAACATTACCGCGGCCCATTGCGCCAACGTCCTGTCGATGCTGCTGGAGATGTTCCCCTATGTGGTCGTGGACGGCCCGATGCGGAACGATCCGGACGGACGGGTGTTGCTCGACGCGGCCGACTTCAACCTGATGGTGATTCAACTCCTCGTCACCAGCGTCCGCAACACGGACCGGATGAGTCAGGAACTCGTGGCCCAGGGGTTCAACACGCAGCGGATGCAACTGGTCTGCAACCGCGTGGGCCGTGAATCGGCTTACCTCGAGATCGAGCGGGTCGAATCCACGCTGGGGAACCGCATCTTCCAGGCCCTGCCCGACGACTGGAGATCGGTGAGTTCCGCGATCAACGTCGGCCAGCCGCTTCGGAATCACGCTCCGCGGTCGAAGATCAGATGCGCGTTGCGGGAATTGGCGATGAGGATTCACGCGCCCGAGAAGGTCGCCGCTCCGGCGAGGCATGGGCGGTTGCTGGAACGACTGCTGGGCAAGCAGGCACGAACGCGCCGCGCGGGGGGCGCCGACCCGCCGCGCCAGGGCGGCCGTCCGGCCGGGGAGACCGGTCGGATTCCGGCGGCGACGGACGTGCCGGCGTCCGCCGCGGTCTGATTTGGCCGCTCGGGGGACACGGTAATCGACCCGATCGTCTCCACCGGGGACGAACGGTGCACGAACCAGGGGGAACCGCATGTTCGGAAAGAGCGCAACGACGCTGAAGCCGCCGCCTCCATCCGCGCCCGTCGAATCCTCGCCGCCTTCCCGCGGAACCAGGACCGGCCCTGCGCCCGGCAGGCCGTCCAGCGCGCCGCCCGCCCCCCGCGCGAGCGCCGCGGACGACCGCATGGAGCAGTTCTACGAGATCAAGGCGCGCGTGCACCACAAACTGGTGGAGCAACTCGACCTGACCGCGCTCAGCCAGCGGGCCGGCCAGGACGTGCGCGAGGAAGTCCGGACCGCGGTGACCGCGCTCTGCAACCAGGAGAACGCCCTGCTCAACGTCACGGAGCGCGGCCGGCTGATCGAGGAGGTGCTGGACGAGACGTTCGGTCTCGGGCCGCTTGAAACGCTGCTCAAGGACCATTCCATCAGCGACATCCTCATCAACGGCCCGAAACAGGTTTACGTCGAGCGCAAGGGCCGCCTGCAACGATCCGAGGTCCAGTTCCGCGACAACGGGCACCTGCTCCACATCATCGACAAGATCTGTTCGTCCGTCGGGAGAAGGTGCGACGAAGTGACGCCGATGGTCGACGCCCGCCTGAAGGACGGCTCGCGCGTCAACGCCATCATCCCGCCCCTGGCCATCGACGGGGCCTCGATGTCCATTCGGCGCTTCGGCAAGGACCCGATCACGTGGGACGACTACCTGCGCTTCAAGAGCGTTGCGCCCCAGATGGTCGATTTCCTTCAGGCGTGCGTCGACGGCGCCCTGAACATCCTCGTCGTGGGCGGCACCGGCTCCGGCAAGACCACCCTGCTGAACAACCTCTCCTCCTTCATCCCGGACACCGAGCGGATCGTCACGATCGAGGACGCGGCCGAACTCCAACTCCGCCAGCCGCACGTCGTCCGGCTTGAGTCCCGGCCGGCGAACATCGAAGGCAAGGGGCGCATCACCATCCGCGACCTGCTCATCAACGCCCTGCGGATGCGCCCCGACCGCATCGTGGTCGGCGAATGCCGCGGGCCCGAAACGCTCGACATGCTCCAGGCGATGAACACCGGCCACGACGGCTCGCTCACCACCGTCCACGCCAACAGCGTCCGCGACGCCGTCCAGCGCGTCGAGACGATGGTGATGATGGCCGGGTTTGACCTGCCGGTGAAGGCGATCCGCCAGCAGTTCGCCTCGGCGATTCACCTGGTCGTGCACGCGGCGCGGCTGACCGGCGGGCCGCGCAAGGTGATGTCGGTGGCGGAGGTGCAGGGCATGGAGGGCGAGGCCATCACCATGCAGGAAATCTTCAAGTTCGAGCAACTCGGAATCGACGCCTCCGGCAAGGCGTTCGGCAATTTCATCGCCACCGGCCTGCGTCCCGCGTTTGTCGAACGGCTCGTCGCGCACGGAGCGCAATTGGACCCCGCAATCTTTGAGCGCCGCGTTCTGTCGTCCGACAAGGAAGAGGCGTAGCGCATCGATGGGGTTGGCCCGACCGGGGATGTGAACGTCATGTCGCTGGCACTGGCGGGTTGGATGGACCAGTGGGCGCTCTACGCCCTGCCGCTCACCGGCTCGACGCTGGTCGCGTACGGACTGTTTCAACTCGTGACCGATCTGCGCCGGCCGCAGGAGAAAAAAGTCGCGCAGCGGCTCCGCGAGAACGGCGGCGCGTCGCGCACCTCGCGCAACGAACAGGCGGTCCGCGAATCGTTGCTGCGGCGGCAGCGGGCGGCCGAGTCCGCCATCGCCCGCGGACTGGGGCGGCTGTCGTTCGTGCCGACGCTGCAACGGGCGCTGGACCAGGGGAACCTGCCGTGGGTTGCCACTTCCGTGGTGGTGAACCTGGTCGGGGCGGCGGCGCTGGTCTATCTGGCCACGTGGCTGCTGTACGAACGAATCTCGCTCGCGCTGGCCTTGGCGGGCGCGACGATGCTGCTGCCGCTGTTGTACGTGCACATCCGGCGGAAAATGCGGATCAACAAACTGGTGCAGCAACTCCCGGACGTGTTCGAGTTGCTGGGACAGGGTCTTCGGGCGGGGCACTCGCTGGGGAACGCGATTCATCTCGTTTCCCAGCAAATGTCCGACCCCGCCGGCATCGAGTTCGCCCGCGTGTTCCACGAGCAGAACCTGGGCCTGAAGATCGATGACGCGCTGCTGAACATGGCCCGCCGTATCGACCAGATGGACGTGCGGTTCTTCGTCACGGCGGTGCTGATCCAGCGCACCACCGGCGGCGACCTCGCCGAGGTCCTCGACAACATCGGCGACGTGATCCGCGAGCGGATCAAGTTGTTCGGCACCGTCAAGGCGCTGACGGCCGAGGGTCGGCTGTCGGGATACGTTTTGTTCGCCCTGCCGTTCGCCGTGTTCGCGATGGAGCAGGTCATCAACCCGGAGTACGGGAATATCCTGCTCGAACATCCGATCGGACAGTACATGCTCATCACGGCGTTCGTGATGCAGTTGCTCGGCCTGGCGATGATCAAGAAGATTGTGAATATCAAGGTGTAGCGTACTTCGAGTGTGGCCTGCGCCGTCGCCCGGCCGGGGCCGGCGGACGGGGCCGCAGCGACCGGCGATCGGATCGGATCGGTGTCTGCATGCAACTGTTGATGCTGGGCGTGCTGGTGGTCGTCGCCGTGGCGCTGATCGTTTATGCGCTCATGCCGGCCCGGCAGGACCGCGAGGAAATCGTCGCACGGCGGGTGGCCGGGCGCGGACAGGAGGTCGTGGACGCCGCGAACATCTCGCACCGGGCACGCGAATCCGCAATGGCCACCGTGTTCGAGAAGGCCGCCCCCTTTCTCTCCCGGCCGATGATGCCCAAGACGGACGAGGAACAATCTACGCTGAAGACGCGGCTCGCCAACGCCGGCTTCCGACGCGAGTCCGCGGCCTCCCTCTTTCTCGCCAGCAAGACGGTCACGGCCGTCGTGCTCGGGCTGCTCGGCCTGTTCGTGGCTGTTTCCGGCGGAAAGCCGCCGCTGTCGATCGCCAGCATCGCGGCCCTCGCCGCCGGCATCGGCTTCCTGCTCCCGAATGTCTGGCTGTGGCTGGCTGTGAAACAGCGGACGGAGCGCATCCTGAACGGGATGCCCGACTCGCTGGACCTGCTGGTCGTGTCGGTGGAGGCGGGGCTGGCGCTGGACGCGGCGCTTCAGCGCGTCGGCGACGAGATGCGCCACGTCTACCCCGAACTCTCCGAGGAACTCCAGATCGCCACGATCGAGACGCAGATGGGCGTGCCGCGGTCCGACGCCCTGGCGCGGATGGCCGATCGCACGGGCGTGGCCGAGATGCGGGCGTTGGTCGCCGTCATCGCGCAGGCCGAGCGGCTCGGCACCTCCGTCGCCAAGACGCTGCGAAACCAGGCCGAGACCCTCCGGACCAAGCGCCGCCAGAAGGCCGAGGAGCGGGCGCAGAAGACGGCCGTCAAACTCATGCTGCCCCTGATCCTGTTCATCTTCCCGGCGATCCTGATCGTGCTGGGCGGCCCGGCGGGAATCAAACTGGCCGAGACCATGTCGTCCGGTTCCGGCTCGGCCCTGTCGGGCGACTGAGCCCCTTCCCGGTACAACAGTTCGCGTCGGCGAGACGCCGGTGGTCCCGATTCACGTGAACACGATCCCCGCGTAGCCGACCGCGTCGTGCGGGGCGTCGTCGAACCGGCCGCGCATCACCTCGGCGCTGGTCGTGTGCCGCAGGAGCGTGGCGCAAGTCGCGCCGCACTCGCGGCTGGCGGCGATCGTGGCCGCGATCGCTCCCGCGCCGCAGGCGTTGGCGTGCGCCCGCGCCTCCGGGACCACGGCCTCCTCCTGCATCGCCAGGATCAGGTCGATCAGCCGCCGGTCGTTGTGCTCCTTCGCCCAGAGCAGCGCGGCCGGGCCCGTCCCGTGCGGCATGAAGCCGTACGACGGGCCGTAGTGCGTGAAGTCCGACGAGCCGAGGAAGACGGCGTCGGCCTGGGCGTCGCGGCAGATGCGGCCGACGATGCGGCCGACGGTGGCGGCGTGGTCGGTGGGCGGGACCATGATGGGCACGATGCGGATGTCCGGGAAGAGGTGACGCAGGAGGGGCACTTCGACCTCGATGCTGTGCTCGTGTTCGTGGGCGTAGGGGTCGGCTTCGAACAGCGTACCGGCGGAGGCGATCCGCTCGGCGAGCCGCTCATCGACGGGGACCGGTCCCAGCGGCGTCTCCCAGGCCCCGGCGTTGAACACGCTGGCCCGCGGACCGTGGCGGACGTGCACCGCGCCGAATATGACCGCCGTCGCGGGGCTTCGGCGGGCCGCGACGGCCTCGATAACCGCCGCCGCCGTCGGCCCGCTGAACATCCAGCCCGCGTGCGGGACGATGCCGCCGATGACTTTTTCGGCGGCGGAAGGACGGAGATCGCTTGCGCCCGCGACGCCCGGACCGCCGAAACAGCGGGCCAGTTCGGCGCGGCACGACTCGGCCTCGGCGGGATAAAAGCGGCCGGCAACGGCGGGTTCGCGGATGAGCATCGATGAGGTCCCGCATGAACGGGCTGACGCACTAACCATTATAGCGCGGCTCTATGCTGGCGGGCGTCGATAGGGGTCCCGCACTCCGGGCACACGCCGCTCACGTTGCCCGTCAGGTTGTAATCGCACGAGGGACAACGCAGCGCACGGTCCGACAGTAAACGCTCCAGACAAAACAGACCGCGGACACCGAGGGCACTCCCCCATACGAGGATCGCCAACCCCACAAGTGGGTGACCCAGAACGTCCACCATTGGCTTCATGGCTATGAGCCATAACGGTTTGAATGGCGGCGTCCTGTACGCGACTATCCCGAGGCCGGGGTCGGCAAGTTCCTTCAGCGACGCAACGACCGACCACACGAGCATCAGCGGGACAACCGTGACCGGTACCAGTAACAACAATCGAAATCGCGACAACCACGCGCCGCGGTCGCAATTCTCAATCGATCCGTCGGGCTGACTGGTGGTCGTAAGGCGAAAAAGAAGCCAAACGAGTGTCAACCAGACGTGTGCAATCAGGATCGAAAAAAAAGAAGTTAAGGGCAAGAAGTTTAATACGGTTCGGTAGTACGTCTCGATATCGCGGACGGGTTCGCTCGTGGGTGTGCACGCAATCGCCAGCGGCCAGCCGATTGCGGCGACAAGAGCCGGCACGGCAAGAACGAGACAGGTTGCCGTAGATGACTTTCGAGCAACCGTCGTGAGCGCGTTTGGCGAAAACGCGATGCTCAACCAGACATATCGGTTCTGCATTTTTGCCGCCCCAATGATACCTTGATTCCGCTTCGACATGTTGCCCAGGCCACGGTAATTTGGTTCCCGATGCGGATCGCCTACTTCGACTGCTTCAGCGGGGCCGCCGGAGACATGATCCTCGGCGCGCTGCTGGACGCCGGGCTGGCCGAGGCCGACCTGCGCGACGAACTCGCCAAGGTTGAACTGCGCGACTACACGCTCGACGCCGGCAAGGTACGGAAACAGGGCTTCGCGGCGACGAAGGTCGAAGTGCGTCCCACGGCCGGACAGGGCCATCGGCATCTGCGGGACATCCTGCGTATTCTCGACGCCTCGCGGCTCGACGCGGAGGTCCGCCGACAGGCGGCGGCCGTCTTCACGCGGCTGGCCGAGGCCGAGGCCGCGGCGCACGGCATCGCCGTCGAAAAGGTCCATTTCCACGAGGTCGGCGCGGTCGATGCCATCGTCGACGTGGTCGGCGCGGTCGCGGGCCTGCACCGGCTCGGCGTGCGGCGCGTCGAGTGCTCGCCGATCCCGGTCGGCAGCGGCGTCGTGCAGTGCGAACACGGCACGATGCCGGTGCCCGCGCCCGCCACGGCCGCCCTGCTGCGCGGCGTGCCCATCGCCGCCAGCGACGAACCGGGCGAACTGACGACGCCCACCGGCGCGGCCATCCTCACCACGCTCGCGGCCGCCTACGGCCCGATGCCGCCCATGACCATCGAGTCGATCGGCTGCGGGGCCGGCTCGCGCGAGGGCCGAACGCGGCCCAATTTCCTGCGCGTGCTGATCGGACAGTCGGCCGACCGCGCCGATGCCGAAAGCGAGGAGATCGTCATACTGGAGACCCACGTCGATGACCTGTCGGGCGAGGCGATCGGATACGCGATCGAACGGCTGCTGGCCGCCGGCGCGCGGGACGTGTTCGCCGCGCCGATCGTGATGAAGAAGAACCGCCCCGGACACCTGCTGACCGTGCTGGCCGACCGGGCGACCGCCGACGCGCTGGAGGCCCTGCTGTTCGCCGAGACGACGACGTTCGGCGTGCGGCGGCGGGTCAGTTCGCGCCGGGTGCTGGAGCGGACGAGCGAGCCGGTCGAGACCCGCTTCGGGCGCATCCGCATCAAGGTCGGCCGGCGCGCCGGACGGATCGTCGTCGCCTCGCCGGAGTACGAAGACTGTGCGGCCGCCGCGCGGTCGCACGATGTGTCGCTGCGCGAGATCATGGACGAGGCGCGGCACGTCTGGCGCAGCGGCGTCGCGGGCCGGGCGGAATAGCGCGTTGCACAGGCGAGTGTGTGGCACAGGCGTCCCGCCTGTGTCTGCACCGCCGGAACGGCGGCGCCACATGCCACCATCGGCGGGAGACGCGCATGACCTTTCGCGATGCGCCGGCGGCTTCCCAAGCCGACGAACGCGCCCGGCCGACGCTCCGCGGACTGTCGCCCGTGCAATGGAAGAGCGGGCTGGCGGCGTGGCTGGGGCTGCTCTTCGACGGGCTGGACGCCTACCTCTACGTCCTGGTCGCCACTCCGTTTGTCGCGCTGCTGATGAATCTCGAGCAGCAGGACCCGGCCGTCGCCCGGGTCGGCGGGACCATCCAGGCCGCGTTTCTGCTGGGCTGGGCCGTCGGCGGTACGGTCTTCGGGTGGATCGGCGACCGGTTCGGCCGCGCGCGGACGATGAGTTACACGATCCTGCTGTTCGGTATCTGCACGGGGCTGTCCACTTTTTCGACGCACTGGGGCCAACTGCTGGTCCTGCGTTTTTTGGTGGGGATGGGGATCGGTGGCGAGTGGGCGGCCGGCTCGGCGCTGATCAGCGAGACGTGGCCGCGGGCGTGGCGGCCGTGGGTCAGCGCGGCGCTGTGGTCGGCCTATGAGGTGGGGATGCTGGTGGCCTCGGTGACGGGGATGGTGCTGGCCGACAAGCCGCAGTACGTCTTCCTGGTGGGCGCGCTGCCGGCGGTGGCGGTGTTCTGGATCAGGCGGTCGATCCCCGAGCCGGCGGAGTGGCGCGCGGCGCGGACGCAGGCCGGGGCGGCGCTGCCGCGGATCGGCGACCTGTTCCGGGGCGACCTGGCGCGGCGGACGGTGCGGGTGACGGCGTTGTGCGCGCTGGCCATCATGAACGCGTGGCTGTTCCTCTACTGGTATCCGCAGCAACTGCGGAACCTTCCGGCGCTGGCGGATTGGTCACCGACGGCCCGGACGCGATACGTCAGCGCGACGTTCTTCGCAACGACCGTCGCGGCGCTGATCGGCAACTTCGCGGTGGCGGCGCTGGCGCACCGATACGGATACCGCCGCGCGCTGGCGGCGATGTTCGCCGGGTCGCTCGTCTGCCTGCTCGCGACCTACGGCCTCATGCACGGGCCGGCCGCGATCGTGTTCTGGCTGTCGGCGACGAACTTCTTCGTGCTGGGGGTGTTCGGCATCTTCCCGCTGTACATCCCGCCGCTGTTCCCGACGCTGCTGCGGACGACCGGGGCGGGGTTTTCGTACAACGTCGGCCGCGTGATGACCTCCGCCGGGCTGATCGTCTTCGGGCTGCTCGCGCCGGTCGGCGACCACGGCCGGGCGCTGCTGTGGGTGGCGGCGCTCTACGTGCCGCTCATCGCGCTGGCCTTCGCGCTGCCGGAACATGAAAGGTCAGCGGACGTCGACACGGCGTGAGTCGCGCATCGTAGTGTCGTCGTCAAGCCGGCGACGGCTAGGGGTTCAACAACTTTTCGTGGAAACCGGGTATGTCCGGCCCGCTGACGATGCCGTCGGCGTTGAAATCGCCGTGGCAGACAGCCGAGCCGTCGCTCGCGCCCGCCAGCGCCGCCGAGACAAATGATCCGATGTCATCGCCGTTCGTCTGCCCGTTCGTGTTCATGTCGCCGTCGGGCGGCCCGAGGCAAACGGTTAATTCGGCCGGGGTACTGACGGTGGCGCCGCAGTCATTGCTGACGACCACGTCGTAGAAGCCGCCGTCCCCCGCGTCGGGGGTGACGTGCAGGGTGGAGGTGGTCGCGCCGGACACGTTTCCGCCGTCGGTCAGGTCCACCCCGTTCCGCCGCCACTGATACGCGAGGATGCCCGGTCCCGTTGCGGCGACGGAGAACTCGGCCTCGCCGCCGACCAGCGCGACCACGGCGTCCGGCTGGTCGACGATGGTGGGGACGCAGACGGCGTTTACGTCGGCGATCAGGATGCCGGAGGTGCCGTTCGTGAAATCCGCGCGGAAGACGAGCCGGCCGTTGTCATTGAAACTGGTGTGGCGCCCGTTCGAGCCGCCCGTGCCGGTGATGGGCCGCAGGACGCCGACCGTGCGGACGTCGCCAGGCGCGACCTCGACGGCCTGACCTTCGCGGACCACAAGGTGCATGACGTCGTACGGATCGGTCGCCCAGATACCCAGGTCGTTCGCTCCGGACACGCCGGGGCCGGTGACGGTGGCGAGAAAGGCGACCTGTCCGGCCGCGTTCATGACCGGCGAGACGGACGCGGCCGGCAGTCCCTGGAACGCGCCGAACGTAACTCCCGCCGGCGTGCCGGGGGCTGCGTCTCCCTCGCGGACGACCATTCCGAGGTACCCGACGTCGTCGAGGGCGAAGACCGCTACGTCGTTGGCGGCGGTGATGCTCGGGCCGGCAACGCGGGCGCGAAAGGCGACCTGGTTGGCGGCATTCATCCTTGGAAAGCCGTTGCCGAACAGCGCTTCGAAGTTGTTGTAGGTATGTCCGATCGGCAGGTCGAGGACCGCGCCGCCTTCCTGCATGACGAGACCGGTGACGCCCGCGGCCAGGCCGCGCCAGATGCCGAAGTCATTGGCGGTCGTGATGCCGGCGCCGCTCAAGAAGCCCCGCCAGGCCACGGCGCCCGAGTCATTGAGCACCGGGTCTTCGATCGCGACGTAGGTGCCGACGCTCGGCGGATCGGGCCCCATGCCCGGAGCCGAATTGCCTTCACGGGCCATGAGGTGAACGCTGCCGGGCGTTCCCGCCCAGAGGCCTTGGTTGTTTGTCCCGACGACGCCGGGTCCGATGATAGTCGCCATAAAAGCGATCTGACCCGGCCCGTTGAGCCGGACGCTTGCCCCGACATAATCGAGAAACGTAATGTCCGGGCCGGTACCGGGGGCGGGGTCCTGCTCGAAGACGGCGGTCGTCAGGAAACCCGGCGCGCCGAACCAGATGCCGCGGTCGCGCGGATCGGTGGTGTTGTTGGTCGTCCCGAAAAAGCAGACCTGGTCGGCGTTGTTGAGCAGGGGCGGGTCGAAGGAGGCAAACGTCATGAAGCCGGGGATCCAGGGCCCGGGCGCAAACGCTCCCTCGCGTGCCATCAGCGACAGCGCCCCGGGCGATCCGGTCCACATCGCCTGATCGGTGGGGGCGGTGACGCCCGGCCCGGCGAGGAACGCTCGAAACGCGACGCGGCCGCCGGCGTTCAGGGCGGGGGAGAAGTTGTCGAACAGGTCCGCGATGGTCAGGCCCGGAAGCCCGGGAGCGGCGTCGCCCTCGCGCGCGACGAGCGACAGCGCGCCCGGCGACCCGACCCAGATCGTCTTGTCGTTCGCCGCCGCGACGCCGGGGCCGGCCACAAAGGCGGTGAAGGCAACCTGCCCCGCATTATTGATGAACGGGAAGCCCACGCCGAGGTCGATGGCGCTGAATACGATCCCGGCGCCCAGCCCCGGAGCCGACTGCCCGGACAGCGCGACCGACGTGAAGGAAACGGCCTGGGCGAAGGTCGGCAGCGATCGCGCGCAGACGGTTGCCGTCAGGATGACGGCGATGCATCGGTCCGCGCGCGGGCGCCGCGCGGCGGCGCGCGGAGAATGAATCGATACCAGCAATCGCGCTCCAGATCGTGTGGTCGTCATCGCACGCTCCTGGGGACCACCGGCGGTCGCGCCGAGCGCCGTCATTCGCCGCGGCGCCCGCAAGACCGATCGGCTCCGTGAAGGAAGACGGAACCGAAGGGCGGACGGTCATCGGTGAATGGCGGTGGCCGATTGGATTGCTCATCCGTCTTCTCTTGTGGAAGGACGACGCTGTATCCAGTCAGTCCGGCGCGGGCCGGACCGGCGTCCTGCGTTCGCGGCTCACCGGGCCGCCCGGAGCGGCGCCCCCGGGGGGACGGGCGCAGTCCGCGTCCACGGGAAAATGGAGGCACGGAAATGTTCTTGTTTCGAACCAGTTTGATCGCCGCGGCAATCGCGTCAGCAATGGCCGCCCCGGCGTTGGCCGCCGGCGAAGTCAGCATCCGCAAGAGCCGCGACGCCAACGTGAAGGTGTGGAACACGATCTTCGGATTCCGCGTCGGCGATCCCAAGGCCGACATCGACCTGCCCGCCGGCGACCGCCTCAAGGCCAATCGCAGTTGGTGGGCCACCGACACCTCGACCCAGCAGCGTTTCCTGGGTGTGGCGGCGGTGGAGCGGACGGCCGAGCACGCGCTGGCGGCCATCATTCCCGACCCGGAAAACCCCGGCCAGGTCACGATGCCGCGGCTCAATTCGTGGCTCTTCGATCAATTCGGCATGCAGCAGTTCGAGTTGGCCGACATGGCCTCGGAGGACTCCGACCTCTACGTCGCGGTGGACCTGTCGGCCTGGATCGCGGGCGGCGGCGTTCGTCCGCCGGACGGGTCAGTCTTGAACATCGTCAACGGGACGCACCCCATGCTGCCCGGCTACCTGCTCTCGCCGATGCCGGCCCACTTCGACCCCAATGTCGGCTGGGACAGCCCGGCCCGCTATAACGGCCCGGCGTTCGTGCTGGGGGACATCATCACGAACGCCCCGGAGCCGGCAACGCTTGCGCTGATTGGCCTGGGAGGGTTGGCGGCCCTGCGGCGACGCCGGCGCTGAGGGGAAACGCCGTCCGCAACGTCGCCGAGTCTCGTCGCCGGCGGGTGTGGGTCTACGGGCTTGCATCCGTCGGCGGCTTTTTGCGCCGAATGCCGGTGATGGGACCGGGCGGTATAATAGGGCGTTCGGGCCGCTGGGCGGCGATTGTACCGCATCGACGGCCGCGGTGAATTTCGAGCAGGAGTCAGGCGATGAATCGTGCCCTTGCGGCGGCGAGTGCGGCGGCAGTGTTCGGACTGGCGTCGCCGGCGCACGCCGCGCTGAAGACCGGTGACGCGGCCCCGCCGCTCCAGATTGCCGAGTGGGTGAAAGGCAAGCCGGTCGATCTGTCCAAGGCGGAAAAGAAGCAGGTATTCGTGATCGAATTCTGGGCCACGTGGTGCGGCCCGTGCCGGACGAGCATCCCGCACCTGTCGCAGATTCAGAAGCACTTCGGCGAAAAGGTGATCGTCGTCGGGGTTTCCGACGAAAGCGCAAACGTGGTGCGCGACTTTGTGCGGATGTCGGACCGGCAAATGCAGTACACGGTGGCGGTGGACGACAAGAAGCGAACGACGAAGGCGTACCTGGTCGCCGCGGGGGCGCGGGGCATCCCGCACGCGTTCATCGTCAAGGACGGCAAGATCGCGTGGCACGGCCATCCGCTGGCGATGGACGAACCGCTGATCCGGATCACCGGCGACCGGACGTGGGGCGAGGCCCTGGCGCGGGAACAGGAGAAGGAACGAAAGCGAGTCGCGTTGGTCGAAAAGACGATCTCCGGTCTTCAGGACGAACGCTGGGACGACGCGCTGGCGGGCGCGGACGGACTGATCGCGCTCGATCCCGCGGACGAGCAGGCGCTGATGTGCAAGTTCTTCGTGCTGACGGTCCACAAGCAGGACGCGGCGGCCGCCAGGGAGCACGCCGACCGGATGCTGAAAGCGATCGACGACGCGCCGGCGCTGCTGGCCATTGCGCGCGCCGTGCTGATGGACGAGGCCTTCAAGGACCATCGGAACCCGCGCCTCGCGCTCGCATTCGCGGAGAAGGCCCGCAAGAACGGCGGCGCGGATGATCTGACCGTGCTGGACACGCTGGCCCGGGCGAAGTTCGAGACGGGCGCGGTGGACGAGGCCATCGCCCTGTCGCGCCGCGCGCTGAAACTCTGCGACGACGACGAATCAAAGCGCGAAATCCAGACGCTGCTCGATTCTTATCTCGCCGCAAAGAGCAAGGGCTGAGCCCCTCACGGCCGACAGAACTGGCCGGCGCCGTGGCGGACCGCCCGGCGGTTACGCGTAACTGTGCAGCCCGACGATGTAGAAGTTCACCACCCACCAGTTGAACTGCATCGCTCCGAACCCCACGCACGAGAGCACCGCCGTCCACATCGCCCGCCGCGGCGTGACGAAACGGACGTGGATGAGGATCGCGTAAAAGAGCCAGGTGACCAGGGCAAAAACTTCCTTGGGATCCCAGCCCCACGGCCGGCCCCATGAGTAATCGGCCCAGATCGCCCCCAGCACCAGCCCGACGAACAGCGCGATCGTCGCCATGTGCAGCAGAATCATGTGCGACAGGTCAAACGCCGCCAGCACGGATTCGCGCTGGGGTTGCAGCGCGGCCCGGACCGGAACGGACGCGGAAACAATCGCCGCGCTCCCGGGCGGCGCAGAAACACCCGCCAGCGCCGGCCGCGGCAGCAGTTGCGGGGCGTATACGAAGAGAAGCGCCCCCGTGACCGCGAACGCCGCCGGAATCAGCACGACGAACCAGCCGGACAGGTCCGTCAGGGCGTGGAAGGCATCGCGATAGGCCAGCACGGCGCAGAGACCCAGGGCGCTGACCGCGCCGAGCGTCACGCGGGGAATGACGGGCCGGGGTCCGCGCGCGGCCACGACGAGGTAACAGACCGCCACGCCGAAGGCCAGCGTGATGATCGCGTAACTGGAGATGATGAGCACCGTGTGAATGCGGAGCATGATGTCGTCGAGGATCGGGGCGATTTGCGTGATCTCGCTGCCGACGAACTTGCCCAGGACCAGCGACAGAAAGCCGAGGAATGAACCGGCCAGCACGTACACGCGGCGGCGGGTGGCAAGTTCCAGAACCACGGCCAGCGCCGCGCCCACCAGCGCCGAAGAAACGACCGCCTCGAACATGTTGGCCACGGGAATGCGGCCCACGATGTACCAGCGCATGGCGATGCCGGTCGCGTGCAGCATGAACGCCAGCCCGTACAGCCCCAGCGCCAGCCGCCGCGTCCAGTTCCAGCCGGCGACCAGGGCCCAGATGCTGGCGAACAGGGCGGCGACATAGAACGCCCAGCCGAACGTCAAGGCCTGCCAGCGGTGATAAACCACCTCCATGCGCCGCTGCGCAAGAGTGGGATAGGTACCGGGCGGCGCCAGGCCGGGCAGCGCCTCGGCCAGCGACGCCAGATGCGCGTTGATCGCGTCGGCGTCGCGTTCGAGCCAGGCGCGACCGAAAAGTCGAAAGTCGTTGAGAATATTCGCTGCGGTTTCCGGGGTGATGCCCGGAAGCGCCCGTGCACCCGCCGTTCTCGAATGGCCTTCCGGCATCCCCAGGCTGGCGAAGAGCGCGTCGATGCTGTGCCACGCGCTGTCGTACCGGCCCGAAGGGCTGGGGATGACGTTGAACAGCGAGAGCACCTGGGTGTAATACGACGTCGCGCCGTGAAAGCGGTCCATGCCGCGCTTGAGCGTCATGCGGCCGGACAGTTCGTTGATGATGCTTGCCACGGCGGGCTGTTCCAGGTACCGACGGCTTACGAGTCCGGTCCGGACGATCCGCCGGGCCTCGCCGGGCGAGACGTTCACCGGGTGGCTCGTGATATGTTTCCGCAGCGCCATGTCCTTGACGAACACGACAGGCAGGTCGTCATAGGCGGGCTGATTGAGCATGAGTTCGAAGGCGGCGACGACGGGATCGAGGCCCAGGAAGTCGTCGCGCCCGTGGATCGTGGCGACGACGTCGCGGGCCCACGCCTCAAGGGTCTGGTAACGCGAGTTGTGCTGGACGATCAGGGAGCGGACCTCGTCGAGGTGCAGGCGGTCCTGAATCGCGCGCAGCGATTCGGGGCCGGGTGGCACGCGGCGCGCCGCCTGCGCGGCCTGGGGTGAATCGGTCGGTCCGTCGTGCTGGGCGGCCGCTCGCGGCGCAACGGCCGCCAGAATCGCGAGAATGACGGCCGTCGCCGCCCCGGCCGCCGCGGGGCTTCGCGGTCGAGTGGCGGCGGCCGCGGCCTCGTCGACCTCCTGAGAGACGGAATCGATCGCCGCCCGCAGCCGCGCCCGGCGCTTCAGCCGGGGTTTGATGTAAAATGCGTACATCATCCCCAACGTGACCAGACAGCAGCCTAGCAGCATCGTCATCACTCCGTCGCGGTTGCCGACGCCGAGGATGGTGAAACTCTCGTGGTCAGCGGCCTCGCTGGACTGAAAGAGCGTCCACGGTCCGATCCGGGCGGTGTTGTTAAGGAAAGCCCGGCCTCGGGTCACCGCTCCGGTGTGCGGGTCTTTCCAGCGGATGAAACTGATCCATTCGCTCGGGCGCGTCCCGCCCGGATAGAAATCGACGTGCATCTGTTCCAGCGCCAGCCGCCCGGGCAGCGGCCGCGGCAGTCGCCCGTAGAGAAACTCCATTGGGCCGACGCCCGGTACCTCCAGCCGCGCCCAGTGCGGCTGCCCGTCGAGGTACGAATCATTGTAGTTCTCGAAGCGCAGCCAGACGCGCCGTTCCCACTGCTCCTTCGTCGAACGCACGTGCAGCCGCACGAGCGAGAACTGTCGGCCGGGCTGCGGGCGGCGCTGTTCGACCGGCACGACGGCCGGCTGCTCCTCGAGGCGCGGGCGGACGATCAGTTCCTTGAGCGTCAGGGCGACCCCTTCGGCGGGCTCCAAACGGCGACCGATCTCGAGCGGGTGTCGGCTTCGCGTGCCGCCCGGGGCGGTGAAGATGAGGAAGGGCGGGGAATCCTCGGAAGCGGCGACGAGAAAGTGCGGCGCGGAGGCGTCAGTATAGATCAGTTCAAGGTTGTCGTCGACCAATCCGCGCTCGGAGAGTTTCCGCCCCTGGGCGTCGCGGTCCTGGTTGAGTCGGGGGTAACGCTGGAGAACGCTCCGCTGAAACTCGCGTTGCGGCGACTTCACCCAGACGCGGGCCACCGGCGTCCGTGCGCCCTCAAATCCCGCGGTGACCAGCGGCCAGTCGGGCTGGAGGTCCTGGACGGTGAGTTCGTAGTCCGTACCCTCGACGGCGATCCGCTCGCCGGGCTGTACGTCATAGACGCGATGGACGCCGCGGTCACGGACGCGGACCTCCAGCACGTGGCTGCCCTCGACGGAACGGGTGAGACGCTGGTCGAGTTCGGCCCCGTCGTCGAGCCAGACGAACTCGACCCCGACCCGCCCGGGCACGGCGTGGTACGCGTCGCGCGGCGCGCGGGCGACGAGCCAGTCCTCATCCACATAATCACCGGCGATCAGCGACACCCGCGCGATCGGGTTCAGATCTTCGCCGCCGGGCCGGGGGGAACGGCGGATATCCGCATAGGGAAGGTAGCCGTCGATCCGAAGCGCGATGGGCCAGTCGGACAGTTCGGCCCGGTCGTCGCGGCCGATGTCCAATGGCATGGACCAGTGGTCGATGCCGCGCAGCGGACGGCGCGGATGCGGGTGAACGTCTCGTCCCGCGGTGTCGAGGATCGGTTCGGGCGCGGGATCGAATCGCTCGTGATAAAGCGGGAGACCGTCGAGCGGAAAGAGGGTCGGCGATCCGCCGTCGCGGCGGACGAGCAGCGCGGGCGTGTTGCTGTCGTAGAAGCGGTCGGTGACGTTCGTCGGCACGAGTTGAAGGAAGAGTTGATCGTTGAGCCGCGCGAACCGCTGGTCGGCGGCGTCCTGTCGCAGCACGACGGTCCGCGGCTCAGGGTCGGCGGCGGCCGAGACCTTGAGTGTGACCTCCTGCGCGGTCGTCATCCCGTCGTGCCGGACGTCGGTGACCTCGATGCGATGACGCCCGCCGAGCATGGGCATGTCGGCTTCCCAAACCCGTCCCGGCGCGGCTACGACCTGTCCGAGCACGGGGTTGCCTCCGCCGCCGTGCAGCCGCTGCGCCGACAGGACCTGAACCCGCGGATTCCAGAGCAGCACGTCGCCCTCGATCTTGCGGCCGAAGTAGAGAACCGAGCCGCCGGCCAGCAGCAGCAGGCCGGTGTGGACCGTGAGGACGCCGGCGTTGTAGCGGTTGAAGGCGATGCGGACGGCGGTGGCGGTGGTCAGAACGATGCAGAACAGTAGGATCAGCCCGGCGAAAATCAAGTGGTTGAAATACTTTAACTCGGTGAGTTCGAAGTACTGCCGGAAGGGCGGGACGGCCGAGCCGACGGCGGAATAAAGGATGATAAGCGCCAGCAGGGTGATGCCCAGACGGATGCTGGAAAGGGTCCGCAGCAGCGCATGAACCGCCCCCCCGTTGGAATCGTCTGAAGATCGACGGAAGTCGGGTGACATCGCGCCGATTATAGCGGGGTCGCAAGTAGCGGCCGACCTCCCGGTCGCCCGATTAGGGGCGAACGCGGCCTACGACGGGTTGGTTCGGCGCTCACACCAGCCCGAAGCGCCGGCGAGCGCATGCGCGGGCGCCGTTCCGCCCCTGCTTGCGCCGCGGGCTGGTGTTGGAGTGCGTGGCGGCGCGTCGAGCGGACGGAGCCGTCAGCTTCCCGCGCCGCGGACGTTGCCGCTGCCGGCTCGGCCGGGCTGGCGTCTTGAGGAGGTGTCTCCGCCGGGCAGGTCGCGCGGGCTCCGCAGGAACTCCGGCATCGCGCCGCGCCGCCGCGGGATCGTCGGCGAAAACCCCTCCACGTTCAGGTCGCAGCGCGGCAGCACGGCGATGCAATAAGGGCTGGAGGGCGAGAGCGGTGCATCGGGCGGCGGAACCTGGAGTTCGTAATCGACCTTCAGCAGGCCGCCCTCGCGCCAGACGCGGTCGATCCGCACGGCGTACTGGTCCGACAGCCGCCGGCCGAGCGTGACGATCAGCAGCATCTCCTCGTCGAAGTTCACCGGCACGTCCACAAGCGGGACCTGCGCGAGCGTGGCGGCGTCGCGGATGGCCAGGCGCATGGGGCGGTCCTCGTGGGCGTGCAGGCCGCTCACCTGGTGCAGAATGGGCAGTTCTTCTCCCGGCGCGGGCAGCGGCGCGCCGCCCGGTCGCGGCTCGTGACAGCCCGCGGCGGGCAGCAGCGCGAGCAAAGTCCACGCGGCTCGGCGGATCATGCGCGTATCGTAGCGGCCCCGCGCCGGTGCCGCAGCGTGGGGCGGCGCGGTACGATGTCGCGCATGGCGTGCACGACGCAGCGGTTCGAGGTGCAGACGCGCGGCGACAACCACGTCGTCGACCTGACGCCGCGGGTCGAGCGGGCCGTGCGCGAGGGACCGATCCGCAACGGCGTGGCGACCGTGTTCGTTGTCGGATCGACCGCCGGCATCACCACGACGGAGTTCGAGCCGGGTCTGGCCAACCACGACCTGGGAGCGTTTTTCGAGAAGATCGCGCCGGCGGACGGCGTGTACCGGCACGAGGAAACCTGGCACGACGACAACGGCCACGCGCACGTGCGGGCGTCGCTGCTGGGGCCGGACCTGAGCGTGCCGCTGATCGACGGGCGGCTGGCGCTGGGGCAATGGCAGCAGATCGTGTTGATCGACTTCGACACGCGGCCGCGTCGACGGGAGATCGTGGTGCAGGTAGTGGGCGACTGACCGCGTGCGCAACGGTGCGGGCCGAAACACCCGAACAAATGCCGTTGCCGGAGTGAGAGTGAATCGTGACCGCACTTCAGAAGCGTCCGCTGCTCCTCGTCGTCCGCGACGGCTGGGGCCACAACCCGCACCCGCAGTGGAATCACGCCAACGCCGTCCACCTGGCCCGGACGCCCGTCGACGACCGGTTGCGGCGCGACTATCCGCACGTCCTGATCCGCACCAGCGGCGAAGACGTCGGCCTGCCGGCGGGCGTGATGGGCAACAGCGAGGTGGGGCACCAGAACATCGGCGCGGGGCGGACCGTCGACCAGGAGATCATGCGCATCACGCGGCGCATCCGCGACGGCTCGTTCTTCCGGAACGCGCCGCTGACCGGCGCGGTCAACCAGGTCATTCGCACCGGCGGCCGGCTGCACCTCATGGGCCTGTGCTCAGACGGCCGCGTGCACAGCGACCTCGATCACGCCTTCGCCGTCGTCGAGTTGGCCAAACGCCGGAACCTCCGGCCGGATCAGGTCTGCTTCCATGTCTTCGCCGACGGACGCGACACCCCGCCCGAAAGCGGCATCGGGTTTGCGCGGCAGATCGAGGAAAAACTGGCAGACCTCGGCATCGGGCGCATCTGTTCCGTGATTGGCCGCTATTACGCCATGGACCGCGACAACCGCTGGGACCGGGTCGAGAAGGCCTACCGTCTGCTGACGCGCGGAGACGGGCACGCGGTGCGCACGGCCGAGGAGGCGTTCCGGCGCTATTACGACCACCCGACGGACGCCTCGCGCCGCGGAGATGAGTTCATCGAGCCGACGGTCGTCGCCGGCGAGGGCGCGGCGCCGGCGGTGATCGGCCCCGGCGACGCGGTGGTGTTCTTCAACTTCCGCGGCGACCGTCCGCGCGAACTGGTGCGGGCCTTTACCAGCACGCACTTTCCCTTCGAGGGGCGTGACCGCGACGGAACCGTGCGCCTGCTCGGCTTCAACCGCGGTGAGCGGATCGCCGATCTTAATTTCTGCACTCTGTGCGAGTACGAGGTGGGGCTGCCGGTGCACGTCGCTTTTCCGCGGGCGGAGAAGATGAACAACATCCTCGGCGCCTACTGGGCCGAGCGCGGCCTGACACAGTTCCGCTGCGCCGAGACCGAGAAGTACCCGCACGTGACCTTCTTCTTCAACGATTACCGCGAGGAGCCGTTCCCCGGTGAGGAGCGCGGCCTCACCGCCTCGCCGCGCGACGTGCCGACCTACGACCTCAAACCGGAGATGTCCGCCTTCGAAGTGACGGAGGAAATGCTGCGGCGGATCGAGTCCGACCGGTACGACCTGTTCGTGCTCAACTACGCCAACGGCGACATGGTCGGCCACACCGGCGTACTGGCGGCGGCGGTGCGGGCGGTCGAGACCGTCGACGAGGGCGTCGGACGGGTCGTCGAGGCCGTCCTGCGAAAGGGCGGCGCCGCCGTCGTCACCGCCGACCACGGCAACTGCGAACAGATGATCGACCCGGCCACCGGCGGACCGCACACCGCCCACACGACCTACGACGTGCCGCTGATCGTCGTCGACGAACGCTTCCGCGGACAGTCGCTGCGCGCCGGCGGCCGGCTCGCCGACATCGCCCCCACGCTGCTGGCGCTGGCGGGCCTCGAACAACCGGCGGAGATGACGGGCGAATCATTGCTTGCTGAGAGCGCCTAACAATTCTGTGGCACAGGCGGAGGGCGAGCAGGGGCGAGCCCGACGGGCCTGTGTACGCACCCGCCGCGGCGGGTGCCACAAGATGGTTGTGTTAGACGCTCTTAGAGATTGCGGACGCGTCGAAGTAGCGTTGAGTCTTGCGCGGGCGCAGCGTTCAGCGCTCCAGGGCGCGGGGCGCGGTGGTCTGCGGCGGCCGCGGCGCTACCGCCCCGCCGGCCTGGAGTGACTGCCAGCGCGGATCGGCCCGCATCCTGGCGAAGTGCGGATTCCGCTCGGCAAGATCGAGACACGACCGGTCGAGTTTCACCGCCGTCTCCAGCGACAGCCACGCGTTCTCGAGCCGGTCCTGCGCCGCGGCGCACGCGGCGAACGTGTAGAACGCCGCTGAATCCTGCGCGCCGAAACGCAGCGCGTCCACCAGCAGGGGGTACGCCTCCGCCGGCCGGCCCGCCTCCATCAGCGCCACGCCGTGGTTGTAAAGATACTCCGGCCTGCCGGGCGCCAACTCGTTCAGCCGTTGATAGTGCGGCAGCGCGGCGGTAATCGCGCCCGTCCGCAACAGGGCGTTGGCAAGGTTGAACAACGCCTCGCGCCACGACGGGCGGATCTCCACCGCGCGGCGGTAGGCGATGATCGCCTCGCGATACCGGCCCTGCTGCGAGCGCGCCAGGCCGAGGAAAAACCAGCCGTCCGCATCGGTCTGAACGAGTTCCAGCCCGCGGAGCGCCCAGCGTTCGCCGTCCGCCGCGCGATTCTGGAGCAACGCGATCTCCGCCAGCCGGAAGTGAGGCCGGCCGAACATCGGGCGCAGTTGGATGGCCCGCTCGTACTCGCTCGTCGCCGCTTCCAGGTCGTCGCGCGCGAGATGGGCGCTGCCCAGTCCGTCGCGGGCCCCAGCGTCGTCCGGGTACTGACGTATCACCTCGCTCCAGTAGGTCATGCTGTCGCGCCAGACCGCCTGTTGTCGGACGTTTTGCCAGGCGAGGGCCGCCGCCACGAACGCCGCCGATGCGTGCGCGACGTGTGTCCACCACCCCCGGCGCGCGCCGGCCCGGTCCAGCGCCCCCGCAACCAGCGGCAGCAGCGCGATCATCGGCAGATACGCGAACCGGTCCGCTGCGATCGACCCCATGAAGTGCACCGCGCCCAGCACCGGCGCCAGCAGCAGCACGAAGCCGGCCATCGGCGACCAGGCGCCCGGCCGCCGGCGCACCATCCATCCGCCGACGGCCAGTGCGGCCACGCCCGCCGCCCCCAGTGCAAACGGGCCGGCCGACAAGCGGATGTCTTCCAGTTCGGGCATCGGATACTGCGGACAGAGGACGGCCGGCCACAGGGTCTTCGACAGATAGAAAACGACGTTGTGACACGCGACGAGAATCGTCTTGACCGGCTGAACGCGCCAGGCGGGAAGTGCCAGCCCGGCCGACTCGGCCTGCGACACGTAGGCGATCCATCCGAACACCGCGACGATCAGGAAAAGCGGAATCTTCTCCGCGACGGCCGTTCCGCCGAGGCGGCGGTACGGTCGCACGTCCAGCAGCAGCAGGACGAACGGTAGAGACCACGTCGTCGGTTTCGACAGGAGCGACAGGATCAGCAGCCCGCCGGCCGCCACCAGCCATCGTCCCCGATCCGTGCGCTCGTATCGGTGATAGGCCAGGAACATCAGCAGCGCAAAGAGCGTCGCCAGCAGCGTCTTGCGCTGGCTGATCCACGCCACCGACTCGACGTGCAGCGGATGGACGCCGAACAGCAGCCCCGCCAGGGCCGACCCGGCCACCGACAGTCCCAGCCGCCGAAGAAAGAGGAACACCAGCGCCGTATTCAGCCCGTGCAGCAGGATGTTCGTGACGTGGAAGACGATCGGTCGCGGGATCGGCTGCGGCGAGAGCCAGCCGTCGATGACCCGATCGAACATCAGCGAGGCCATCGTCAGCGGCTGGTAGTATCCGGCGACCGTGCCGGGCCGGCGCACCTCGGAAAAGAATGCGATCAGTTTTTCCGGGCTGGGGACGAGCACGTAGGCGTTGTCGATCACGTATTGAAAGTCGTCCAGGTTGATGTAGCCGGAGCGGACCGTCGGCAGGTAGACCCCGGCGGCCGCAAGGCCGAGCGCGACGGCAACCCAGGCCGGCCGGGCAAAGTTCCGCCGGTCTTCACAGTCCGGCGCAAGACGGTCGCTTTTTAAATCGTCCGCTGCGGAATCGTGGTCCGATGGGTCGGTCACGTCGGCGCAATCCGCATGGAAAGGACACTCGAGGAGGGACGTCAGGCCCGTGGACCCGCCGCGGCGACCTCGGACGGCGCGTCGCCGAACTTCTTGAAACTGGTCCGGAACCGGCCGGCCAGATCAGCGGCACGGGCGTCGTAGTCGGCCGGGTTCTTCCAGGTGTCACGCGGGCGAAGGATCTCGGCGGGAACGCCGGGGCAGGCGGTGGGAACACCGACGCCGAAGACCGCGTCCGGCCGCATTTCGACCCCCTCCAATGCGCCGCTCAGCGCCGCATTCACCATCGCCCGCGTGTAGGCGAGCCGGATGCGCGAGCCCACGCCGAACGGCCCGCCGCTCCAGCCCGTGTTCACGAGGTAACAGCGGGCCTTGTGCTTCTTGATCCGCTCGGCGAGGAGTTTCGCGTAAACCGTGGGCGAGCGGGGCAGAAACGGCGCCCCGAAGCACGTGCTGAACGTCGCCTGCGGCTCGGAGCCGACACCCGCCTCGGTCCCCGCCAGTTTGGCCGTGTAGCCCGAAAGGAAATGGTACATCGCCTGTTCGGTATTCAGCCGGCTGAGGGGCGGGAGCACGCCGAACGCGTCGCACGCCAGAAAGAGAATTGCCTTCGGATGCGAGGCGACCTGCCCTTCCAGGATCGCGTTGTCGATGAACTCGACCGGGTAGGCCACGCGGGTGTTTTCGGTGATCGAGCCGTCGTCATAGTCCGGTACGCGCGTCCGCGGGTCGACCACGACGTTTTCCAGCACGGCTCCGAAACGGACCGCGTTGAAGATCTGCGGCTCGCTCTCGGCCGACAGCCGGATGCACTTCGCGTAACAACCCCCCTCGAAGTTGAACACGCCCGTGTCGCTCCAGCCGTGCTCGTCGTCGCCGATCAGCCGCCGGTCCGGGTCGGCCGAGAGCGTGGTCTTGCCCGTCCCGGACAACCCGAAGAACAGGGCCACGTCCCCCTGCGGGCCGACGTTTGCCGAGCAGTGCATCGGGAACACGCCGCGCTCCGGGAGCAGGTAATTCAGGATGCTGAAGATCGATTTTTTGGACTCGCCGGCGTATTGCGTCCCGGCGATCAGCACCAGCCCGCGCGCGAAACTGACGGCGATGCAGGCCCGGGAGTTCGCCAATCCGTCGTCCGGAGTGATCGGGCAGAGCGGCGCGAACAGGATCGTGAACTGCGGAACGTTCTTCGCGATCTCCGCCGGGTCCGGCCGGCGGAACAATTGCCGCGCGAACAGGGCGTGCCACGCCAGTTCGGCCACCACGCGGATCGGCATCCCCCAGCGCAGGTCGGCCCCGGCCCAGGCGTCGACGACGAACAGTTCCCGCGCGGCCAGGTAGCCGGTGATCTTCCGGTGAAGTTGGTCAAAGACCTCGGCGGTGAGCGGCGCGTTGACCGGTCCCCATTCGACGTGGTTCTCCGTCTGGGCGTCCCGGACAATGTACTTGTCGCGGGGCGACCGGCCGGTCCGCTGCCCGGTCCGTACGCACAACGCGCCCGACCGCGTCAGCATCCCCTCTCCCCGACGGATGCTCTGCTCGATCAGCGTGGGTACCGACAGGTTCCAGCGAACCTCGACGGCGTCCGCCAGTCCGTGATGCTCCAGGCCGTGCGCGTTGACGATCATGGCCGATTCACCCGCGTGTTTCAGCACGCATTGTCCCCCGAATCGACGGGACTCGCAAGTCTCGCCCGCGGTTGCGTCGGCGCGCCCGGCGCGGGTCGAACTGCCTCAGGGCGCGGTTGCGGGAGCGGCCGGGGCGCCGGGGGTTGGTTCGCGCTCGGCTTCGGCGGCCGGACTGCGGCCGCGCGGAGCAGCAAGCGGAATCTCGCTCTGCCGCGGGCCGTCGAAGGCGACGCGGTCGTTCCAGATCACGCGCACGTCCGGGCCGGTCAGCGGCTGATACGTCGGAGCGTCGAACAGCAGCGTACAGCCGGCGACGCCGCGCGTGACCAGCCGGATCTCCTGCGGACCGGTGAATGCGGCGCGGATGATGACCCGCTTCGCGCCCGGCCTCACGGCGTCCAGCCGCAACCAGTGGACCCGCGTCGGAACGGGGTTGGCGGCCGGATCGAGCAGGATGGCGATGGCCGCGGGCGGCGGCGGGCGGCGCTGCTTCAGCAGCCACGGAAACAGGCCGCGCGTGGCGTAAGCCGCGTCCCAGCATTCGTGGCCGAGCGTGGGGAACTCGGTGTACTTCGGCTTCGCGCCCAGGCGCTTCAGTTCGTCGATCACTTTGCGCGAGAGCGCGACGGGCACGCGGTCGTCCCGCGCGCCGTGGAACGCCCAGACGGGCAGGTGAACGAGGTTCCGCGCCGCCTCGGGCGGTCCCCCGCCGCAGATGGGCACGATGGCGGCGAACAGGTCCGGCCGCTGCATCGCCAGTTCCCACGCGCCGAACCCGCCCAGCGACAGGCCGGTGAGGTACACCCGGTCCGCGTCGAGGGTGAATTCCAGCATCGTGGCGTCCAGAATCTCCAGCGTCGCGCGGGCCTCGAGTCCGCGGACCCAGGTGCGGGCCTGCGGAAACAACGCGACGAAGGGGACCGTCGCCCGGTGCCGGACGAGGAACGGCCCAAGGCCCACGCGCGTCTGGGCCACGCCGTCCGTGCCGCTCTCGCCGCTACCGTTGAGAAAGACGACCAGCGGCCAGGGCTTCTGCGGGTCGTACTTCGGCGGCAGAAAAACGGCGTACCGGCGGGTCTCGCCCGCAGACGTGGTGATCTCGCGGGCGACGAAGCCCTCGGCGAGTCCGATGCCGGGCGGTTTGACGGACCGGCCCATTCGGGCTTCCTCGCTCGGCCGCGTCTGCCCTGAAACGGGCGGCGGCGCGAATTGCGCCGCGGCGAGACCGACACAAATCGTCCTGAGCGCCCGGCGCGGCATCGGCGCATCATAGCATCGGTCGCCGAAGTGGAGTCGTTGCGAATCGCGGGCCACGCGACGCGATGGTGCAGCCGCCGTTCGAGCCGGGACGCGGCGGAACCCGGGAAACGGCACGGCGGCCCGGTTCACGTTGCCGAAATCCGATCGTCCCCGCGGGACGCTTTGGGTATCATGGCGCCGATGCCCGCGACGAACGAGTCCGCGTCTCCCGCGCCCGGCGTAACCATCGCCAGGGGACGATTGCTGCGGCTCGTCTGTTCGGAGGTCTGGGGCGGAAACCGACCGGTCGACGCCGCGGTGGAACTGCCGGGCGTTCGCGGCTGGGTTTTTTCAAGTCCCTGCGGCGGCCCGCGCGGCGGCGACGTGCATTATCTCTCGGCCTGCGGCTCCGGCGTGCTGGCGCGGATGTGCGTGGCCGATGTCGTCGGTCACGGTGAAGCGGCGGCGACCGTCAGCGCTGAACTGTTCGGATTGGTCCGCCGGTATATGAACCGCCACGACGAACGCTGCATCATGCGGGGCCTCAATCGGCGGCTCGGCCGCATCGGCCTCCAGGCCATGACGACCGCCGCGGCCGCCACCTACTACTCGACGAGCGGCGAACTGTCGGTCAGTTACGCCGGGCACCCGCCGGCCTGGCTTTTTGAAGCCGCCTCCGGAGAGTGGACGCGCCTCGGACCCGCCGCGGGCCAAACGCCCGAACGCCGGCCGACGAACCTGCCGCTGGCCATCATCGACGACGCGGTCTATACGCGGCAGACGATCCGCGTCTTGCCCGGCGACCGGCTGTTCCTGTTCACCGACGGCCTGGTGGAAGCGCCCGGAGCCGCTGGCGGCTCGTTCGGCGAGGAGCGACAGGCCAAGGTCCTGCGGGCGCATCGACTCGATTCGTGCCACGGACTGGCGCGGGCGATGCGGGCGGCGCTCGAGACGCACGTCGGTGACGCGGCCGCGCATGACGACGTGACGTTCATGGTCCTGGAGTTCGGCCCCGGTCCGCCGGGACCGGTGGTGTGGACGGCGGTCAAAAATCGCATCCTGCGCCCGCGCGGCAACAGCGCCGAATTCGCGTAGATGTCCGCGCCGGCCGGCGCCAGGCCCGGCCGATACTTCACGGCTCCACCGCTCCTGACGCGCCCCCATCGTGATCCAGCACCGACACCGCCAGCACGTGCTCGCTGCCTTCCTTGATCTTCCGCAACAGTTCCGGCGCGGGGGCGGACGCCAGCCCGATGCGGGCCACGGCCGTCGCCTGGTCCACGAGGATGACGTTCTCCATGTCCTCGACGTTGATCCGCGCCGCGCCCAGGTGCGACAGGACGTGGGCCAGCACGCCGGGCTGATTGTGATGTCGGACGATCAGCACGCGCTGTGCGGCCGAGCGCGGCGTCAGGTTGACGCAGTTCTCGACGTGTCCGGTCTCGCGGAACAGACGGATCAGCCGCACCGTCTCCGCGGCGACGGCGGACTGTGCCTGGTCGGTGCTCGCGGCGATGTGCGGCGTTCCGTACACCACGCCGGGCAGCGAGAACAGCGGGTTCTTGAACTCGGCCTGCGCCTGGGCCGGTTCGGAGGCGTAGACATCGAGTGCGGCGCGGACCTGTTTCTCGCGCACGGCCCACGCCAGGGCGTCGGCATCGACGAGATCACCGCGGCTGGTATTCACGAAATACGCGCCGGAGCGCATGGCCTCGAAGAACGGCCGCCCGATGAAGCGGCGCGTCTCGGGCGTGGACGCGAGGTGAACGGATACCACGTCGGCCCGGCGGGCCACGTCGAGCGCGGTCGGGCAAAGTTCAACGCCCGGCAGCGCGGCTCCGGCGGCCGACAGCGAACGCGACCAGCCGCAGACGTGCATCTCCAGCGCCGCCGCACGTGCGGCCACGGCCCGGCCGATCGGCCCCAGTCCGATCAGGCCGAGCGCCCGACCCTTCAGGCCGCGGGCCTTGCCGTACTCGGCCTTGTTCCATTGTCCGGCCCGCAGTTCGGCCACGCAGTCGGGGATGCGGCGGTCGAGCGACAGGATCAAGCCGATCGTCAGTTCGGCGACGGCCACCGAGTTCGTGCCCGGGCAGTTGCAGACGAACACGCCCCGGCCCGAGGCAGCCGGCACGTCGATGTTGTCCACCCCCGCGCCCGCCCGCACGACGAGTGCAAGGTCCCGCGCGGCCTCGAGCACTTCCCGCGTCACCTTGGTCGAACGCACCACCACGATGCGCGGGTCCGCCTCGCGCAGGGCGGCGATGAGGTCCGCGCCCTTGCGGGCCGGCTCGTACCGCACGTCGCATCCGGCGCCGCGCAGGTCCTCGATGGCTTCGGGCTCAAACTTGTCCGCGATATAGACGATCATGCTCCGCTCCCTGCCGGGGCGCGTCGTGCCTATCGTCCGGACGCCGGCCGCGCCCGTCAACGGGAAGAACGCTGCGACCGCGCGCGTCAGCCCGCGTTCGGAGGCGCCCGGGTGTGCCAGTCGGTGCATCCCTGGTACGCGGCGGCCATCTGGAGCAATCGCGGCTCGGCGAACGGCGGGCCGATCAGTTGCAGTCCGATCGGCAGCCCCGCGCGCGAGAAGCCGCAGGGGATCGACAGCGCCGGAAGCCCGGCCAGACTGGCTGACACGGTGTAGACGTCGGCCAGGTACATGGCGAGCGGATCGGCCGTCTTTTCTCCCAGCCGGAAGGCGGGCGTCGGCGTCGTCGGGCAGGCGACGACATCGCACCGGGCAAAGGCGTCGCGGAAATCGTTTGCCAGCAGCGTCCGCACCCGCAACGCCCTGAGGTAATAGGCGTCATAATACCCCGCCGAAAGCGTGAACGTGCCCAGCATGATGCGGCGCTTGACCTCCGGCCCCAGCGCCTCGTCGCGCGAGGCCGCGTAGACGTCCATCCAGTCCTTCGGCTCGCTGGTCCGGTAGCCGTAGTGGACGCCGTCGTAGCGGGCCAGGTTGCTGCTCGCCTCCGCCGTGCAGATCAGGTAATAGCAGGCGATGCCGTACGGCGCGTGGGGCAGGGCGACGTCGACCGTCTCCGCGCCCAGCATTTTGAACTGCTCCACGGCGGCGAGCACTGCCGCGCCGACCTCCCCGTCGAGCCCCTCGCCGAAGTGCTCGCGCGCCAGGCCGATTCGCAGCCGACCCCACGGCCGCTCCAACTCCGCCAGATAGTCCGGGACGGGCTCCGCGACGCTGGTCGAATCGTGCGGGTCGCGCCCGGCGATGACGCCGAGCAGCAGCGCGAGGTCGCGGGCGTCGACGGCGATCGGACCGACCTGATCGAGCGAACTGGCAAAGGCCACCAGCCCGTAGCGCGAGACGCGGCCATAGGTGGGCTTCAGGCCGCAGACCCCGCACAGCGCCGCCGGCTGTCGGACGGAGCCGCCGGTGTCGGAGCCCAGCGCCACCGGCACCGCCCGCGCCGCGACCGCCGCGGCTGATCCGCCGGACGACCCTCCCGGGACGCGCTCGCGGTCCCACGGGTTCCGCGTCGGGAACCGGGCGCTGTTCTCGGTGGAGGAGCCCATCGCGAACTCGTCGAGATTGGTCTTGGCGACGACGATCGCGCCGGCGGCCTCGAGCCGCTCGATCACGTGCGCATCGTAGGGCGGGCGGAAGTTTTCCAATATCCGCGAGGCGCACGTGGTGGGCGCAAAGCGGGTGCAGAGGTTGTCCTTGATCACGATCGGAACGCCGGCCAGCGGGCCGGGCGGCTCGCCGCGGGCCAGCGCCCCATCAATCCGGCGCGCGCGGCCTTCCGCGTAGTCGCGCAGGATGCACGTCGTGCAGCCCAGCGCCGCGTCGGCGCGCTCCAGCCGGTCGAGGGCGTCGGCGACGGCCTCGGCCGCGCTCGTCCGCCGCTCGATCACCTGGTCACGGATCGCGCGCGCCGTGGCGACCTGAGTCCGGCTCGGCCGAGTTTGGGCGGAAGACATGATCGACGACTCTCAGGCCCCTTTGCGGCGGGTCGCGCCTCGAAGAGGCCCTACGTTTCGAGCACCTTCGGCAGGACGAAGAAACCCGCCGCGCTCCGCGGCGCATTGGCCAGCACCTGCTGAACTTCAAGCGGCGGTGCGGGTTCATCCTCGCGCAGGACGTTCGAAAGCGGCAGCGCGTGCGAGTTCGGCGGAACCTCGGTCGTGTCCACCCGCTCCAGAAGCCGGACGTACTCAACGATCGCGGCCAGTTGGGTGGAAAACGCGGTCGTCTCGTCGTTCGTCAGACTCAGCCGCGCCAGTCGGGCGATGTGGCGAACCGTCGATTCGTCGATCGGAGTGGACATGCAGAGGAATCGGGGCCGCGGACGAGCCGCTCCGCCGCCCGGACGCTCACCCGCCGGCGGGCTTCGGCCGCATGCGCTTCATCGGCTTGACGACCAGACCCATGCGGATGGCCTTGGCCGAGACGCGGATGCGGACGGGCTTGCCGTCGATCACGGCCCGGACGCGCTGGAGGTTGGGCTTGAACTTCCGCCTGGTGATGCCGGTGGTCTTGCGGCCGACGCCGCCCAGGTACTTGGCCTTGCCGCGGCGGGAAACACTGTTGCCGAAACGCGTCCGCTTGCCGGTGAAATAACACTCTCGGGGCATGGGTCACCTCGTCCCGTCATGGATTCCGAATCCAGTAACAGGAGTATAACCGGAGCGGCACCGGCCGCAAGTCCGAGCGGTGGCGCTACTTGAGCGCCGCGCCGATCTTCATCGCCGCCGGGCCCGCCAGAACGATAAAGATGGTCGGGAAGATGCAGAGGATCAGCGGGAAGATGAGTTTCACGGCGGTCTTGGCGGCGGCCTCCTCGGCCTTCTGGCGGCGCTTGGTCCGCAGCGTGTCGGAGTGGATCCGCAGGGCCGTCGCGATGCTTGTCCCGAACCGCTCGGCCTGGTTGATGATGGCGACGAGCGACTGCATTTCGGGTACGCCGGTCCGCAGGGCCATCTTGCGCATCGCCTCCCCGCGCGTCAGGCCCATCTGCGTCTCGCGGCTGGCCAGCCGCCACTCATCGGCGATCTCCGGATAAGACGGCGTGATCTCGTCCGAGCAGCGCTGGATGGCGGCGTCCAGCCCCAGGCCCGCCTCCATCATCACCACCAGCATATCGAGCGAATCCGGCAGGCCGCGAATGATGTTCTGGGCGCGTCCGGACGCAGCCAGGTTCAGCCAGAACTGCGGCAGGAAGAATCCGACGCACAGTCCGCCCAGAGGCGCGAGCAATCGGTCGTACCACGCCGCGCCCGGTTCGGACGGCCCGCGACCGAACAGCACCCAGCCGATCAGCAGTCCCCCCAGCGCGCCGATGATCTTGGCGGCCAGAAAGATGGCCACCGCCCGCTCCTGGCGGTAGCCGGCCTGCGCGAGTTTGAGCGACAATTTGTTCCGTTCGTACTCGCTGCCTTCCAGCGGCTTAGCCAGGACGTTGGCCACGCTCTCCAGCCCGCTGCGTCTCCGGGCGGATATCAGTTCCTGTATCCGCTGCTCGGTCGACTCGTCATCTTCGCCGCGGCCGGTCAGTCGCCTCAGGATGTCTCCGCCGACCGACGGTCCGCGGCGGTTCAGCAGGTAATAGACGACCAGCGTCACGAGCAGGCCGACGAGCAACACCTGAATCTGCGGCGAAAGCGTCATGGCAATTCAGTACTTGACCTTGATGCACTTCTGAATCAGGACGAAGCCCGTCAGGTGCAGGCCGATGCCGATGTTCAGCAGGAACCGCGCGTCGCCCCAGAACAGTTCGCCCATGTAGTCCGGGTTGAGGCGGTAGGCCAGCACCGTCACGAGGACCGGCAGCGCCGTCAGCACCCATCCGCTCATCCGGCCCTCCGCCGTCAGGGCCTTGACCTGACCGGCGATCTTGATCCGGTCCCGGATCACCTCGCTGCTCTTATCGAGCACCTCCGCCAGGTCTCCGCCCGTCTGCCGCTGGATCAGCACGGCCGTCACGAACATCCGCACGTCGAGCAGCCCGACGCGTTCGGCCATGTTGCGCAGGGCGTCCTCCAGTTTGATGCCGAAATTCTGCTCCTGGAACACGCGGGCGAATTCTTTCCCGGCCGGGTCCGGCAGTTGGTCGCCGACCAGGTTGATGCCCGTCACCAGCGCGTGTCCGCCCCGCAGCGCCTGCCCGAGCAACTGGAACACGTCCGGCAACTGGTTGACGAACTTGTTCAGCCGAATCTTCCGTTTGACGGCCACCACCACCAGCGGGATCGCGCCGGCAGACAGGGCCATCACCGAAATCGAGAACGCCGACATATCCAGCCTCAACTGCCGGCTCATGAAATACGTCACGGCCGCCACGCCCAGGACGATCCCCGCGATCACCTGGAGGACCCGCTCGACCGGCCAGGGCACGTCGGCCTCGACGAAGAACTGCTGCAGGGCCTTCCCCCGCGCATTCGTGCGGATCAGCCGCGCCAGCAAGGACGCATCCGGCCCCGCCAGATCCCGCAGCAGGTGCTTGGGCGGGCCGGTCGTGGCCGTCGCGGCGGAGCGGCGGCCCGCCAGCCGCTCCGACACCCGCTTGTCGTCGCGCCGCCGCAGGTCCTGAACCAGTTGGAGCACACCCAGCGAGAGCAGGCCCGCGCCCACGGCCAGGACCAGGTACATGAACACGTTGGCGGCCACGGGAAGTTGCGCTCCGGATGCGTCGCAGTCAGGCGGTGGAGAATTCCGAGTCCACCATCAGCGTGCGGCGCGTGAACATCCGCGGGTCGAGTTTGCAGCCGTGTTGTTCGAGGCGGTCGAGGAACCGGGGCCTCAGGCCGGAGGCGACGAACCGGCCGTAGGCCTTGCTGCTCTCGTCCACGCCCTGCTGCTCGTAGGTGAAGATGTCCTGCATCGTTATGATGTCGCCTTCCATGCCCTGAATCTCGGAGATATTGACGACCTTGCGGGCCCCGCCCTGGAGCCGGGCCTGATTGACGATGAGGTTGATCGCGGACGAAATCTGAGCCCGCATGGCTTTGATCGGCAGTTCCAGCCCCGCCATCATGATCAGCGTTTCGAGGCGCGAAATGGCGTCGCGGGTGCTGTTGGCGTGCAGCGTCGTCATCGAGCCGTCGTGCCCCGTGTTCATCGCCTGGAGCATGTCGAGCGCCTCGCCGCCGCGGACCTCGCCGACGATGATCCGCTCGGGCCGCATGCGCAGCGAGTTCTTGACCAGGTCGCGCGTCGTCACCTCGCCGCGCCCTTCGATGTTGGGCGGGCGGGTCTCCAGCCGCACGACGTGCGGCTGCTGGAGCGACAGTTCCGCCGCGTCCTCGATCGTGATGACCCGCTCGCTGGCCGGGATGAAACTGGACAGGTTGTTCAGCAGCACCGTCTTGCCGCTGCCGGTCCCGCCGACCACCAGGACGTTCAACTTGCTCTTCACGCACGCGGCCAGGAAATCCACCATCTCCTGCGTGATCGACTTGAACCGCAGGTAGTCCTCGATCGTGATGCGCTTCTTGCCGAATCGCCGGATGCTCACCGCCGGTCCGTCCAACGCGATCGGCGGGATCACCGCGTTCACCCGCGACCCGTCGGGCAGCCGCGCGTCCACCATCGGCGACGTCTCGTCGCAGCGCCGGCCGATGCGCGACACGATGCGGTCGATGATCTGAAGCAGGTGCGCGTTGTCGCGGAACTGGATGTTCGTCAGCGTCAGCCCCCCGCCGCGCTCGATGTACACCTGCTTCGGCCCGTTAATCATGATCTCGCTGATCGCCGGGTCGCCCAGCAGGTCTTCCAGCGGGCCCAGCCCGAAGACCTCGTTCAGGACCTCGTCGACCAGTTTGTTCCGCGCCCGGAAGTCGAGCAGCGCCTCTTCCTGAGTGCACAGGTCGGCCAGCACCGCGCGGACCTGCTCGCGGTGATCGGGCAGGTCTTTCTGAAGGTTGGCCAGGTTCAGCCGCTCGATCAGTTTGCGGTGCAGCCGCCCCTTCAGGTCCACCAGGTACCGCGCCCGCTCCGCCGTGGGCGGCGCTTCGGCCGGCTCCGCGGGTGCGCCTGATCCGGAAGAAACCGGCGCCTGGGGAGGGGCCGGCGCCGGCGGGGCGGCGGGGGACGGCGTTTCGGTCACCGGTGCCGCCGGTGTGGGCGGTTTGTCCGGCGGTTCACCCTTTTTCAGCGAGAGCATCATGGGCGGAGCCCTCTTGCGCCATTGTACCGCCGAGTCCGGGCGTTGCGTACGCCGGGGTTCCGACGGACAGGGTAATGCGGCGGACCTTCGATCGCGACTTCCGCGACTGATCGTTGAAAACGCCGCGCTTCTTCCCGCCCGATCTCGATGGACTATCGGACTATCAAGAACCGGCTACGCGCCCGTTCGGCCGATCCGGCTCCACCTACCCTCGCCCGAAAAGCCCTTTAAGCCGTCGGACCATCGCCCCCGAACCGGCCGCTGATCCCGCCCCCGAACCCCCGCCGGTCAACTGGCAGGCCAGTCCGACAATCGCCGCACGGACCCGGCTGTCCGGCGCGTGCGTGGCCAGCGGAAGGCCCAGATTGATCGCGCCGCACACGATCTCGTTCTCGTCGGGAATCTGGCAAAAAACCGGCCGCTTGAGCGTCTCGGCGATCTTGTCGGGCGTAACCGCGCCGGGCTTTCGCGGCACGCGGTTCACGACCAGCCGCAGCCGTTCCAGGTTGAACCCGGACGACAATCCGGAGACGATCTGCGATCCGTTGCGGACGCTCGACACCACGGGCTGCGTCACCAGCAGCAGGTCGTCTGCAAGGTCCTGCACCACCCGCGCGGTGATGTCGCTGCGGACCGTCTCGTCGACCACGACCCATTCAAAGTATTCGAGCAGCGCGTTGAGGATGGCCGCGATTCGCACGAGACTGACGTTGGCGCTCTCCGGGTCCTTCGGCCGCGACAGGATCAGCACGCCCGAATCGTGCTTGGCCAGCGCATTGTTCAGCACCTGTTCGTCGTACTCCGCCGACTGCTGCGCCAGTTCCGCGATGGTGAAGGCGGGAGACACGTCCAGCATCGTGGCGGCATGGCCGTACTTCAGGTCCAAGTCCACCAGCACCACCCGGCCCACGTTCCGCCGGCTCAGTTCGACCGCCAGATTGACCGCCAAAAACGTCGATCCGCACCCGCCCCCCGTGCCCCGGACGGCGACGAGCCGGCTGGTCTTCCGCTCGGCCTGACGCTCCGCCACCTGTTGCAGCACCCCCAGCAGTTTCTCCGGTTCGATCGGGAGGTCGATCAGTTCGGACAGGCGGGACTTGACCGCGGTCTTCAGCAGCGCGGGGTCGTTCGGCAGGCCGGCGCCGATCACGGTCAGGTCGGGCCGCTCCTTCGCCAGCGTCGCGACCTGCTCCAGCATCCGCTGGACGGACGGCCCGTTGAGCAGGACCACCAGCGCGTCGCAGCGGGCCTGCGTCACCGAGGCGAGCAAATCGCTGGTGCCGTCCCATTGCCCGACGATCCGCAACCCCTCGATCGCCAGCAGGGCGGCGCGGACCGACTCATCCTCGCCGTCGAGTTGGTATATCGCGACCTTGAGCGTGCGTGCCACGTCGAGAATCGGCTCCAGCCGCAGATTCTAGGTGCAGCCAAGGTTACGCTCAACCGGCCCGAGGCGCGAGGGCAATCCCTCCGGCGCAAGAGGCGGTTGCCGGCGCGTCGGGCCGCCGCGAGGAGCGTTTCCGCTTGTCCGCTTCGCGGGTCTTAAGGCACCGGGACGTCGAAATGGCACGGCCCGGCCGAATGGGCCGGGCCGCACGCTTGAACGACCCTGTGGGGACGACCCGTGGGCCGCACCCGTTTATTCCCCACCAACGGCGGCGCAGAGGTCGCACAGATCGGTTGCGGGGTTGTCCGCGCAGCAATGGAACTCGTCCTCCAGTTGCTGGCAGCGCTGCTGGACGATGGTGATCTCCGCGCCGATGATCTCATCGATGGTGGCGGTCTCGAAGGCGGAGAAACAATCGAACATCGGACCAATCTCCCCGCCGCAGGCGTCGGGCAGCGATGAGAGGCAGAACGTGCGGATCAACGTCACGTAGTCGCAGGCCTGCGGGGGTGGACAGGGCGTGCAGAATTCGGTCACCAGCGCGTTGAGCAGCGAATCGAGGCACGTCGTGTCGGAAGCGAAGACGACCGGCGCGCTGCCGCCGCCGTTGCCGCCGTTGCCGCTGCCCAGTGGACAGCCGAGTTCATTCAGCGCCGCGAGCGCATTCTTGGCCGCTTCAATATTGCCGCCTGCCGCCAGTGCGGCCTGCACCGTCTGACGGACCTGAGCGACGGTCATGCCGTAATCAATTCCTCCGTGTCCGGCGTTGAGGAGCGCGGCCACGGCGTGGCGGCCGAGGGCCTTCACTCCGCCGCCGCCCTGGTTGACCGCCTGCTCCAGGGTCCGATCAGGCGTGAAGGCGTTCACCCCGAAGACGGTGTCGAAATCATCGCCGGGCGAAAAGCCGCTGGGCGCCCACGCGGCGAAGTGATTCTTCCAGAAACCCGGTGAGCAGCCCTCGTCGCCCTGGCTGACCGGCGGGCCGCTCCCCGTGACCACCACGTGATTACAGAGCGCTTCGGCGAAGGTCGCGGAGAAACGGACCGTCACGCACTGGCCCGCCGCCAGCGCCGAGCCAAGGCAGATCTTGATCATCTGTCCCGCCTGCGGTTCACACAGCGACACGGGCACCGCGTTGTTGGCGCCGTCAACCGCCGACACACTATTGGGCGCAAATGTCAGGCCGATCGGGAGCGTGTTCGTGACTTTGACGTCCTGAAGGGCGGCGGTGCCGGTGTTGCATATTCTCACGTCGAATCGAATGCCGCCGCCGGCGCAGTTGGCCGTGGTCGTGGTGGTGACGGTCAGCGGACTCGGCGGGGGCGGGCTGCCGCCGCCCGAGGCGCGGGCCCGCGATGCAGCGAACAGGACCGTGCCGACCAGACACCCCGCGACGGCGAACCACCGCCCGGACCGGCGCAAAGACGAATTCTTCGTTTTCATGGCCAATTCTCCATTAATAGGTCTGAAGAAGCGCGGTTCACGCAGAGTGATGTCGGCGCGCTCCTTTCCCGCCAAGCATCTAATGTAACGCGCCGGGCCGTTCATGTCAAGTCCGACCCGCAAGCCGTTGCACCCCGTCGGGCGGACGCACGGTACGCCATCTGCGTCTGGCGCCGTGCCGGTCGGCGGCGATGCCCCGCGCGCCCCGCCTCACGGAATGAGCACCGCGCGGTAGGAGCCGGCGATCCGCCGGAAAACCTCGCGCAGCCGCTCGCTGTAATCCGCCACCGTGCCGCCCGCCGCGAAAAACTCCCCGTGGCCCACCGCCGCAATGTTCCGCAGCAGGTTCTCCACGATCGGGTTGCTCGCCTCGGCGCCCACGACGATCGTGTGAAGCGTGATCTGCGCGTTGGCCGCCTGCTGGGCCGCCGACTCCGCGTAAGCCGCCGCGTCGCCGGGCGAATTGTCCGGCCAGATGGTGCCGGCCGAGTCGACGTTCGCTATTCCGTCCGTCAGCAGCACCAGCATCCTCTGCACGCCGCTGCGGGCGTTGCCGGACGTCGTGAGTTCCAGCCGTCCCTGGTCGATGCCGCACCCGATGCAGGTCTGGTTGTCGTAATGATTCGACTGCCGCTGGAGGAGCGTTTGCAGCACCGTGTCGTAGTTGAGCGTCAGCGACTGCTCGTGCCGCGCCGTTGTCGCGAAGACCTCCAGCGAGAGTTGATCGCCGATGTTGAACTCGGTCAGCAGCGACACGATCTCACCGACGGCATCCTTGACCGCCCGCAGCGGTTGTTCGGGCGTCTGCCACAGAACGTTCGTCTCGGCGAATGAGGGGCGGTACTCCAACAGATAATTGACGAACGTCTTCAGCCCGAAGCGATATCGAAAGTTCGTGTTGGCCGTCGTCATGTACGTGAACGACTGCAACGGCGCGGGCGGCCGCGACATGTATTCGCCGATCCAGTCCCGCCACGACCCGACGCTGAACGGATACGGCACGACCCACTCCATTTCGTGGTCCTCGACGAAATTGTCGCCGTCCGGGCTGCCCGGCCCCTGGCCCGAGCCGGGGAAGGCCCCGCCGCTCTTGCCGCTGTGCCAGCGCGCCAGGCCGAGCACCGCCGCCGTGCGGTTGATCCAGTTCGGCGAGGAATAGGTCGGCCCGCCGGGCAGCGGGACGTCCGTGGACATCAGCAGTTTCTTGAGCGCGTTGCGCTCGGCCGTGGTGTAACCCTGCGCCGTCAGGTGCGGATCCACCGCCGCCGAAAAGGTCGTGTTGTGAGTCATCAGGATCAGCCCGGGGTCCGTGTTGACGCTGGAGGTGCCCGGTACGTACGCGGGCGTGATGGGGTTGGTCCCCCAGGTCGTCATGCGGCCGTACGTCGGACTGCCCAGGGCGTTCCAGATGGCCGGCAGATTGAGCGTCGGGACCCGCTGATAGTTGCGCAACTCGCTGTCGTCGTTCATGGAACCGGACAGGTCGATGACCAGCGCGATGTCGCGCGGCAGCACCGCCGCCCGCGCCAAGGCCGACACGTTCCCCCACGAGCGGCCCAGCAGCCGCAGGAAAAACAGCGGAACCGGCCCGCTGGGCGATCCTTCGGTCCGCCGCAGCGTGACCTGCACGGCATTGGTTCCCTCCGTCGCCGGCCCGACCCAGGAGTACCGGCCGGTCTCGGCGTCGTACGTCGCCCGGCCCAGGATCACATCGGAGGATTCCAGTATGACCGATTGGTTGCCGACCGGGTTGCGATCGACCACCTCCTGGGCCGCAGCCACGATGGCGGGGTTGGTCGCCTCCATCCCGGAGGAACCCAGCAAGAGCGCCCCGGACAGCGCCGCGGCGTCGGCCGCCCGCTGCAGGTCGTTTTGCATCGAATGCAGGTACGTCAGGTCGATTCCCGCGGCGGCGAAACCGCCGATGACGGGGATCATGATCGCGATCTTGACCACGACGGCCGCTCGGACCTGATGCCTTGAGCGTTGGAATGACCCGTTCATCGGAAGCAACTCCTGTAGGGCTGGCGAGGCCAACCAGGTGTGCCGGTCAACTACTGCTCCGAATCGTACTGACAACCGGACCGTACCGCTACTCGCGCGGCATGCCGGCCGGCGTCGACGGTGCGGCGGCGACCGCGCTCGCTTCCTCCGTCGACCCGTCCTCCCGCTGCCGGACCCATCGGCCGTCCTCCAGCACGAAGGAATCCGCGCTCGGCTTCTGGCCGCGGAAGACCTCCACCACGTGGCGGTCGTTCGCCGCGGGAGCGGGCGACTCCGCGGGCGGCGGCACGACCGCAGCCGCCGGCGCCGCGTCGGCCCGCAATTCACCCTGAATATCGAAGACTTGTCTCAGGGTGCGGCCGGTCGAATTCCGCGGCGTGGCGTTCGCGCTGACGAGCGAAAGCGACAGCCGGCCGCTGTTGGCGACCACCGTTTCCATCTCCTCCACCTGCTGGGCGGAGACCAGCAGCGTCACGCTGCGCGGCAACGACGGCACGGCGCCGGCGGCCTGCTTTGCTCCCGGCGCTCTTTCGACGGTCGCGCCGAGCGCTTCCTGGTTTACCGCGAGCACTTCGACCTTCTGAAGAATCGCCTTGGTCAGTTTTTCCGGGGCGGCGTAGGCGCCGCCGCGCGGAACCGACGCCGACGCGATCACGTCCACCAGCGAGCCCGGCCGGATGAACCCGCCCCCCCCGGAGATGTCGTCCACCCGGATGGTATGCGCCCGCATGTCCGGGTTTTCGCGCAGTTTCGTCATCATCCCGGAATTGACCCCCGCCGGCCAGAGACTGCTTTCGGTGATGGGCTTGCCCTTTTCGATCCGGGCCCGGGTGAACCGGGTCACCAAAACGTCGGCCTGGGTGTCGCTGATCAGTTCGGTCGAAAGCGAACCGGGCTTGTCCCATTCCCGCGCCGCCAACCAGGTTCGGTCGATGGCGTGGTTTTCCGGAATGTCGGTGCCGGCGATCAGGTAGCGCGGCTTGGCCTCCGGGCTGGCGGAAAAGTAATTCCACGCCAGAAGCGCCACCACGCCGCCGATCACTAGAGGCAGAATCGCGTTTAGTTTCATGGCCCATCCTCCCGACTTCGGCCCGTTCGCCCCGACGGAGGGGGCGCCGCCGCCCTAGGGACTGCTGTTGTTCTCCGCCACGTCGCTTCGGAACGACATCCGGCCCCCCACGCTGGGGATGCCCAGCCAGTTGAAAAAACCTCCGGTGATCGACACGCTTCCGTACGGAATGGTAATATCCACCGTTTCGTACGGATCCTCCGCCGTCGCACGACTGATGGATACTACGTAATTGTAGCGCGCCGGCGGAAACCCCATGCGCGTCATTTCGCTGTCCACCTCGGCCCGGACCTCTGCTTCCGTCGTCCCCGGCAGGGTCGCCACCCGTGCGGCGACGCGCGCGGCCGTCACCATGACCTGTTTGCAGTAAAACAGCCACCCGAACTCGATGATGCCCATCAGCAGCAGAACAAGTAGCGGGGCGACGACGGCCATCTCGATCAGCGCGGCGCCCCGTCGGGCTGCGCCGATCGCTCCCGCCGGCCCTGGGGCGACGACGGGGGCCGGAACCGCCATCACGGTCGAGCCAGTCTGGAACCGACGGATCGGGGCCACGTCACCACTCCAGCCCACCCGCCCGAAGTCCAAGCAAGATCAGCGCCACGCCGCCGGGAAACGCGCCATAGGGCAACGACGCCCGTCCCTCATTCAGCGCGGCATGCGACGCGGCCTCCGGGTCGAACAGCCGTCCCGATGCGACTTTTCCCGCCAGCAGCGACAGGTTGGCCAGGTAGGCCGCCCGGTCTTGGGAGCGGATGATCTCGACCACGGCCACGAGACCCGCCAGCACCGTGCCCGCCGCGAGGGCCACCAGCACTCCACCCGGTCCGAGCCAGGCGCCGAGCGCCCCGATGAACTTCGCGTCCCCCGCGCCGATCGCCCCGACCGCATAGATCACGAACGAAACGGCCAGCCCCGCGCCCAGCCCCCCCGCCGACCAGAGCAGCCCGCCGGGGCCGCGCACGGCCAACATCGTCGCGAGACCGGCGCAGGCGACCAGCAGGTTAAGGCGGTTTGAGATGCGGCGCGAGCGCACGTCGCTGATCATGCCGGCGGCGATGAGCGGCACGGCGACGGCGCACGACAAGATTTCCGGCAGCGACGTAGCCACAACGCGGGGTCCCCGTCGCCCGACAAGATGATTCTGCGGCCCGGACGCCCTGGGTCAAAGGGCGGGAACAGGGCGATCGACCGCGACCGCCCTGTCCTGCGCCATGTGAGGCCTTACGGCGCGCCACCGGCCGGAATCGCGTTGGCCGCCGTGCCCATCGTCGAGGACACGCGCTGCCCGAGCAGCGTCACGGCGCCAATCGCCACAACGATGATGAGGGCTAGCATGACCGCATACTCGGTCGCGGTCGGGGCCTCCTCATCGCGCAGAAATCGGCGGCAAACCTTCACAAACGTCTTCATGGGAACCTCCCTCAATCGACCTCGGACGGAATTGACAGGCGCTCGTCCGCGTACGCCTTTTGGACTCGTTCCGGTCCACGAACTCGCCCGCCCTCGTACCGCGATTGTCACGGCCGCGAGCGGGCTGCACTTTTATCCTTATCACCGGACGTGGTTCGTTTTCACGAACGCGCCCGGCGCGAACACCCACGCCGGACTTGGGTTGTCGGCGGCAGCCCCGCCCTCGGTCTGCTGCTCACCCCGCCGACAAGTACCATTCTACCGTGCCGCCTTTCGCGCTGGCAATCTTTTCTTCATACCCCGTGCCGCGCCGCCGGTGTCGCCGGCCGGAAGGATTCGGCCGTCGGTTAAACCCTGTTATCGGCTGAATTTCGGCGCACGGGGTCGGGAATATCCACCGTCCTGAAGGCGAGGCAAGGGTCATTCACTTGTATTACGCGCCCGCAGCCGGATATCCCGGCTGGGCACTATTACCCGCGCCGCGCGGATCACCTGCGACAAGACCCGCCAGACGCGAGCATTGGGTCATGGACCTGCGGGAAAACGGGGAGCGCGGCGTCCGACCAGTTAGAGCAATTCACGATTGAGAGTGCGGCACAGGCGCCTGAAAACGTGGCACCCGCCGCGGCGGGTACCGGCGCGAACGTAACGCCGGGGCCACACTCAATCGTTAGCCGCCCTACGTCGCGGAGCGCGTCGCACCAACGCCAGCCATGCCCATTTCGATGCCGCAGCGCCGGCACCAGGCGTGAAACTGCCCGCCATACGGAAACCGGCCGGCCAGCAGCACGAACGCGAAAACACCCGCCAGTACGTTAGGAACCGTCGCGGAATGCCAGACCAGCAGCGCCGCGAACAGAACGGCCAACGCCGTCGGCAGGGCCCCGAGCAGCGAATGGTCGATGAACTGCTGCTCGGCCAGATCGCGGGCCGCTTCCGGACCGCTCGCAAGCCGCGACAGGTTGGCCGGCGTCATCGTCGAAATCGCAAACGGCACCGCGAACGCGAACGCCGTCAGGAGCCACGCGAACACCGTGAGCCGCGTGTGGAACTCGGCGTCCTGCACGGCCCGTTCGGCGGTCATGCCCCTTACGGCCCCCGCCGCCAGGCCCACCACGCACAGCACAAGCAGGAAACCATACACCGCCTGGAGAGATTGGATTCGGGGACGGTTCGAGTCGCTCATGAGCGATCGTCTCCTTGAACTGCCCGGAAAGTGAGTTGTTTCCCGCATCGGCGGGGGGCGCGCGCACTGGCTCGCCCGGCGGAACCGCACCCGGCCGGGGCAGGCGGCCCCGGTGCGGTTTCCACTCACGGTGGGGCCATTCTAAACCGCGAATCAGACACATGGAAACATTTTTTTGATGTTTCCACCCCCCCGCGGCCCCGCATTCGTCCCCCGGGCACCCGCCGTGCGGCCGGCCGACCCCCGTCAGAACCCGTCCGGCAAGGTGAAATCGGCGACGAACACCTGCGACGTCCCGTCCGGTCCCCGCTTGCTCGTCCACATCAGCCGCCCCCCGTCGTTTGAGAACACCGGCAGACCGTCAAACCCGTCCCGGTACGTGACCCGGGCGACCGTCCCGCGCTCGACCTGCATCAGGTACACCTCGTAGTTCATATGCCCGTGGGCGCTGGTCGCAAACGCGATCGTCCGGCCGTTCGGATGCCAGTACGGCCCCCAGTTCACGTACTCCGTGTCCGTCAACTGCCGCTCGCCGCTGCCGTCCGCGTTGATGACGTACAGTTGCAGCAGGTCATCCTTCCTGCGGTCCGCACGGAAGATGATCCGCTGTCCGTCCGGGCTTAAAAACGGCCCGCCGTCGTACCCCGGGCTGCGCGTCAGCCGCCGGGCGTGCGAGCCGTCGGCGTCCATGACGTAAATCTCCGGGTCGCCGTCGTCGCGGCAACTGGTGAACACGATCCGCCGGCCGTCCCGGCTGTAGGCCGCCTCGGCGTCGTAGCCCGCCGTCGTCGTCAACCGTTTGGGGTTCCCGCCGTCGAGGTCCGTTTCGAAGATGTCCATGCCCGGCGGCATCTCCCAGCGATAGCCGGACCGCTCCCGGTGATAGACCGACGCGCCCTGCGTCGTCGGCCCGAGGTGCGCCGAGCCGAACAAAATGCGCCGTCCGTCCGGTCGGAAGTACCCGCACGTGCACGGACCGCCGCCGGGACTGACCTGCTTCAGCGTCCGCTCGATCGCCCGGCCGACCGGGTCGAGTTCCATCACGAACATCTGGTACTCGCTCTGCCCGCGGGGATACGCCTGGAAGATGATCCGCCGCCCGTCCGGGGAGAAGTACGCCTCGCCCGACTTGTCCAGCCCCATCGACGGCGACGTGAGTTGCCGCACTTTTTTCAGGTGCCGCCCTTCCAGTGCGGCCCAGCGCCCCGGCGGCGAGGCGTCCGGCTCGAACCGCACGCCCTCCGCCCGCACCGCCGCCGACGCCGCGACCATGCCGACCATCACCACCCCAAGTTTGGGCACCAGCGACTCCCCAATGGCCGCGCCGCGTTTCCCCTGGCGCGATGGCGACCTTCGGTCAACGCGGAAGCGTAGCGAGATTGGCCCGCCCCGGCGAGTGGAATCAGCGCTGCGAGCGGAATCAGCGCTGCGAGCCGGGCGGTCCCCCGCCCCGGCATGATCGACCCCGCGCTGCGAGCGGAATCTGCGCTGCGAGCCGGGCGGTCCCCCGCCCCGGCATGATCGACCCCGCGCTGCGAGCGGAATC
>Ga0187893_10000927_pt1 | contig 74033 bp, 67 predicted proteins | sample MA1701074metaG_FD_139574 | JGI IMG/M metagenome (GOLD analysis project Ga0187893, IMG submission 139574) | White microbial mat communities from a basaltic lava cave in the Kipuka Kanohina Cave System on the Island of Hawaii, USA - MA170107-4 metaG ...
ACCGGAACCCTGACGCGCCAGACTGCCGCCCTGGGCGGTGGATACCTCCATGCCAAGCTGTACCCGCGGAAACCACGGGTTGATCTGCGCCAGATCAATATTCAAAACACCACGCTGCAGGATCGAACCGGTTGCCGTGTTCGTCGCGTTTTTGCCATTACCCGTGCCGTAGCCGTCTAAATCCAGCCGCGCCTCGATCTCCCACAGACAGTTGTTGATGCAATAGTAAAACTCCGGCCGAAAGCGCCGCCCCATAACCTCCCCGTTGGTCCGCCCCACTTCGTCCCGCCCGCTCTGAAAGTTCATGCGAAAGTGCGACTCTATGCTGGTGCGAAACCCCCACGACTTATCCGCCGCTTCAATGTTGAGACCGTTGCCCGGACGGTAGCTGAAACTCGGCATTGCCGCCGCCGCCTCCGTGGCCTCCTTCTTCATCTCAATCTGCTGCTCCTTTAACTGCAACAACTCCTGTTCCAACGCCTTGATCTTCTGATCGATGGTCTGCGCTCGAGCCGATGCCGCAGCTAGCAGGAATGCAGCCAGCATGATGCCAATTGCAGCCAATCCTAGAAAGTTTTTCTTCATCATTTCCTCCTTGCTTTTAACGCGGATAGTTGTGCTATTTCACAGTGCGCCGAAAAAGCGCAGTTCATGCCAAAGCAGTCTACTGCTTCGCTCTCACGGAAGTTTTTACTTCAATACCGCCATGCGGGCAATACGAGTTTAGTAGGATTTTCCTAGGTAATACGCGGATTTCAGCCTTCGCTATAAGACTAAGGACGTATAAAATATTGGCTTTTTGGCCGTTACAAGGAAACAAGGGAATTCAAGGGAGATGTAGCGCTACCAAAGGGGATAGTCCCCTTGTCGGAAGGGGGCCTGTCCTCCTGCCTACCGCGGCTAACTTATTCTCAAGACTTGCGGCTCGGTCTTGGAATATTATTTCCTTTGTGCGATTACATTTAAGACCCAAAGTGATGACGACACGTGTAATATTGTCTCAGGTAACTTTGCGACCGCTCTGTTTTAGCCTTGCGCTGGGATTTTTTCTTTTAATCGCCTCCTGCGCTCCGCGCGTGGTCCAGATGACTCCCGCCCAGGGGCCACCAGGCACCATCGTAAGTTTGTCGATGGAGTATCTGGTCGGATGGCCGCGGGTTGAAATCGGCGGCAGAATGATGGAATGGCCGGACCTCAAACTTCGCGCCACGGATCCCGCGAGACAAGAGGCTCCCGGCGAGGACCTCATCTGGATCGAGGATAAGATACTGCAATTTAAAATACCCGAACTAGCGCCGGGAGATTACAAAGTCGTGATCCACGACGATAAAGGGCCGCCAGGCGATACGATATACGCGGTTCTTGAGACCACGGCTTATCTGCTATTCCCGCCCGTATGGCCCTTCGTGCTACGTTCCAATACCACTGAACTGACTCTTAGAGTGTTGCCGCACAATTAGGTTTTCCCCGCCTCGTCTTTATTTGCAATTTATTTCGCATTTTGTACTGCATATTATTATGCTTGTAGCCTTTGCAATTTCACTGCATCGTCGAATAAAACCAAACCTGTGGCATCCCACTCCAAAAGATCGCTAACGGAGAAAACACCGAGTCAACGAGCAGCCCAGCGAAGCAGTCTTGAGGTTCGGAGTCTTGCCATTCGCTGCCTCCCGCCTCTGTTCGTTATTGTTCTGACGATTCCTCCTTTTCTTCCCATTTTGCGGAACGAGTTCGTCAACTGGGACGATCTTTTCAATTTGGTCGATAACCGCGAGTATCGTGGATTAGGATGGGCCGAACTCAAGTGGATGTTCACCACCTTTCATTTGAGTCTTTATCGGCCGGTAACCTGGATGACATTAGGATTGGATTATTGGGTCTGGGGCATGGATCCCTTTGGCTATCATCTTACGAGTATAATCTTTCATGGCCTCAATGCCTTGCTGTTCTATTTTATCGCGCTGCGACTTTTGCGTCTGGCGCTACCGGCGATGGAAAGCTCCGATATTACCTTGCGCGCCGGCGCCGCTTTCGCTGCGCTGATATTTTCGCTTCATCCCTTGCGCGTCGAGGCGGTCGCCTGGGCCTCGGCTCGCAATGACGTTGTTTCCGCTTTTTTAATTCTGCTCGCCTTTTATTGCTACCTGCAAGCGGCTGCGGCACCAGCGATCACGCTACGGCGCAACGGTTGGATGATTGCCGCCCTGCTCACTTACGGCGTATCGCTGCTCGCAAAAGGAATAGGCATGACCCTGCCATTGGTGTTTTTGGTTACTGACATATATCCGCTGAAGCGACTTGAGCCGGATTTGCGCAAATGGCTTGAGCCGGTGAGCCGGCGCCTATTGTGGGAAAAACTTCCATTCCTGTTGCTCGCCATCGGTGCCGGTATAGTCGCCGTGCTGGCAAAACTGGAGGGCCAAGTGGTTCATGGTTTCGACAAGCACGGCTGGCTGGTTCGAATCGCTGAGTCATTTTTCGGACTGGCATTTTATCTCTGGAAGACATTATGGCCGTTTGCATTATCACCGCTTTACCAGCGGCCGAGCCAGCCGTCTCCCTTGGACATACCCTTTATTGCCAGCGCGATGGTGGTCTTTGGCGTCAGCGCCGCCGTGGTTATCCTGCGGCGCCGCTGGCCGTCGGGATTGGCCAGCTGGATTTGTTATGCCGTGATTTTAATACCCGTTTTAGGCATCGTCCAATTCGGCCCTCAAGTCGTCGCCGATCGCTACAGCTACGTTTCCTGTCTTGTCTGGGCGGTGGTGGCGGGAGGGGCCGTGGTGTATCTTTTTGGTGCGGTAAAGGCCCCGCGCGCCAACGAAGCTAGATCCGCTGCGATTGTCGTGGTGGCTTTCGCCGTTTTGACGGGGCTCGGATTCTTAACCTGGCAACAGACTCGGGTGTGGCGTGATTCGGAGCGACTGTGGCGCCATGTTCTTACTATAAACCCGGCAACAAGCTACGCCTATAATAACCTGGCATCAGAGCTAAATCGCCAGGGAAAAACAGCCGAAGCAATCGGATTGTATCGTCAGGCCGTCGACTTGGATGGGCAATTTGCTTTGGCCCATCATAACCTCGGCGATGCCCTGGCCAAGCAGGGTCAGTTTGAGGCGGCCATCGAATCTTATCAAAAAGCTCTCGCTATCGATGCCAAATCGATTTTAAGTCGCCACCATCTCGCCAATACATTGGCCAAGGCCGGGCGCCGCGCAGCGGCTCTTGAGCACTATTTCAAAGCATTGCAAATCGCTCCAAAAGAGGCCGCGCTGCACAATGATCTGGGCAATGTTTTGGCGGCGCAGGGTGATTTGGAAAAAGCAATGCAACATTACCGCAGGGCAGCCGAATTGGATTCACGGGCTAGTGAGCCCTACTTTAATCTGGCCAACCTCATGGTGCGACAGGAGCAATGGGAGCAGGCTAAAAGCTATTTCCAGCTAGCGCTCAAGACAAATCCGCACTACCCTGAGGCGCACCATAATCTCGGCAGACTCCTGGCATCGCAAGGGCGGCTGGAAGAGGCGGTAGGTCACTTTCGGGAGGCAGTACGCATCGAACCGCGATTTGCCGCAGCTCACGAAAGTTTGATTCTCGCGCTGAGCGAACAAGGGAAAAAAGAAGAAGCGATGCAACACTACCAGCGGGCGCGCGAGATTCTCAGCGGGCGGGAACCAGGAAGATTGCGCTGAAGAGGTTGCAGGGCGATCACCGTCCGCTGTATTGGAGCTATGTCAAATCGTGAAATCTCGACCTAAGAAAAGCCCTTTGGACGGTCACGATAATCAAAAACGCGCCACCCCATCGCGGGTCGCCACGCACGCCTGGATCTGTACCGCCCTCGTCATTTTGACCGCCACCGCTTTTTTTCCCGTCCTGCAAAACGATTTTGTTATCTGGGATGATGTCGACAACTATCTCAACAACCCGGATTATAGAGGGCTCTCGCCGGACCATCTACGCTGGATGTTCACTACCTTTCACCACAGTTTATATCGGCCCGCTACCTGGATCACGCTGGGGTTCGATTACCTCCTCTGGGGCATGGACCCCTTTGGTTACCATTTGACGAGCTTGATCTTTCACCTCGCCAACGCGGTTTTGTTCTACTTGGTCGCCTTGAGGGTATTTCAGCTGATCTGGTCCCATGAGCCCGAGTTGGATCTACGACTGCAAGTCGGCGCCGCTGTTGCCGCTCTTCTTTTTTCCCTCCATCCGCTCCGAGTCGAACCTGTGGCCTGGGCTTCCGGCCGGGAAAACTTGGTGTCGGCTTTCTTCTTTCTGCTCACTTTCCTCTGTTACTTGAATGCGGTCGATTCGCGCCGAGATCGATTCGGGTACTGGAGCTGGATGATTGCGACCTGGGCGGTTTATGGGTTGTCACTGCTGTCGAAGGCCGCTGGGATGACTCTGCCATTTGCCCTTGTGGTGTTGGACATCTATCCGCTTAGGCGCTTGGGCGGGGATCCACGACAATGGTTTCGTCCGCAAGCGCGCCGCCTTTTCTGGGAAAAGTTACCGTTTCTTTTGCTGGCCGTTGCCGCAGGAATAGCTGCCATTCTTGCGAAGCAACAGGAACAAGCCATTCAAACCCTGGACAAGTACACACCACTGGTTCGACTTGCGGACTCTTTTTACGGACTGGCATTCTATCTGTGGAAAACCTTGGCGCCCTTTGGCCTGTCTCCTCTATACCAGTTGCCGGTGGAGCCAGATCCTTTGGCCTGGCCCTTCGTCTTGAGCCTGCTAGTGGTATTTACTCTTACTGCGTTGCTTTTCCACCTCCGCCGTCGCTGGCCTGCCGGGCTGGCGGCTTGGGCTTTTTATGTGATCACCCTGGTCCCGGTTCTCGGTTTCGTCCAATACGGGCTGCAAATCGCCGCTGATCGCTATAGCTATCTGGCTTGCCTGAGTTGGGCGGTGCTTGGCGGCGCCGGCGCCGTCTACGCCCAAAAACGCCGCCGTAGTAGCGCCCTCGGCAAGCGCGTATACGGTTTTTGCTGCGGTCTTGCATGCGCCATGTTGGTGGCTTTGAGTTTTCTGACCTGGCAGCAAGCAAAGGTCTGGAAAGACTCAGAACGACTTTGGCGGTATGCCCTATCTGTCGATCCCGAGTCGAGCTTTGCTTACCATATGCTCGCCATTGCGGTGCATGAGAAAGGCAGAATCGACGAGGTCATCGAGCTGTATCAAAAATCGCTGAGCCTGGATCCAAATTTTGTTTATTCCCATCTCAATCTCGCGGGCTTTCTGGAAAAAAAAGAAAACCATCGCGAGGCAGCTTATCACTATCGACGCGTAATCGATATCGATCCGAAGGGGCCCGCCACGACCTACTACAAGTTAGCGAACAGCCATTTCCGGCAAGGCAACTTTGCGGAATCGATCAAGTATTATCACATGGGTTTGGCAAGAGATCCGATGAATGCGGCGGCTCATAACGACCTCGCTAATGTTTTTGCGGCCAAAGGAGACTTAGAAAACGCTCATAACCATTATCGCAGAGCAACGGAGCTGGACCCCAAGATGAGCGGACCCTACTTCAACCTGGTAAATCTCTTGATTCGCCAGGATAAGATACGACAAGCAATCTTGCTCCTCCGGCGAGCAGCTCACTTGATCCCCGACTCCGCTCTAGCCTATAACACCCTAGGAAGGCTGCTTGCGGCTGAAGGTCAATTAGATGAGGCGATTAGCTATTTCCGTGAAGCAGTGCAACTTGAGCCCGGTTTGGCCGAGGCCCATGAGAATTTGGTTCTTGCGCTAACACAGCAGGGTAAGAAAGAACAAGCGCTGCAGCACTACCATGAAGCCTTGCGCATCCAAAGAAATCAACGGGAGGGTCAAAAAGCGCCCTGATGGCGCGCGAAAATCCAGTTGTCGTGACTTGACTCTAGTTTACCCTGCCGTATATGATCTGCTGCAGGTTCAGAGGACCCCTATAATGGCATTGAAAATATTGGTTAGCGCTATCTTTTTGATCGTTGGGACGGCGGGGTGTTCTTCGATATCGGTTCCTTCGCTCCCTTCCATGCCGTGGTCCGGTTCGGCCGTAAAACCCGATCCTACCGCCGAAGCCCTATACGACGACGCCATGCGTCAGATGAAGGACAAAAGATATGTGCGGGCCATCGATGCCTTAATAAAAATCAAGACCGATCATCCGTTCAGCCCCCAGGTCGTACAGGCAGAGCTCAAGATCGCCGATGCCTATTATTTGAACCAGCAATACCCTGAAGCAATCAGCGCATTTAAAGAATTTCAGGCGTTGCACCCGAATCACGAAAGTATTCCATTTGTCATCTATCGGCTTGGCCAAGCGCACCTTGACCAGTTCACCGCGACGGACCGGGAACAAAAAAACACCTTGATCGCTAAGGGCTACTTTGAATCCGTTATCACCACCTACCCCACGTCGCCCTACGCCGCAGAAGCGCGGGAGCAGCTTGCCAAGGCTCTTGGCTATCTTTCCGAGCATGAGTACAACATCGCCACTTTCTACTTCCAGCAGGAAAAATACCCGGCAGCGAGGGATCGATTTGAAGAAATCGTGCGCAAGTACCGTGGCACCCCCGTGGCCGGGAAAAGCCTGTTCTTTTTGGGCGAGAGTTACCGCAGGGAAAAAAATAACGTCAAAGCGGGCCTCGCCTATGAGGCCTTGCTTGAGCACTACCCGAAGAGCCCGTTTGGCGCCCAAGCCAAAACCCAACTTGCTCAATTAGAGAAAGAAAAACAAGATCCGCTGGCTATGCTGCTGATGCGCGACCGCAGGCCTCTTGCGGCTCCCACTGCGGCGCCAGCGCAAGAAAACGCAACCGCAGCTAAGTTAAAAGACATCGACAACCTCGTGGCAAAAAAGGAAGTGGTCAACGAAGAGCCGGGGGACGAGAAAAGCTTTTTCCGCCGCGTTGCCGACAAGCTTAATCCTTTTGCTTCATCCGATGACGTAAAGAAGGAAGAAACACCGGAGAAAAAACCGGAAAGCGCTATGGATTTGCTGGCCAAGAAGAGAGACGGCAACAAGCAGTCCTCAGGCTTCTTTGCCTGGCTCAATCCGTTCAGCAGTGGAGATGCCAAAGAGACCAAGCCCGCCGACGGGGCTAAAAGCAGTGAGCTGGTTAACCAGATTGACGACTCGCTGAAAGAAAAAGGCATCGACCCGAAACCGCAAACTGTAGCCTTGAAGCCACCCGCGGCAGCGCTTCCGAAGGTGGAGGAACCTGCCCCGTTGCCCCAAGCCGATACCTCGCAGCTCCTCGGGCAAATTGACAGCAAATTGAACAAAGCCGGTCGAAAGGTCGAGGAAGTACCTACCCCGCCAGAGGCCGCCGAAGTTTTCAAAGATGGTTCGGCGGCACAGGCACTCGCTGCTAAAGCTACGGCACCCGCCACGCCTGCCGCACCCACCAGTGTCGCCAGCAGCGGCCTGCTGAGTGGTATCGATCAAAAGCTCAAGGCGAAAGGCGTTGAGCCGGGTAAGTTTGAGCCTCCGCCAGTGTCGCAGCCGGGTAAGGAAGGCGCACCACGTAAGGAACCGGTTAAGAACGTTGAGCTACAACCGAAGATCGCCGTAGAGAAAGGGCCGCTCTTTCTCGGGTCAGGCGGCGCGCTTCAGGCTGAGCCAAATCCTTCATCGGAGCAAGCGCCGGCCCAGCAAGAAAAGAAAACGGAAACACCAAGCGCGGGGAAAGAGCAAGCGCCACGCAACCTCCCGGCAGCATTGGTCAAAGGACCTGCCCAAGCGCAGCCCGCAACCCCGGCACCCAAACAGGCCGAGCGTAAATCGTCAAATCCGATATTGGAAGAAGAGCCCAAGGGCATACTGGACCAAATGAAAGAGGACGCAGGCTCTCTCGGGAAATTGCTTAATCCATTTCGCTGGTAGCGGCGCGATTTGGCAAATTTCAACGTCCTTTCAGGTGAAGTTTTGCGCCCCAGATAACGCGTAACTGACACTTGATTGAGCCAACTTCCGACGAACGGTTGCACCTTTGTGTCTGGCTTTACCGATGGGTGCGGCGCGACGATAATCCATTCTTTTCATTGATGCCACGCAAAATTTCGAGCGCTTCTTCCTGCCGCCAACCCGTGGTAGGATTTTCAACTGAGTCCTTTCGCTCACCACCGCATAGATAATGTTTTCCCTTCCGTTTCGATGAGCGGTGTTTTTGGAACTAACAACGCACTTCGTTTTTCTACGGACAGCAAAGACACCTACAAAGCCATACCGGGGCCTTGATCGGCGCTCGCTATCGGGCAATTGCATGTCGGCAACGGCGAAATGATCCGCGGTTTGCGAACTCATATCGACGCTCATGACCCTGGCTTCGAATTTTCCTCCCGGAGAGCATTCGATTCGCACCTCCGCGTTTAACCCCCCCTCGGATGGAAGTTGGACTTGCTGCCGGGATTTTGACACTTAACTCGGATGCCGCAGTTGAACCCACCAGCCGGCGTGAGCGAGGGGCGAGCCGCTCGGCTGAGCTAACGACGAAGCCTGGAAGTGCGAAGACACCTAAAGTAGAGTTTCAAAGCTGTTTTCGCTTTGCGTACCCCGTCGATTTGAGTTTTAGGTCGCTCATCAAAGCGCCGCTGATCGATCTCTACTTAGAGGCAGAAGCCCATTAGCTTCGCGCCGGAAGGTTCGCTCCGCGCTCGTTGCGTTAATGGCAACAGCGCGACATCCGGATTCATCGGCCACGCGGGACGAAGCCAACTATTCGCAAAAGACGCTTTCTCCACGCCCCAGGGCGCTGCTTAAGGATTATTAGGCGTGTAGGGCTTTTCCACCGAAAGTTTGCCCGTCAAGGCGCTGTCACCCACCGGCGACCTACGCCCTCCGGTGACCGACCTAACCCATTGCGGCAGCCCAACCATGATCGCCTGACCCTTCTCCAAATAGAGATATACCACCGGTGTAATGTAGAGGGTGAGGAGCTGTGACACCACAAGCCCGCCAACCACCGCGACGCCCAACGGTTGGCGCGCCTCGGCGCCGGCGCCCCAACCTATGGCGATAGGCACCGCTCCCACGATCGCCGCCATGGTCGTCATCATGATCGGCCGGAAACGGACCATCGCTCCTTCATAAATGGCTTGCGCCGGGCTCTTGCCTTCTTTGCGCTGCCCTTCGAGAGCGAAGTCGATCATCATGATGGCGTTTTTCTTGACAATGCCAATGAGCATGATCAAACCGACAAAGGCGTAGATGCTCAAATCCATACCCAAATAGTAAAGCGCGATTAGCGCCCCTAAGCCGGCGGAGGGCAAACCTGAAAGGATGGTGAGCGGATGAACAAAGCTCTCATACAAAATGCCCAAAACCAGATAGACAACGAAAACAGCAAGGGCCAGGAGCAGCCAGAGACTCTTGATCGAAGCTTGGAACTCCTGGGCGGTTCCCTGGAAGTTCGTGTTGATGGTTCCCGGGAGGGATTCCCGGGCGAGTTTGTTGATAGTGTTGACGGCATCTCCCAATGCCACACCTTCGCGCAAATTGAACGACAGCGTCACCGAGGGCAACTGCCCGGAGTGGTTTACCGACATCGGCCCCGCGCCGTATTTTATCTGAGCAATGGATCCCAAGGGTATCATTGGCTGCGCGGTGGAGGCCTGACCGGTGGTAGAGCGCAGATAAAGCATCGACAGCGCCGACGGATCGTTTTGATATTTGGGATCCAACTCGAGCAGCACCTCGTATTGGTTATTGGGCGTGTTGATGGTCGAGATGCGCCGTGTCGCATAGGCGCTCCAGAATGCCTCTTCGAGTTGGCGCGGCGAGATTCCCTGGGCCGTAATCCCCATCGTCGCGGCCTTATCGCGGTCCATGACGATGGACAACTGGGGATTCTTTAGCTGCAAATCGCTGCTTACATCTCTCAAGTCGGGTAGGGATTTCAGCCTCTCTTCGAAGAGCGCAGCGTGGCGGTAAAGCTCCGGGGCATCGGGACTCTGCAAAGTGAATTGATACAGGCTTCGGCTCAGCCTTCCGCCGATACGGATAACCGGCGGGTTTTGTAACGATACCCGAATGCCCGCAATCTGCGACAGCTTCGGTCTGAGATCCCGTATTACTTGCTCGGCGTTCATATTACGCTCCGAGCGGGGTTTCAGCTTGATGAAAATTCGGCCCGAATTCCCCGTAACACTGCCGCCGCCGATACCGATACTGGAGAAATACGACTCAACGTTGGGATCTCTGGCGACGATAGCCGCCAGCCGCTGCTGGTGTTGCAGTAGCTGCTCAAAGGCAACACCCTGTGCGCCTTCGGTGTTGACGATGATCTGCCCGGTATCTTCGCTGGGGATAAAGCCCTTGGGAACCAAACCAAACATGTAAAGGGTCAACACCAACACCACCACCGACGAAACCATCGTCGTGATATGATGCTTCATGGTCCACCGCAGCGAGACTTCGTAGGCGTAGTTCATGGCATCGAGACAGCGCCCCAAAAAGCGGTACATCCACCCATGTTTTTCGCTGGACGGCGCTTTGAGATAGCGACTGCAAAGCATGGGCGTAAGACTCAACGAAATAAATCCCGACACCAGAATCGCCACGCAAATGGTCACGGCAAATTCCCTTAGCAACCGTCCCAGCATGCCGCTCATGAAGAGCACCGGGATAAAAGCGGCAACCAGAGAGATCGTCATCGACACGATAGTGAATCCGATCTCTTTGGCGCCTTTGACCGCAGCGTCAAAGGGACTCTCGCCCTCTTCCATATGGCGCACGATGTTTTCCAACACCACGATGGCATCGTCGACCACGAAGCCCACCGCCAGGGTGAGCGCCATGAGTGAGAGGTTATTCAGACTGTAATCGAGCAGGTACATGACGGCGAAGGTGCCGACAATCGACATCGGCACCGCCAGGCTTGCAAAAATTGTCGCCGAGAGGTTGCGCAAGAAAAGAAAAATCACCAGGATGACCAGGACGATGGTCCCGATGAGCGTCAACTGCACGTCATGCACCGACTCCCGAATCGATTGGGTTCGGTCGAAAAAGATGTTCAGCTCGATGGACTGGGGAATTTGCGTCCTCAAGCCGGGCAGCAGCTCCTTAATGGAATCCACGACCTGAACGACGTTGGCGCCCGGCTGACGCTGCACCCCCAGAATGATCGCCCGTTTGTCTTTGAACCAGCTCGCCACCCTTCTATCCTCAACGCTATCGATCACTTTGCCGAGGTCCTGGAGCCTCACGGGCGCGCCGTTGCGATAGGCCACCACCAGGGGTCGAAAAGCTTCGGCGTTGTTGAGCTGCGCGTTGGAAACCAGGGTGTAAGCTCGATTGGGGGCGTCCAGGGTCCCCACCGGCAGGTTGACGTTGCCGCGCTGTACGGCATTGACCACGTCGTCGATGCCCACCTGGCGCGCCGCCAACTGGTTCGGATCCAACTGGATGCGAACCGCGTATTTCTGTGAGCCGAAGACATTGACCTGGGCCACCCCGCTGACCATCGATATGCGCTGCGCCAAAATCGTCTGCGCGAACTCGTCCACCGTGGACAGCGGCAGAGTTTCCGAGGTCAAGGCTAAAAGAAAAATCGAATTATTGGCCGGATTCACCTTTCGGTAAGAAGGCGGGTTGGGCATGTTCGACGGCAGGTCGCGCTGCGAGCGCGCGATCTGCGCTTGCACGTCTTGGGCCGCTGCGTCGATGTCGCGGTTCAAGGTGAACTGCAGCGTGATTTGAGTCCGTCCCAGGGTGCTCACGGAGTTCATGGAATCGAGACCGGCGATGGCGGAAAACTGCTTTTCCAGCGGTGTCGCCACCGAGGCCGCCATGGTTTCGGGGCTCGCTCCGGCCAAATTGGCGCTCACCACAATGGTTGGAAAGTCGACGGTGGGAAGGTCGCTGACGGGGAGGGTCTTGTATCCCATGAAGCCGAAAATGAGGATCCCCACCATGACTAGCGTGGTCGTCACCGGCCGACGAATAAAAAGTCCTGAAATGTTCATGATTGGCCCCTTTCGCCGCCTTTACCCTTGCCCCGCTCGCCTCCGCGGCCCTTGCGGCGCTCCTGGTTTTCCCCCGTGGCGCTGGGATCCTTGATCTCTATGCGAGATCCCGGACCCAGTAAAAATTGCCCTTCCCTGACCACCTGCTCACCTGCATCAAGTCCCTTGGCTATTACCGCTTCACCTTCATTGGTCCGCCCGATAACCACCGAGCGCACCTCCACTCGGTTGTCGGGCTTCACGACGAATACATGCTGACCTTCCTGACCGACCTGGATCGCTTCCGATGGGATGACGACGGCATCCGCTTGGGTAGTCAGGGTTACCGCCACATTGACGAATTGCCCCGGCCACAGACGCCGTTCACCATTGGCGAATTCGGCTTTTAATTTGACGGTTCCGGTGGCCCGGTCAACTGTATTATCGACGAACGCTAGAGCACCTTTTTCGGCTTGCCCGGCGGCATCCGCCGGAACGGCGTTGACCGTTAATTTACCCTGAGCCATATATCTTTTGATATCGCTCAGATGCAGTTCCGGAACCGCAAAGGTAACATTAATCGGAGTTACTTGATTGATCACCACCAGGGGCGTACCGTCATTCACTCGAATCAAATTCCCTTCATTGACCAGCATGGCTCCCACACGCCCATTTATGGGTGAATAAATGTAGCAGTAAGAAAGTTGCACTCGGGCATTTTCAAGGGCTGCTTTATCGGCCTCAACTACCGATTCGAGGGCAGCCGCATTGGTGCGGATTTGATCATACTGCTCCTGTGACACATATTGTTTTTTGACCAGCTCCGCGTAACGGCGAGTCTGTTCGCGGGCGTTGTGGAGTTGCGCGCTATCGCGCGCCAGGTTGGCTTCTGCCTGCTTCACCGCCGCCTCGAATGGCCGCGGGTCGATGGTGAAAAGCAGCTGGCCTTTTTTGACGTCTTGCCCATCTTTGAAATGGGCTTGTGTAAGCACCCCGGTTACTTGGCTCTTTATGGAGACGGTGGTGTACGCCTCGACGTTTCCCACGGCGCGAATCTGAATGGGCATCGCCTTTTGCGCGGCCGTCGCGACGACCACCGGCACGGCTTCACGCCCGCGACCGCCGCCGCCGCCACGCCCCCCTCCCGACCCCCCTTGGCGGCCCCTCCCCTCACCAGCCCCCTGCCCAGTCGTTTCGGTGGCTTTTACTTCTGTCGTGGCCTGTGGCTTGCTGAGCCACCAGGAAGAGTACTGTTGAAAGCCGGCAAAGGCCCCCAGAACTAGTATGAGGAGGACAATCCAAAGGGAACGCTTCATAGTAATCTTCTCCTAAGCGTGACCCGAAATCGACTCGTTATTTATCTACTCGCTGGCGGAATTGCAATATCCGTAATTCCCCCTACTGTGCCACCGCCCGCGCCAGTTGCGCCTCGGCGATCTTGTATTCATATAGCGCGCGAACATAGGTCGTTTGCGCCTCGGTGTAAAGGGTCTGCGCGTCGGTCACCTCAATAATCGAGCCGACCCCCACTTGGTATCTGCCTGTGGCCAGATCCAGGTTTTCCTTGGCTGCCTGCGCCGCTGCCTCATTTGCTTTGATTCTCTCCACCAGCTCAACGACTCTAAGATAGCTCTGTTCCACTTCGAGGGCAATCTGCTGTCGTTGCTGTTCTTCTTGCCACTTGATGACATAGTAATTATGCAAAGTTTCCTCAACCCGATTGGTTGTGCGAAAGCCGTCGAAAATCGGAAAGTTCAGGCTCAGGCCTGCCTGCCAAGCTCCGGTCAGGGTGGGCGAGTTGTCCGAAGGATGAGTGCCGGCGCGCCGGTAACTTGAATCAAAGATCAGATCCGGCAGATGGCTGCGGCGTGCCACGGCAATGTTTTGATCCTGGGCCTTGCGCTGCGACTCAAAGCTCTTTAGCTCGGGACGATTAGCGTAAGCCGTCACTCGTGCCTCTTCCAGCGTGAAAGGAATCTTGGTCATGATGGCTTCCTCCGCCAGAGGCCGTTCGGAAAACTCCCTCAAGCCCAGCGCGTTTTTTAACGTCACCCAGGCGACCTTCACCGCGTTCTGTGTGGTGATCAATTCCGCCTGGGCGTTATACAAGTTGGATTCGGCGCGCACCACGTCGATCCGCGCACGCGTCCCTACCTCATAAAAACCACGCGCTTGACGGACCAACAGCTCCCTGCTCTTCACGGTCTCCTCGCGTACCTTGACCAGAGCGGAGGCCCCCAAATAAGCAAAAAAAGCCTGCTTCACTCCGAATATCACGGAATCGGAGGTCGTCTTATAGTTAAATGTTACCGCGCTCAGAGTTTCTCGCGATGACTGCACGGCCCCTTCTCGCTTGCCAAAATTGTAAAGGGTCAAGTTGAAATTTGCCCTGAGATTATAGGTATCCAACGATCGGTCCGTGGCTCCGGTACTTCCCGACTGACTTCCCGTGGAGTAGGAATTGTTCCAGGTAACTGTCGGGTAGTAGGCCGCCATCTGTTGCCCGACCACGGCTTCTTGAGCGCCGATTCGCTCTCGCGCAGTGCTTAAACTGGGATGATTTTTCAGCGCGATTTGCAAGGCGGCATCAAGCGTCAGCGGGCTGGCGTCCTTTGTCATCGTTATCTGGGTCCCCGGCGGCTGTGCCGCTGTGGTGCTGTCTGCCGACTGGGCTACAGTCGGCGCAAAAAGGATAATCGCAAGCAGTAACGCTAAAACGCTGCCCCTTCGTAGCTGTCTCGTGCCCAACTTCTCCATGTCGTTCCTCCCTTGGCTTACAAACGTGCCAATTTATAACGTCTGCCCATGTAAAGTAAAACCGGCGGCCGCGGTTCGTGATCGTGACTCGCGGCTCGTGTTCGTACGAGCCCGAACCACGATCAACGAGCCCCCACCTCTTTCCTCCCCCGCGCGGCGCGGGGGAGGATGAAGGAGGGGGTGATGTTCATAACGAACCGCATGAAGGTGATAGTCCCAGATTACCCATCAGGAAGCCTCAAGGGGGGTCTATCAAAAGAGAGAAAGGGTGCGGCGTTAACAGTTATTACGGCAGCAAGGCAAAAATTCTGAGCGGCGCGCCGCTGCCCCCTTGAATTTTCATGGGAATAGCAAAAATCGTCGCGCCTTTGGCCGGCAGCCGCTCCAGAGCCGCGACATTTTCGAAGGCAGGAATATTGGCTGCGCCAAAGACTTGATGGGCAATAAAATTGCGCGACGGTCCGTGATCGATGCTCGGCGTGTCGATGCCCACCGCTTTTACCCCGCGGTCTTTGACGAGAAACTCGGCCGCCTCCTTGGAAAAGCCGGGAAAGTGGAGATTTGCCGTGTCCAAGGCGACATCGGTGCCGAAATACCGTTTGCGGTCACCCCAGTATTTTCCCCATCCGGAGAGCACCAAGAAAATGGCGCCCCGCGGCATGCGGCCGTAGCGTTTTTCCCAAGCGTGAATGTCATTCACTTTCAAAAGATAATCACGATCCGCCGCAGCGCTTTGGCGGACATCGATGACAACTCCCGCACCGATGGTCTGAGCCAACGGAATTTTATCCGTCGTCCACTTGCCTTCGGCAAAATGAAAAGGCGCGTCGAGGTGCGTCCCCACATGTTCCGAACCGCCATAGTTGTATGAAGAATACCAAAAACCCTGAGGAGTTTTTCCCTCATTAACGGTGTCCAGGTGAAAAGGTTTGGCGGTGGGCCAATGGTGTGTTTCCCGGGAAAAGGCATAGGTCATGTCGACAAGTTTTTTCGTGTCGATGGCGTGAGCCGGCTCCATTAAAAACAAAACGGAAAGAGCAACTAAAAAAATTGCGTTCATTTTTTCTCTCCTTTTTGTTTTTTCTACGATTCTACCCGGGTGGATTTATCGCGTCTTTTGGATCGTATCTAATTGATTTTTCGCGTCGACGAAGCCGGGGTTGATCTTGAGCGCCGCTGCAAAGGCTTTTGCCGCCTCTTCCGGGCGGCCGCTGGCCGCCAGGAGTTTGCCCAGCTCATAATGAGCCACATCGTCATCGGGGCAAAGCTTGAGCCCATCGCGGTATAATTGAACGGCCTGCGGTCGATCGCTTACGGCATTAGCCTTTTCGAAATAATCGCGAAAGGCGCGATTGCAATCGACTCGTTTCTGATCCTGTTGTTTTTGTGCTGTTAGAAGCGTTTCGATTTCCTTACGCTGCTGCGCGATGTGCTCCTCCTGCTGGCGAATTTGCTCAGCCTGTTTTTCCAGGATCTCCGAGCTGCACGCCGCCAGGAGCATCGTGGCGGCAAGTAGCATGCCGCTCCATCCCGCTTTTTTACTCATACATTGCATGCCAGTGTCCCTGGGCGAAAGTTACTCAAAAATCGATGGCTCGTTTCCTTCATTCCTCCGAAAGGGTCCGAGGGGGCAAGACTGAAATCCGCAGACGTAGGAACGTGCAGGTTGCGTCGGGCCCGTGCCTGGGAAGTCAGCACCCAGAGCGGTTGGCGGGGGCCGCCCTTCGAGGCAGAGGCCCATCGGCTGCGGGTGGAAGGCTCGCCCCCTCGGACAGACTCATTTTTTCTCATGCAGCGAATTTTGAGAGTTCGCACTAGCCTTTCAGCTTCACTTCTTCCAACGCCAGATATATTTTTTCCGCCTTGATCGGCAGGTCCTTGATGCGCACGCCCACGGCGTCGAAGATTGCGTTGGCGATGGCCGGCGCAACCGGGATGAGCGCGCTTTCCCCAATACCCTTGGCGCCGAAAGGACCATTTGGGTCCGGCACCTCGACGGCGATGGAATCAATCACCGGCGGCATGTCGCCCAGGGACGGCAGCACATAATCGACAAAGTTGGGGTTGATCAACTGGCCGTTGTCGTAGGCAATCTCCTCGAACAGCGCCTGACCGATGCCGGTAATGGCCGCGCCCGAAAGCTGCTGGCGGCAGCCCAGGGGACTGATCGCTTTGCCGACGTCGACCGCGCTAGCATATTTAATCAGCTTGATCTTGCCGGTCTCCGTGTCGACTTCGACCTCCGCCGCGCCAGCGGCCAAAAACCAGAATGCAGAGGTGCTTTTTTCGCCGAATTCGTTTTTGACGGAAGTTTTTAACTGTCCGTCGCCGATCAGCGTGCCGCCCGGCATACCGAAACGTTTTTGCATTACGGCGGCGTAATCCAAAGTCGTCTCCGGCAGGCGAATCTTGCCGTCCACGAAACTGATCTGATCTTGCGGAACGCCGTATTCCTCTACGACGATTTGTTTCAATTGTTGCTGAATCTGGCGCGCAGCGAGCTGCACCGCCTTGCCCATATGAAAGGTCGAGCGGCTCGATGAAGTCGTCAGATCATAGGGCACGACATCCGTATCGACGCCCAGCACCTGAATCTTTTGGAGCGCAATGCCCAGTTCCTTGCCGGCAATTTGCGCCAGAGTCGTCTCGGAGCCTTGACCCATTTCCACCGTGCCGGCGTAGATCGACAGGCTGGCGTCCTCGTTCATTTTCACCACCGCGCAGGACACCGACGGTGTGATGGTCGCCTTGATCATGCAAGCCAAACCCTTGCCGCGCTTTATGTTTTCTCCAATTGAACTTTGAACCCTTGAACCTTTGAACTTTTCTCGATCCCATCCAATCGATGTCGCAACCTCATCCAGGCACTCCTTCAAGCCTACGGCGCGCAAGGTCTCTTCGGTAACGAACCTGTCGCCCTCCTCGTAGCCATTCTTTTTGCGCAGCTCCAAAGGATCGATCTTCAACCCCGCCGCAATGATGTCCATCTGCGATTCCACCGCCCAGGCGGATTGAGACACGCCAAAGCCGCGAAACGCGCCCGCGGGGGGTTTGTTGGTGTAGATGGAATAGGAGTCGATTTTTAAATTCGGTATTTTGTACGGACCCGCCGCGGTGTAGCCTGATTTCTTTGCCACCCGGGGTCCGATTTCGGCGTAGGCCCCTGTATCGAGATAAATGTCGCACTCCCGCGCCACCAGCGTCCCGTCATTCTTGACACCGGTCTTCATGTGGATCATCGCCGCATGTTTGGTGATCGTGTAGAACACTTCCTCGCGCGCCAGCACCACACGCACCGGCCGCCCGGCCTTCTGTGCCAGCGCAACGGTGATCGGCTCGACCTTGGGATAGACTTTTCCACCGTAGCCGCCACCCAGATACGGCACAATGACGCGTACCTTAGATACAGGAACTTTGAAGATATTGGCCAGCTGGGTGCGCACGACAAACGGATTCTGCGTCGTCGCCCACACGGTAATACGCCCGCCTGCAAGGCCGCGGGCAGGACCCCCGGGTTCCACCGAGGCAATGCAAGCATGGGTTTCGAGGAAGCTATGCTGCGTTGCCGGTAGTGTAAAGATATCTTCGAAAATACGATGTGATTCCGCAAAACCCTTCTGGATGTCGCCGCGGTTGAGCTTGAAGTGGGTGCAGATGTTAGTACCTTCGACGGGTTTAAGTTCCGCAAGATCGGCGAAGCCGGATTCGGGAATGCGCACGGAATCGTGCACCAGCACTGGATTTTGCTTGACCGCGTCCTCGACGCCGAGCACCGCCGGCAGCTCTTCATACTCCACGTCAATCAAACGCAAAGCTTCCTCGGCGGCATCGACGGTGAGCGCCGCCGCCGCCGCCACCGGATCGCCCACATGGCGCACCTTTTCCACCGCGACGATGGTTTGATCTTTAAAGACTGGCCCGTAGAAAGGCTCGATCCCTTGATCGTGGAGAATGTCATCGCGGGTAATGATCGCCAGCACACCTGCCACTTTGCGCGCCCGCGATGTATCGATCTTTTTGATGCGGGCGTGGGGCAGCGGGCTTCGTAAGATTTTTCCGTGGCACATGCCGGGGACCTGCATATCCGCCAGGTACTGGGCCTTCCCCGTGACCTTGGTTTCGTAATCCAATCGGCGAAAGGTTTTCCCGATTTCTGCTAGTTCCATTGTCTTATCCTGTATTTTACTTTGAGCTTTTTGCGCCTTTGCGCGAGATAAATTTCCGATCCGAAGATTTTTATCGCGCCAAGACGCCAAGGTTCGAGTTTTTCGTCTAAGAAGGGGGACAGTCCCCCTTGCGGAAAGGGGACTGTCCCCTTTTGGTCACGAGCACGAGCCACAATCACGTTCTTTCCGCAGCGTTCCTGACCGCTTCCATTATCTCCTGATAGCAGCCGCAGCGGCAGAAATTACCAGCGAGGTAGTCGCGGATCTGTTGATCTGTTGGCCGCGGAATTTCATCGAGCAATGCTTTGGCTGTGAGAATAAAACCGGAAGTACAGTAACCGCATTGGAGCGCGCCAAACTCCATGAACGCTTCCTGGAGCGGATGGAGCGCACCGTTCTTACTCAACCCTTCGATGGTCAAGATCTCCGCGCCATCCACGTCCACGGCCAACACCGAACAGGCGCTCACCGGCTTGCCGTTCACCAGCACGGTACAGGCACCGCAGACCTGAATATCACATCCGAGCTTGGCTCCGGTGAGCGAAAATTCTTCGCGCACCATTTCAAGCAGCGTCATGCGCGCCTCAACCTCGGCACTCCGCTCCACTCCGTTAATTCGAAGTGAAATTAATTTCTTCATGACTACTTTTCTGCCTGCAATGTCTTCTCCAATTCAGCGATCAGCGGAGCGTCATCCCGCCACATACACCGGCTCTGCCTCCGCTAGCACCTCGTCGCGGAAGTAATGACTCAGGCAAAGCGGCGTGTTTACATCCACCTTGCGCCCGCCAAGAAGCTCGGACAGCTCGATCTCCATACCTGCCAACCCAATCAACCCCGGGACATGTTCCGCTTCAAATTCCACCAACAAATCTAAGTCGCTTTTAGACCCAAAATCCTCTCGCAATGCCGACCCAAACACAGCCAACTGACGAATGTGATGGCGGCGGCAGAAATCTTCGATTTTTTGCTTCGGGAGTTTGATTTTGATGCGATTCTTCTTCATCGATCGCTCACTCGTGCCTTTTGAGAATCATGCTTCGGTTTTGCGCTTTTGCTCAACAACGGTTCCACGGGGGAACTTAAGGTCTCTCACCTTCCCCTTGATTTTCTGTTCTGTGGCTTTTCGCCAATCTAAAATCCAAAATCGAAAATCCAAAATTTATCTAACGACCCTCGTCGCCCGCATAAGCACGATGGGCGGTATCGTCAGGGCAAGATCCTTGGTGGTTTTGAGATTGAACACCAGCTCAAACCTCGTCGGCTTCTCGACCAAATCGTCGTCCGGTATCCATTTTTTACCGCCTGCTTCATCCTGTCTTCTTAACTTTTGTAGCATTAATCATTCTATCAATAGAAAGATCTTCATCTAGCTCCGGCCAGTGGATTCCGTAGCCTGACGGAGACACTTCGAATTTCATCTTCGTTCGCTCACCTGCTAAGGCAAGCTTTTTTGAATGTTGTCGCAGATCGATTCTGTAATCTCTTCCGTCAACCCTAAATAAAAGATAGTGTTTTTCAAAGCGGACTTTCGCTACGTCGTGATATTTTTTCACTCTTTTTTCTCCTGGAACTTGCTCCACTCGCTTTCGATATACTCGAAATACTCGAAGATGATCCTTTTGACTTCTCTTTTGTCTCTTCCAGTCATATTGTAACTATAAGCCTCTTCTACATCGAAGTTTTTCCGGTCTAACCAGTATTTACATTCCTTTTCGGCTTTTCGGCAATGAATATGAATCGGCTCATTTCTCTCGTTGGCGTAGAAAAAGAAGCGCCATCCACGGACAAGCAGAACTGTCGGCAAAGATACTCTCCTCCTCTTACAACCCTTACTTAACCACTCTCGTCGCCCGCATGAGTACGATGGGCGGAATCGTCAGACCGAGGTCCTTGGCGGTTTTTAAATTGATCACCAGGCTAAACCTCGTAGGCTGCTCAACCGGAATATCGGCTGGTTTGGTCCCCTGCAAAATCTTATCGATCATCACGGCGGCGCGGCGGTAGGGTTCGGCCCAGTCGGCCCCATAGAACATAAGGCCACCCGCATCGACAAAATCCTCCCGTTGAAATATCGCCGGGAGCCGGTTTCTTGCCGCCAGCTCCGCGATCCGTTTTTGATAAGAAATAAAAAGGGGGCCCGACGCCACGGTGAGAGCGCCGCTCGCGCCTTGAGTCGCCTCTTTGAAAGCACCCTCAAATTTGTCGGCGCTGTCTACCTCCATCGAGTGGAGCTGAAGACCCAATTCTCGTGCCGGCAGTTGGCTTTCTTTCCAATGTTGCATAGAGGCACGATCTTGCGGATTCCAAAGCATACTAACGCGGGAGAGCTTGGGAACGGTTTCCTTGAGTAGCTCCAGGCGCTTGCCAGCCAACACCGGCCCAATATTAGTCAACCCTGTAAGATTCCCTCCAGGGCGCGCCAGGCTGTCAACGAGCCCGAGCGCAACAGGGTCACCCATACCTACAAAGACAATGGGAATGGTCTTGGTAGCTTCCTTAAGGGCTCGGGCACCATTCGTCGCAGGCGTGACCAGCGCGTCAACTTTAAGACGGACCAGCTCCTCAGCCAGGGCAGGAAGTCGGTCCTCCTTATCGTTGGCGGATCGATACTCGATCGCGATATTCTTTCCTTCAACATATCCAAGTAAACGCAACTCCTGCCGGAACGGGTTTCGCGTACCTCCAGGGGCACGAGCTGAGAGCCACGCAATCTTATATACCTTTGCCGGCTGCTGGGCCTCGGCGGGGTAGATCCCCACGACCATAGTGAGTGAAAGTATCCCGGCGATGAACATCCCGGCACTCATTGAATTATCCTCCTAAGTCGGTCCAAAGACTGAAGTTGCGACGAGTTATTTTCGACCGGTCATCGCTGCACTATTTCCACGATTTTTTGAATCACTTCTCGTAGCTTCACGGTTCCAAGATGCCCGGCTTTGTAAAGGACGATGCGCCGGTCCGCAGTAAAGAGACGGTTCGGTCGGATGTTGCTTCTTTGCCTGAGACCCCCGCTGTCAAAATCCTTATCCATGAGAACTATTGCATAGCGATCTCTTACGCGTTGACTGGTAATCTGACAAAGTAACAGATCATCTCCACCGAGGACCGCCACCACCAAGGCTGGAGGTCTCTTAGCCTGCGACAAGTCCGAAAACGGAAAGGGAACGACTACCACATCGCCCTTTATAAATGTCGCCAAGCTTTTTCTTCCTCAGGTCTCAGCCAATCTTTTTTCAGCGAAGATTCGCTTAGCAGGCTGGTTTCCAACTTTTCCTGGGCGCGTTTGCTCTTTAGGAAGCGGACAAAGTCCAGCACCTCTTCGAGCAACGGCTCCGGAACCTGGGCAATCTCCTTGGCGATCAATTGCTTTGTATTCATTGTCTTACCCCCCCGCGAGAATAACATGCTACCCGTAATCCCCGCAATTTTTTGAAAATGGAGACGGCAAGAACTTCGGGGCCATTTCTCTGGCTTTGAGTCGAAGTTGTTCAGTAGCCAGCTAATGATAATTTTACTCACTCCCTTTCCTCCCGCTCTTCGACTGGCTACTGATAGCTGACCACTGACAACTTGTATTCAACGCCCACCCGCTCGTTCCCACGCCTTCTCTGCCCCTCGTTTAACCAATGTGCCGACGATGGCTCGCTTGTACCGCTCTGAACCGCGCAGATCCTCGGTCGGGCTGCACTCTTGTGATGCGATGTTGCCAGCCTTTTCGGCCAACTCGGGCGTCAGCTTTTTTCCTGTGAGCAGCGCTTCCGCTTCACGCGCTCTCACCGGGGTCGCGCCGACACAACCTAAGACGATGCGCGCCGTCTGAATCGTTTCATCGCCGCCGTCCAATGTCAGCCGCACGGCCACGCCCACCGACGGTTTATCGACGACGGAGCTGCTGGAAAATCGAATGTATTCAACCCCCAAGCGCGGCGGAAGAGTCGGCAGCATAACATGGGTGAGAATCTCGTCCTCGGCCAAGCTCGTGGTATAAAAATCGAGGAATAATTCTTCCACGGCAAGCTCACGCTGGCCACTCGGCCCGGTAATTTTCACTTTCCCGTCCAAGGCGATAAAGATTTGCGAAAGGTCCGTGAGTGGCTCCCCGGAGGCAAGGTTGCCGCCGATCGTCCCCATGTTCCGCACCCTTATATTAGCGACTTCCCTCTCCGCCTCCGAGAGCACCGGAAAAGTCTCTTTTACCACCGCGGAAGTTTCCAGCTCCCGGTGAGTCAAGAGCGCGCCGATACTTAAACCCTCTTTAGCGTCGTACTTGATGCCCTTCAGCTCTGAAATTTTTTTTATATTGACCAGCGCCTTGGGCTGGTAGAGCCCCTGCTTCATGAGAATGGTCAGATGCGACCCGCCGGCAAAGATTTTAGCCTCGCCGGCGTGCTCCTTGAGCAGTGCGCAGGCCTCGGCAACGGTGGTAGGTTCGAGGTAATCGAAGTTTTTCATTTTTAGTAATTCGGATAAAGATATTTTCCCGCCAAGGCGCAAAGACGCTAAGTTCGGATAAGAAAGATTACTTTTTTGCTTTGCGTCTTTGCGCCTTGGCGAGAGTAATCTTTTCTCCAAGCTCTAAATGTATTTTACCTTATCAACACCAGGGATCTCCACTTTTTCGAACCGCCAGTGCTCTTTCATGGGCGCGGTGGCGTCGATGCCCAAACCAGCGGTCACCCGTGACTCCGGACAAGAAGGGTCCAGCGTGGAGCAAGCGATCCGCGGAATAATGATAGCGTCCTTATCCGCCTGGAAGCGGGTCGCCATGGCCCAGTCAACCTGCATCGGATCAAAGGGGTCGATGTCGTCGTCCACCACGATCACTTGCTTTAACCCAATGCCCATGGACAAAAGCGCCAGGATCACGTTACGTCCTTCATTTTCCGCGCGCTTTTTGATCGAGACCACGACATGGTGGCGAAAGGTCCCGCCCGGAGTCATGTTGACGCCGCGCACCTCCGGTACGACTTTCTTCACTTCGCGATAAACCACCGCGGCGTTGCCGTATTCGATCAGCGTGTGGTTCTCCGTCACCGGCATGCCGGTGAGCGCGGTCTGCCAGATGGGATTCTGCCGCATGGTGATGGCGGTGACTTTGAGCACCGGCGCTTGTTTGGCCTCGCTGTAACAGCCTGGATACTCCCCATAGGGTCCATCGGCGACGCGCTCTCCAGGGACGGTCACGCCTTCGATCACCACTTCTGCGGAAGCGGGAACTTCCACATCGATGGTTTCGCACCTCGTGAGTCTGACGGCAGAGCCCCGTAGCCCGCCCGCCACATGAAACTCATCGATGCCGAACGGCACTCTCGCCTGCGACCCGACGACAATGGCGGGATCAACCCCGACGGCTGTCGCCACTTCCAGACCTTTCTTCTTTTCCTCAGCCATCAAAATCATTCGGCCCAGGTGATGATCAGCCGGCGCCCACAGCGATAGCCGGTCCTTGCCGAGGACCAACATTCGGTGGATGGATAAATTGCGGATCCCATTGTCGGGATTCTTGCCGACCTGCACCCCGATGGTAACGTAAGCGCCGCAGTCTTTGCTCGCGTGGGTTACTATGGGCAGCTTGGACAGATCGACTTGATCGCCGGTCCACTTGATCTCCTTGCACGGCGCACCCGAAACGATTTCCGGTGGAATCCGTTTGTCTTCCAGGGTCAAATAGCGCTCGAGCATCTGCTCTTGCGGCACGCCGAGACCCAGGGCGACGAGCTTGCGCGTTGCAAAGAGCCCGCCCAAAACACGCCAGCCGCGGTAGCCTTTGACGTTTTCGAACAAGAGCGCGGGACCTTCAATGTCTGACGTCTTTCGCATGCCGGCGGCAATCTCGTACTTGACGCCGACTTCGTCCTTAACACGAAGGAGCTGCCCTTGACCTTCAAGGTAGGTCAAAAAACCTCTGAGATCTTCAAACATAATGTGATCCTTCTCAATTTCGTTATGGCGCCTGACTGGTGTTCTCTGGAACACGTGAAAAACTTCGTGTCCTTGCGTCATTCCCCGAAACGGGTCGCTCAGAGGTAAGCCCTCCGACCGCAGCCGATGGGCCTGTGCCTTGAAGGCACCACCACTAACCCTATAGGGTGGTTATTCCCTTGGTTAGGGCCTGACGGAACCAGTAGCGTCGGACGTCTGCGGCCTGCAGTCTTACCCCTTCGCTCCCGCCATAAGCTTTCATGGTCAAGTGTGAATCGCGTATTCATGACAATTCCCGTGAAAACGGGAATCCAGAATCACCCACACGGCGCACCTCCTGGATTCCGGCTCGCGCTGGCTATCGCCAGCTTGGCCGGAATGACGTCCGGTTTTGTGCGACCAAGTTTCATCTGGCGCCCACCAACCGTTCATATCAACCTTTCAACTCTTACTTCAACCGCAAAAGCGGTAGCACGTCGTTGATGAACCGTTCGATCTGGCCGAGCTGGTTACGGGAGGTGAAACGCAATACCGGGGTCGTAAAGCCCATATCGATCCACTCTTGGATTAACTGGGCGCACTCGGCGGGCGGGCCGTGGGCAAGCCAAATCCTTAGAAGCTCTTCAGAAGGATACCCCGGCAAATAGTAGTTATCGAAATAGTACTTTGATTCCTCGTAAGCTTTTCCTTTGTCGTCGTTGATGTTGACCATGCCGTGAATGGCAACTTCAAACTGGCTCAAGTTTCTACCGGCTTCCCTGGAGTGCTTTTCTATTAGTGCAAGCCGCTTGGTCATTTCCTCTTTGGCCACGGGCATGCTGATATATCCGTCGGCCAGGGTCGCCACTCGTTTCATTGCCCGCTCCACCCCTTCGTCTCCGACAAGAGCGCGGTCGGGGCTGACGGCGATCCAAATGGGACATGGGTTTTGCATCGGTTTGGGTATGATGCGGTAGCCGTCGAGAGAAAAATATTTTCCCTGGTGGTGCACCTCCTCATCACGCCAAATCTGCCGGATGAGCTTGATCCCCTCGGTTAAACGCCCGACCCGCTCGTTTTTCTTTACTCCGAAGGCGCGCATCTCGCCTTCATGACCGCCGCCGATGCAAACCCCCAGTATCGTTCGTCCCTTGGAAAGCTTATCGAGACTCGCCCATTGGATCGCTAAAAGTACCGGATGACGCACCGGAAAGCTCGCCATACAGATAACTCCCAAGCGAACCGTTCTTGTGCGCGTGGCCGCCGCGCTCAGCATTACGATGGAATCAATTCGCGGTTTATGGATCAGGCTGTCGCCGAACCAGACCGATTCGAAGACGCCGGATTGTTCTGCGAGAGCCGCCGCATCCAAAATCGTGTCGATGTCAGTCAGGCCGAAGAGCACGCCGCGATTGGGCAGGCTCAGGCCCCACCTGATGGGCAAATTGCGCATAATGGTCGAACCCACTGTTAAAAAAATGCTCCCTCGCTGTCAAGCAAAAATCCCCTTGACAGCTGTGACGTAGTTGCAGGATATAGCTATTGTCGTGCGCCATCGAACAAGCTGAGGAGGTAAACCCAAATGGCGAAAGATCTGCGCACTTATATGGACGAATTGCTCGAAAAGCGACCCAAAGACGTCGTCGTAGTCGATCGCGAGGTGGAGGCGGAATACGAAGCCGCGGCCATCGTCGAAAAGTTCGAACGGGAGAACAAATTTCCCCTGGTGTTTTTCAAGCATATCAAAGGTTCGAAGCTTCCCCTGGTGATCAACCTCGGCGCTACCTACGAGCGCTTGGCGCTTGCCCTTGGGTCGCCCACCGTGCCGCAAATGGTCAAGGATCTGGCTTACCGGGAACATCATCCGATTGCGGTAAAGGAAGTGGCGCCAAAGGATGCGCCGTGCAAGGAAGTGATTCTAAAAGGCGATGCCGTCGATCTCGATCTATTGCCGATCCTGGCGCATAACGAAGGCGATGCCGGCAAATACATCAACGCCGCCGCTTTGATCTGCCGGGAACGCGGCACCAATGCCGTTAACGTCGGCATCTACCGCCATCAGAAACAAGGCAAGAAGCAGCTCGGTCTGATGATCAACCCGGCCAATCACGGAAACTATATCCGGGCAGAATACGAAGATCACAACGAGCCGATGGAGGTCGCCCTCGCCATCGGCCATCACCCTGCCCTAAACATGGCGGCCGTCAGCAAGCAGGCCGGGGTTGGCCAAGAGTTAGAAGTAGCCGGGGCTTTTCTCGGGGAAGCGCTGGAAGTCGTCAGAGCCGAAACCGTAAATCTTATGGTGCCGGCAAGGTGTGAGATCGTCATCGAAGGCTGCGTGCCCCCGAAAAAACGCCAGTACGAAGGACCCTTCGGCGAATGGCCGCATTATTATTATAAGGAAGGCGAGCAGCCCTATATCGAGGTGACGGCAATTACAATGCGGAAAAACCCCATCTATCAAAGCATCCACAGCGCTCATTTCGAGCACAATATCATCGGCGCGGCGCCCCGCCTCGGCAGTCTGTTTCGCCGCATTCAAGAGGCGGTGCCAAGTCTAACCGGCGTACACATGCCGATGTCGGGTGCCGCTCGCGCTCACTGCTATATCTCGCTCAAGAAACGCGCCGAAGGGGAACCCAAACAGGCGGCGCTGGCGGCCTTCGTTACCGAGCCGAGCATCAAGCATATCATCGTCGTCGACGACGACATCGATGTCTTCAACGAAACTCAAGTCCTCTGGGCATTGGCGATGCGCTTTCAAGCCGACCGGGATTTAGTCATCATCCCGAACATCCTCGGCTCGCATTTAAATCCCACCGCCTACGGCCATAACCGTATGGAAAAAGGGCCCATGGAAACCAAGCTCATTTTCGATGCCACCAAACCGCTGCCGCCCTATGATTTTCCCAGAGATGCCAAGGCGCCGGACGAGGTGATTAAGAAAATCGATCTCGCGCGGGACACGCGGCCTTACGAGCCCGGCAAAGACGATGAAATGATTACGGGGAAGTAATTCAAAAAGGATTGTTCAAAACGTTCAAACAGTTCAAAGCGTTCCAGTCCCGACCTCCCTTCGACGTTGCTCAGGGCATGCTTTCCTCCCCCGCGTCGCGGGAGTATGAAGGACAGGGATTGAACGGAGCATAGCGCATCAACGTCTTGAACAATTTGAACGCTTTGAACGGCTTGAACAAAAATTGACGAAATTGGCAGCAGATACCAAGCTCCACGAAGCTTACTTTTTGTAGATCACTACCCTTAAATCTTTTCCCCGGCCCCCTTCGGGGCAGGCGCTGATGCCGACGAGACAGTCCATCTCGGAGCGAAGATCCATCTGGTCGCCGCCTGGCTTCGGCCGAGTCATGGAATAGCGCATCGAACCGGTCTTGGCGTTGATCACCATGGTTTGAAAAATGTTGAGAGGGCTGGGAATATCTTCCTTGGGAACGCCATGAGGCCTTAGCGCGTTGGCAAGATTCTCCCAGCAGCCATGCCTGGGCGCGGCTCCCTGTTTTCTTCCCAGCCTTTTCCACACGCCGCCGTAAATCTTGAAAATCTCTTGTCCCCACTTCTTATAAAAAGAGGTGCTGCACATCCCTTTTTCCATGTCATGGGTGCCGCGGTAAGTATCTTTAACGATGGTCTGCATGATGTTGTTGTACTTCGAGATCAATACATCGCCTGTGGTCACGTAGATTTTTCCCTGATCTACCTTCGTGCGCGCCTGATCGAAACGTTCTTTGACATTGCGCAGATTGAAAACGACGTAATCCGCCGTGGACTGGCCGATAACCCGGATGACCTCTCCTTTTTTCACGACGAAGGTTTTTCCCGTGTTGCTTTTAATGATGGACTCGCTGATTATTTTCATTTTGCCTCCATAAAAATTAGGTTCGCCCAGGAAGGGGACAGGCCCCCTTCCGGAAAGGGGACTGTCCCTTTTTGGTTTCCCCAGCGGCTTAAAAGTTATCCGTATGTGCTGCTTAAAATCAAGGCTTGATCCCCATCATGACGCTGGGATATAGATAGGCTAACAAAAGCGATGGACCCTGCTTTAAAGAAAAAGATTGCAATTAAAATTAACGGCGTCGAGCGTAGCTGCGAGGTGGAGCCGCGCTTGCTGCTGGTTCATTTGATTCGCGACGTCCTTGGGCTCACGGGCACGCACATAGGTTGCGAAACCAGTATCTGCGGGGCTTGCACGGTCATGCTTGACGACAAGGCGGTGAAGTCCTGCACGGTACTCGCGGTCCAGGCCGGTGGCTCGGAACTTTTGACCATTGAAGGATTGGCCCGGGGGGAGAAGCTCCATCCGCTGCAGGAAGCCTTTTGGGAGTGCCATGGACTGCAGTGCGGTTACTGCACGCCGGGAATGATTCTTACGGCGTACCAACTGCTGCAGCGCAATCCGGCGCCCAACGAAAAGCAAATTCGCCATGCCCTGGACGGCAATCTCTGCCGTTGCACGGGCTACCAGCACATTGTCGATGCGGTTAAGCATGCGGCCAAGAGGATGAAGCGAAGGAAATAAGTTTCGAGTTTCTAGTTTGGAGTTTCGAGTTTAAAACTCGAGACCTGAAACCCGTAACCCGAAACTGGAGCGAAGCGATGCCGGTAAGCAAACTCATAGGTGCCAAGATCAAACGGCGCGAGGATCCTAGCCTGATTCGCGGCCGCGGTCAGTTCGTCGATGATATCAAGCTGCCTGATACCGTTTACGTCGCGATTCTAAGGAGCCCCTATGCCCACGCCCGGATCAAAAACCTCCAGACCGACGCGGCGCGCCGACATCCCGGTGTAGTCGCCGTAGTTACGGGAGCGGAGATTAAAGATGAGATCACGCCCCTGCCGGTTAGCGGCGGCAACGAAACTCTCAGGGTTCCCAAACACCACGTCCTTGCGGTGGACAAAGTCTGTTACGTAGGCGAAGGCATAGCCGCCGTCGTCGCTTCGGATCGCTACATAGCAGAAGATGCGCTCGCTTTGATTCGGGTGGAATATGAAGCACTCCCGGCAGTCATCGATCCGGAAAAGGCTCTCGTCCCTGGGTCGCCGGTCATCCATGCGGAGTGGCCCGACAACATCGCCTTTCGCTCAGAGCAGACCCAGGGAGATTTAACCAAAGCATTTAAAGATGCCCATAAGATTGTCAAACAGCGCCTTGTCCATCAGCGCTTGGCGCCCATCGCCATTGAGCCTCGCGGGGTTGTGGCGCGCTATCTCACCGCTCAAAAAGAGCTCACGCTTTGGTCCTCGACGCAGATTCCCCATATGCTCAAGGGCCATCTTTCTCAGATGCTCAAGTTACCGGAGGGTCAGGTGCGAGTCGTGGCGCCGGAAGTAGGCGGAGGATTCGGCAGCAAGCTCAACGTCTACGCCGAGGAGGGGTTGCTGGGCTACCTCGCGATAAAGCTCAATCGTCCGGTCAAATGGAGCGAGGGACGCAGAGAAAACATTCAGGCGACGATCCACGGCAGGGGGCAGGTGGGCGAGGTGGAGGCGGCGGTTAAAAAGGACGGGGCCCTCCTGGGTCTCAAATACAAAGTGATCGCCGACATCGGCGCCTACCATCAGCTTTTCACGCCGGCTATTCCGCCGTTTACCGGACTCATGCTTTCCGGCTGCTACAAGATCCCCGCCATCAGCATGGAGCTCACGGCGGTTTTTACCAACAAGATGTCCACCGACGCGTATCGCGGCGCCGGCCGCCCCGAGGCGACTTTCGTGATCGAGCGTATCATGGATCGAGTGGCGCAGGAGCTAAAACTCGATCCGGTCAAGGTGCGCCAGCAAAATTTTCCCAAAGCCACGGACTTTCCCTTCAAGACCGCAACCGGCCTGGCCTACGACAGCGGCAATTATCAACTGGCGCTCAACAAGGCGCTCAAGCTTGTCGGGTACGAAAAATTGCGCCGCCAACAGAAGCGTCTGCGAGCACGGGGAAGACTGTTGGGAATCGGCCTATCGACCTATGTCGAAATCTGCGCCATGGGACCGGGATTTTGGGAATACGGCAAGGTTGATGTGGAAGCCGGTGGTAAGGTAACGGTTCTGTCAGGCGCCTCACCCCATGGCCAGGGACAAAAAACCTCCTTTGCTCAGATCGTAGGCGATCAACTGGGTATCGAGCTGGATGATATTAGCGTGATCCATGGCGACACCGCCTCCGTCCCCAAAGGGATCGGCACCTTCGGCAGCCGCGCCACCGCCGTCGGCGGCATCGCCATCTATCAAGCAGCGGAAAAGGTCAGAGAAAAAGCGCGAGAGCTCGCCTCTCATTTTTTAGAGGTCGATCCCGAGGATCTGAATTTTTCGGAAGGGAAATTCAGCGTCAAAGGCGTGCCGCGAAAGGGACTTACGATTCAGCAAATCGCCCGGCAGGCGGCCACGGATAAAAATTTGCCGAAAAACATGACTCCCGATCTGGCCGCGGAAACGACCTTTGAGCCATCTAACTTTACCTTTCCCTTCGGCACCCATATCTGCGTCGTGGAAGTGGAGCCGCAAACCGGCAGAGTCGAGATAAAAAAATACATAGCAGTCGACGACTGCGGCAAGGTTATCAATCCTTTGCTGGTGGACGGACAGGTCCAGGGTGGAATCGTTCAGGGTCTGGGGCAAGCGCTCATGGAAGAGGTCGTCTACGACGCGAACGGCCAGCTTCTCAGTGGCAGCTTGATGGATTATGCCTTGCCGAGGGCAGCAGATCTGCCTCGTTTAAAACTAGCCAGGACCGAAACGCCAACTCCGGTGAATCCTCTCGGGATCAAAGGCATCGGCGAGGCGGGAACCATTGGTTCGACACCGGCCATAGCCAACGCCGTGGTCGATGCGCTGGCGCCCTTCGGCGTCACTCACATCGATATGCCGCTCAACCCGCAAAAGCTCTGGCGCTTGTGCGCCGCTTCCAATAGATCAGGAGCGCGCAGATGATTCCGGCTTCGTTTGACTACCTAGCCCCGAAAACTCTAGATGAGGCCTTGCGGGCTCTGGCCGCTCACGGAGAAGATGCCAAACTGATTGCGGGCGGACATAGCCTGCTCCCCCTAGTGAAACTAAGGCTTGCGACTCCCAAGCTGCTCATCGATCTGAAAAAAATTAGCGGCCTTAGCGAGATTAGCCTTAAGGACGGGAAGGTCGTCATCGGCGCCCTGGCCACCCATTATCAAATCGAAAGCTCAGCGCTGCTCAAGAAAAATTGTCCGCTGTTACCGCGGACGGCTGGCGTCATCGGCGATCTCCAAGTGCGCAATTGCGGCACCATCGGCGGCAGCCTGAGCCACGCCGATCCCAGCGCCGATTGGCCGGCGACGATTCTCGCCCTCGGCGGAGAGATAAAACTCGCCGGAGCGAAAGCATCTCGCTGGATTAAGGCCGAGGAGTTCTTTTTGGCTCCCATGACCACAGCGATGGAACCGACGGAAATTTTGACCGAGATCCGGGTACCGGAGATCTCACGCCCCGGCCATAGTACTTACCTCAAAATGGCTCAGCAGGCCTCCGGCTTCGCCATCGTCGGCGTGGCAGCCTGGCTTAGAATGGGAAAAAATGGCCGTTGCGAGGACATCGGCATCGGGCTCACCGGTTTAAGCGCCAAGCCGTTTCGCGCTCAGGCGGTGGAAAGGCGGCTTCGCGGAAAAAAATTGACCAAAAAATTAATCGAAGAGAGCGTGGCCCAAGTCGGCCGCGGCATTGATCCGCTGGAGGACATGCACGCCTCGGCGGATTATCGCGCACATCTCGCTCGCGTTTTTACTTACCGCGCCATTGAGGAGCTTGCATCGAAGGCGGCGGGCCGCCCTAAATACTAGGGAGTTCATAAGTTTCTTGATGAATTGTGTTGTGCAAAACCCCAGGGGCAAGCCCTTCCAAGCGCGGCCAATGTGTCCGTGCCTCATGGGCCACCACCCGATCCACCCCAAGGGGGATTAATCCAAGGGCTTGGGCCTGGCCCCTTGCTTCACGTTGGCGTGGCCGCGCTCTCCGGGACTCGCCCCTGGGTTGTCGCATGCCTACTAACCAATGAACTCCTTAATAATTACATTTATTTGACGGTTTTGCCGAATATTTCGTTGAAAAGCCGGTCGGCGGGACGGCGGTCGGAAAATCTACTGTCGTCAGCGTCAAAATAATCCACTCCCTCTTTTCTCTTGTTCTCTTCCGGGACATCGTTTTTGGCAATGTCGATTCTCAAGGAGTTGGACCCTGTGCGCGGCCGTCCCTTGCGCCCCTTCTGGACCTCTATCTGCCCTTCCCGTGACAATAGCCAATTGATGAAAACCTTGGTGGCGTTGGGATGGGGGGCGTTTTGCAATACGCTCAAAGTGCCGCCGGAGGAGCTTAAAGTTCCCCCTTCGCTCAACCCCAACAGCCGCCCCACCGCAAGACCCTGCCCGAGGGCTTTGTCCATCTCATCGGAAACGCAAGGAATACAAAGCGAGAATTTGCCCACGGCAAGCCAGTCGACGGGTTGGCGATAATCGCGAGCGATGGTCACTTCCATTTCGCCATAAAGTTTTTTTATGAACTCGGGGCCGAGCTTGGGATGGTAGAAAAAAAACAACACCGGGTTATCCATTCCGCGCATGCGCGGATCGGTGGCAACGATTTTACCCTTCCATTTGGCCTGAGTCAGATCCCAGTACGAGCCAAACTCCTTGGTGTTGACTTGCTGAGTATTGTAGTTGATCTCCACCCCGCCGCCGTTGCCGATGAACGCAAAGATGTATTTACCCTCCGGATCGACGTACCTGTGCTTGCCCCGCCACCATTTGCGCTCGTCCAAAACCTCGGGCAGGATCATGAGTGGCCCTACCGGATCGACGACCTTGCCGACGTAGAGCGTACCGAGAGCGGTGCCCTTGCCGCCGACAAAGATGTCCACGAGAAATTTCCCCGCTCGGCGTTCCGCGATGATCCGCGGTCCCAGATCGCTTCCCCTTCCCCGAAGCTGGCTGACTTTGATTTTTGGATAAGCTTTTTCAAAGGCCTGGACGGTCTCCGGAGTAAGAGGTCCTGATTCGAAGACATAGGCGCTAATCAGCCCTTCCTTCTCCGCCGCTTCCACCGTTTTATCCCATTCAATCTGCCAGGGCGCCCTGAATTCCGCCGCAGGCGCGACCGTGTGACTCAGAAAGAAGAGCAAAAAAGATGAAATTATGGCGATCATTTTTTTGCCCTCCTTGAGCAGCGGCCCAAGCCGAAGTATAGCTGCGACACCATCTCCATGGATCAATCCTCTTGGGCCGCCAGGGCGTGGGAGAACGCATTGTAACCTTCGTGAATGAGTTGGATGACTTGGTCGTTTTTCGCATCCAAATTGACTCCTATCGGGTCATCGCCGATTTGCACGGCTTGGATCTGATCCCGCAAAAGCTTGCGGAACATGATGATCCCCCGGTCGGCTTCTCCAAGGTGCTCCATGGCGCGATCGGCGATGGGCCCCTGAGTCTCCCAGGCCATGTGGTCTTGGCTGGTAAAATTGTCCATGTGAAACTCACCGGTTTCATTCTTGGTGCCTACATATTCGACGGGCGCATCTTCGGGTTGTTGCGCGACGCTGCCATCTTTGGTCGGACTGAAGCGGAACTGATAGACCTGGGTGTTTAAATCGTCGATGGGAGTGCGAAAATGCAAGGCGTAACCCATTCGCACCGGGACAAAGAGGATGTTGGGGAAGATCAGCGGGTGCGGCGCTTCCGCGGGAACGTCCTTGGCGGAGAAAACTCGCTGCTTTTGAATCCCGGCCCACCCGGGGTGCATCACTAGCTCAAATTCGATCTTGCTGAGCGCCTGATAATGAAACGGCACGAAATCCTTGGCCCCTTTAAGTTTCAGAGTGTGCGAATGAAGGTAATATGTATGGGTCGGATCCACCGAGTTCTCCATCGCTTGCAGCCAGTTGCAACGCAGTGTTTCACAGACATCGATTTTTTTCAGGCCGTCTTGCCGGACGAGAACGTCCCATTTGGGTAGCATCGGTTTGTGCTGCGCCGCTCCCATATAGGCGAACAAGAGCCCGGCAAGTTTGACCACCGGATAGGCCGGATGCAAGACTTTTTCTCTAAAGCCGCTTTCCGGATTTTCAAAGGGCTGTTCCAGACATTTGCCCCCGGCGTCGTACTTCCAGCCATGATAGGGGCAGCGGATGCCGTCGGCCTCGACAAATCCGTAATAGAGCGAGGCTCCACGGTGCGAACACCTTTCTCTGAGGAGCCCGTAGTTGCCGCTTTGATCTCGGTAGAGCACCAGGTCTTCGCCTAAGATTCTTACTTTTTTCTTTGGCGTTGCGACGGTGAGCTCCGCTGCAACCCCGACCACATGCCAGTAGCGCCGAAGAAGCTGACCAGCCGGTGTCGTAGGGCCAACGCGAGCGAGCGATTCGTTTTCTTCCTGACTGAGCATGGAACCACCTCCAATTTTCAATGGGCGACGCTATTGCCTTCCCTGCCACCCTTGCTGGATAGGGCGATGCTATTAGAATTCGGCAGCGGGTGTCAATTGCAATTCGCCGCTGGTGTATTCATGACGAGACCATTTGACCTAGGTTGTTCAATTGGCCTAAATAGGAGCAGAATTAAAATTGCGGCGAAACTCAAGGACATGGCGCAAACGGCGACCTTCGCGACGTCAAAAAATCGATCAGGCGACCGGCTCGACATCCGGGTAGAAACCGTCACCAAGCTTTTTCGCACTCCCAGCGAGGGAACGATCTGCGCCCTTGAAGGTGTGAGTTTGGATATTCCCAACGGTGAGTTCATTACCGTCGTCGGACCCAGCGGCTGTGGCAAATCGACCCTGCTTAAGCTCATTGCCGGACTTTCCGCCCCTTCTTCGGGACGCATTTTTTTTCAGGACGAAGAGGTCCGCGGACTCAATACGAAAGTCGGCTACGTGCCGCAAGAAAGCAAACTGTTTCCCTGGCTAACCGTGGAAGCCAATGTGGGCTTCGGTTTGAGCTCCAGGCGTTACTCGCGGGAAGCGCGGGAGCGTCAGATTAGCCACTTCATCAATCTTGCCGGACTCGCCGGATTCGAAAAGTACTATCCCGCGCAACTGTCGGGCGGCATGAGTAAACGGGCATCTATCATACGGGCTCTGGCTTATGAGCCTGCCGCCATTCTCATGGACGAACCCTTTGGCCCTCTGGACGCGCAGACACGCATGGTGCTCCAAGACGAGTTGTTGAAAATTTGGGAACAGAAGCGGCAGACGATTATTTTTATCACCCATGATTTAGTGGAAGCGGTGGCACTTGCCGATCGGGTGGTGGTAATGACGCACCGGCCCGGAAAGATCAGGGACATCCTGCAGGTGACCATGACGCGACCGCGCAATATTTTCGAGATTCACCGCCAAGAGGGCTTTGATGAAACCTACGCGAAGCTGTGGAACATCTTCCGCCATGAGCTGAAAATCGGTGCCCGCTAGGACCGACGGGAATGTCTAAACCGGCAAGCCAGGACTCGACAGTGGTGACCTCGGGCGAAGAGGCGGTGAGGAATCGAACGGCTCCAATAGTTTCCGCGCGAACCCTCGGGGTTGTAGCCATTCGCATCGGCGTGATCGGCGGCTTCTTGTTGCTTTGGCAGATTGCGTCTGGGAGATGGATCGAAGCCTTTCTGATCAGCAGCCCGAGCCGTATATTCACCTCGTTGATAGCGGGTTTCCAATCGGGAGACCTGCTGCAACACTCCTGGGTGACCTTTTTAGAGATCGCCATAGGGTTTCCCTTGGGAGCTGTGGTCGGGATCGGGCTCGGCTATTGGTTCGGGCGCAGCCGGATCCTGGCCGAGATCTTTGAGCCCATTATTATCGCGCTCAACGGCATTCCGCGCACCGCGCTGGCACCCCTTTTCATCGTCTGGTTGGGCATCGGTATCTGGTCCAAGGTCGGCGTCGTTTACCTGCTTACTTTTTTCCTTAACTTCTTCAACACCTATACCGGCATGCGCCAAATGGACCAGGAATACATCGACTTGGCCCGCCTCATGGGGGTCAAGGGATGGAGACTGACGTTTCGAGTGATTTTTCCAGCGATTTCCCCCTATATGTTCACGGGAATCAGAACCAGCATTCCCTTTTCCGTCATCGGCGCCATCGTCGGTGAATTTATCGCCGCTACCGAGGGCATCGGCTTTTTCATTCGGCTCTCGGCCGGCATCTTCCGGACCGCGGATGTATTCGTGGGCATTATCATTCTCATGTGCATGGTCATTATCATGGATCAGATAGCCGGCATCATTGAAAAACGGGTTTTAAGGTGGCAGACGCAGACAGAGCATGTGCGAATTCAAGCCTAGCCAAAGATATTTGTATTTTTAAGATACATAAGAAATCGGAAATGCTGAGCTCCCGCAAAGACAAAAATTCGCCAAGTTCGGACGAATGAGAGGATATTTTTTTCTTGGCGCCTTGGCGCGATAAAATTTCTTTAAACGGTTTTGTCCGAGATTTAAAGGATTACAATCTAAAAAAGGAGGGATAAATGAAAAAGTTCACTAGATGGAGCAAAATTTCTGTGTTGTTGCTCTTCGTGCTCGCGGTCATTCCTCACGCGAGAGCACAGCAGAAAGACATGCCGGAGGTGACCATTGGAACGGCGGTTTCCAATATGGCGTTTGCCGCCCTGTGGGTGGCCGAGCAGCTCAAATATTTTGAACAAGAAGGGGTGCGCGCAAAAGTCACCGTGGCGGGCGGCGGCTCTCCCTGCCAGTCGGCGGTCGTGGGACGTTCGCTGAACTTTTGCGCTTCCTCTTCAGAGGGCCTGGTGCTCGCATTTGTCGAAGGCGCGCCTTTGGTGGCGGTACAATCCCATAATCGCGCTCTGACACTGAGCGTGGTGGTGCGTAAAGAGATCGCCGATAAACATAAATTGACGCGCAAAAGCCCCCTCAGCGCCCGCATCAAGGTGCTCTCTCAATTGGGGCCCATCGGCGCCACCAGCCCAGGAGCCGTATCCGAGCAAATCTTTAAATTTCTCGTGACCAAATCCGGCGGTGATGCCTCCAAGCTCAAATTCGTCTATCTAGGGGGTCCCCAACTGCCGGCATCCTTAATGAACAACGTCATCGATGCCTTCGCCCTTTCCCCTCCCTCGGGAGAGGTCACGGAGGCGGCCGGAAAGGGGTATGTGTTGATCCCGCTGGGTCTGGGCGAAGTCCCGGAACTCACGGATTATCCTTACGAGGTGTTAATGGCGCGGCCGGATTATGTCGAAGACAATCGAAAGACGGCCACCGCCGTGGCCCGTGCCATTTCCCGCGCCGGCGAGCTTTTTTATACCAAACCCGAAGCCGCCAAATCGGCTCTGCGGGCTCACAAATTTTCGGATCCCCAAAAGTTGGAGCAGAGAGTTTTTGATCTATCTTTCGACACGGTCAAGCCGGCGATGCCGCGCTGGGGAAACATGTCGAGCGAGGGCTGGAAAAAAGTGATCAACTTCTCCATCGGTGCCGGCATCGTCAAAGACCCATCCAAAATTCCCGCGGCAACGGAGGGGCTGCTGTGGACAAACAAATTCGTCGGCAAACCATGAGCGCCGCTACGCGTCGGGTTTCGTGTCACGTATTTCGGGTTGCGAGATAACGGGAACCCGAGACGCGAGCCTCCGGACTCGTAGGTTCTCGCTTGCGCTCGGAATTGCTGATTTCAGATCTCAGATTTGGCATTTGAGATTTGCCATCCGGTAGGCTTGCCTAGCTATAGCCCATCGCGGCAAGGAATTGTTTCAAAGAGGAGAATTTTAAGTACGGATTGGTCTTTTTCTGCTCGCCCAGCGTGGCGTGCTCAAGCGGCGCATAATTGTGCCCGGGAAACAAGATTGTTTCATCAGGCAGCGCCATGAGTTTCTGCGTCAGGCTATAGTACATCTGTTCCGGATCGCTCCCGGGTAAATCCACTCGCCCGCAAGAGCCGATAAAAAGCGTATCCCCCGAGACGATTCGGTTATCGATTAAAAAGCACTGAGATCCCGGCGTATGCCCGGGGGTGTGGAGCAACTGGATTTCAAGGCCCCCGACATCGATCTTGTCGCCACTCTCCACTTGAACCATGTCCGATTTTGCGAGTTGCTGCAAAAACTCCGCCTCGGCTTTGTGCACCACGACCTTCGCTTTGCACTTGCCAAGCAGTTCCGCGATCCCCTCGATTGCAATCCCGGCAAACCCCCCGCCCACATGGTCCGGATGGGTGTGGGTTACCAGAGCATGAGTGATCTCCATATCATCCTGCCGGGCAACGTGAAGTATCGTGTCGATTTCCCAGGCGGCGTCCACCACCGCGACCTTGCGCGTCGCCGTCGATCCGATGAGATAGACGAAGTTTTGCATCGGACCGAGTTCGAGCTGCTTGAAGTAGAGCGGGCTGTTTGGTTCTTTCATCTTTAACTTTGAAACGATTTACGTGAACCATTCGGACGCGGGCACAGCAAACAAGAATCCAGGAGGCAGCAGTCAGAACTTCTCTCCGTCCTTTCTGCATTCTGACCGCGGCATACCGGCTTCTATATTCTACTTGATCTTCCCCATCAGCGACTGATAACTCACCCCTTCCCCATTATCTTGACTCACGGGTAGACCCAAACCGGACCAACCCGGCGCTATAACGCTGCCCGTGGGATCGCGCATGCCGCCAAAACCGCCGACCATATTTGAAACATCTTGGAAGCCCGCCTGCTGTAGCAAACCGCCGGCCGCGGTCGAGCGCGGCCCTGCCTGACAGCCCACGATGATTTTTTTGTCCTTGGGAAAGTGATTCTCAACGACTTTGACGAAATCGGCATTCATCACCATGCCCCGTGCCGGGTCGGGAAAGGCGACCGGAATATTGACGGCTCCTTGCGGGTGCCCGTTGGCAAACTCCCTCTCGGAACGCACATCGATGTACACCACGCCCGGATCAGCCGCGAGAATATCGTGGGCCTGTTGCGGAGTGATCTCTTTGATAACCATGGGACCTCCCGTCTCAAGTCTCGCCTCCAGCGTCTAGAGTTGACTCGCAACCCGAGACCCTAGATGCCAAACCGCGCGCCGCGGCGCGCTACATCCCCATAATATTATAGCCCGCGTCCACATGCATGACCTCCCCGGTGACGGCGCTGCCCCACTCACTGCAGAGATAAAGCGCCGTCTTGCCAACCTCCTCGGCGTCGATGTTGCGCTTGAGCGGCGCCTTATCGGCGACGTGGTGCAGCATCGTCTTGAAATCCGATATGCCGGAGGCGGCCAGGGTACGGATCGGACCGGCGGAAATCGCGTTCACGCGAATACCCTTCGGACCGAGATCGTAAGCTAGATAGCGAACGCTGGCTTCCAGCGCCGCCTTGGCGATGCCCATCACGTTATAATTGGGGATCACCTTTTCAGAACCCATGTAGGTCATGGCAACCATGGAGCCGTTGCGCCCTTCCATGAGCGGCGCCGCATGGCGCGCCAGAGCCACCATAGAGTACGCGCTCACGTCCAGCGCCAGATGAAAACCGGCGCGGCTTGTTTGCACGTAGGGGTTCGACAGATCCTCCCTGTTCGCAAAAGCAATGGCATGGATCAAAATATCCAGCCCACCCCACTCCTGGTTGAGCGTCGAGAAAACTTTCTCGATGTCTTCGTCCCGGGTCACATCGCAAGGAAGAATAATCTTGGAGCCGACCCCCTCCGCCAATGGCCGCACGCGTTTTTCCAAGATCTCGCCCGCATAGGTAAACGCCAACTCCGCGCCTTCGGCATGAAATGCTTCCGCGATCGCCCAGGCGATGCTCCGGTCGTTGGCGACGCCGAAGATCGCCGCTTTCTTGCCCTCCAAGAGCTTCATGATGACTCTCCCTTGAATATACTACTTTGAAACTATTTTTTCTTTTTGAGACCTCTCTGCCAGAGGTACTCTTGCTCGCCGGTATGTTTGCTAATCCAGCGGGATAACACAAAAAACAGATCGCTCAGCCGGTTAATGTATTTGACCGGCCACTCACTCAACGGCTCGGCGCGGGTAAGCCGCAGAAGTTCCCGTTCCGCCCTGCGGCAAACTGTCCGGCACTGATGCAAATAGGCGCCAATCTTGCCACCGCCAGGCAGCACGAAGGAACTTAACGGCTCCAGATCCTTCTGACACTCATCGATCAATGCCTCGATCTTTTTTACCTCCCGCTCGCCGACTCGGTACATGCCCTGTTGAAAAAAATCATCCGGCGTCGCCAACTCGCTCCCCAAGTCGAACAGCTCGTCCTGGATCTGGCGTAACACCATGTCCAAAAATCGATGCGCGTCATGGGTTCCGAGCTTTTCTTCGTTGAATACCCGCGCCAGGCCAATAGCCGAATTGAGTTCGTCGATGGTGCCGTAGGCCTCGATGCGCGGCGCATCCTTGGGAACGCGCTTGCCGCCGACCAAGGCAGTTTCGCCCTTGTCTCCGGTACGTGTGTAGACTTTGGTAATTCGAACCATTGGAATTTTCGAAAATAGCGTTCAGCAGTCAGGCGGCAGCGGTCCGAGTAAGAATACAAGAGACAGTATCGAAGAACCAGCAGTTAGAACTCCGCCGGCAGTATCCAGAGCCCCACGCTCCTCCGATCCCTGATTGCTGACTGCTATTTCTGATTTGTAACTTTTACCCATGTTTTTCCTTTCGACTGCGCCAAATCAAGTAAGCGGGAATGCCCAGGCAGACGATGAATACACCCACTAGAGACTCAAAAGGCTTTTCCGTAACCGAGCCCCAGACGATCCACAGATGAGCGATGATAAAAAGAATCGGCACCAGCGGATAGCCCCAGAGTTTGTACGGGCGGTTGAGCTCGGGCTTCTTCCAGCGCAGGACGATTACGGAACCCACGGTCAGCGCGGAAAACAACGTGATGATGACGCTGACATAGGTAAACAGGGTGCCGAAGGTGCCGGTGAGAATGAGGAAAGAGGACCACACCGCCTGCAGAATGATGGCGTTCATCGGCGTGTTGAACTTCGGATGCACCTGGGCGAGCCCCCTGAAGAACACGCCATCACGAGCCATGGCGTAGTAGATACGGGGTCCAAGCATGGTTACGACGTTGAGCGCGCCGAGAATTGAAACAGTAATAATCGCGGTGATCCAGGCCGAGGTCTGGTAGCCGAACAAAGCGGTGGTGGCGACTTCGGATACTCTCAAGGCGCCCTTCATCTCGGTAACCGGAACCGCATAAATATAGACGAGATTGATGGCGAGGTAGAGCGCGATGACTATGAGATTTGCCCACAAAAGGGCGCGCGGCAGGTTGCGCTCCGGCTCTTTGACCTCGCCGGCGATATAGATGACCGCATTCCAACCTGAATAGGCGAAGATGACCGGGATGAAAGCCGCGGCGAAGACGCTGAAGTTGGAGATCTTGCCCCAATCGAAAAGCGGCGTGAAATGGGCAGTCTCACCTTTTCCGAACAGAGCGCCCAAAATGATGATGGCCAGGAGCGAGCCAATCTTGAAAATCGACAATATGTTTTGTGCCAGCGTGCCTTGGCGCACACCTATGCAATGAAGCGTGGAAATAAGCGCCACGACCACGATGGAAAAAAGCGATCCGGCCGTAACCTTGATTGTCAATCCGGAAAGGGCGGCGGAAAAAAATGGCTGCTGAGAGCCCAGCACGGGAATGAAAAACGACATGAAACCATTGAAAGTGACGGCGAGAAACGCGATGGCGCCCGAAAAAGTCACCAGGAAAGACGACCACCCCGACAAAAAACCCATGAGTTTTCCATAGGCTGCTTTGATGTAATTGTAATCCCCGCCGGCATAGGGGAGACTCGCCGATAGCTCGGCGCAGCTCAGCGCGCCGGTGAGCGCCAGAAACCCTCCGAGAATCCACACCAAGAGAACGCCGCCTGGCGACGGCAGGGTCTCCGCGATCACGCCCGTGGAGATGAAAATCCCGGTGCCGATCATGTCGCCGGTAATCAACATCACCGCGGAAAATAACCCGATTTGCCGTTTGAGCTCGGTATGCGCCATAGCGCCTACCCTTAGCAGGGACCAGAGTCACAGGCAACTCATGGTCCGGCTAATTTCCAAAATAAAATCTTGAAGCGCGGAGGGGACAGATGTTTCTTACAACCGATACAACCGTTTCGGATTATGCCAAAGAATCTTCCGGCTCAGCTCTGCGGGCAGGTCTTTGCGCGCGACAAAACCTTTTACTTCCTCGACGAAGCGCTCGAAGGTAAATGAATGGGGAAAGTCCGTCGGGAAAACGATATGATCGGCGCCGAGAAATTGCGCCACCCACGGGAGAGATTTCTCCGCGGCTTCACAGCCAACGTAGATGTTACCCTTCGTGAAATATTCGCTGGGCATCTTGCTGATGGGAGGGGCGGCGGAAGGCCGCCATGCAAAACTAGGTTTGAGTCGTTCCATCTCGAAGTCCATCCGCTCCATCAAGAAAGGCATCCAGCCGCTGCCGGCTTCGAGAAACGCGATGCGAATTCTGGGAAACTTTTCGATGACGCCGCCAAAGACGATGCTGATGCAATGCATTGCGATGGGCAGCGGATGGCTCAGCACATGGGCTTCGATATGTCGCTCGAAAACCTCCAGCCCCAGTCCGGATTGCGGCGAACCATGAATCGCCAGCGCGCAATCTAACTGTTCCGCTTCGCGGAAGATCGGAAAAAACTCTTTGCTGCCGTAAGGCTTTCGGTTATGGGTCACCGCGGGAAGCAGTCCGCCGACCATGCCAAACTCCTTCACGCAGCGGCGTAGCTCCCTGGCCGCTTCCCCCGGGTTTTGTATCGGCAGCAGGGCAACCCCGTGCAAACCTGAATCCGCTTTCATGAAAGTATCGGACAGCCAGCTATTGTAAGCTCGCGCTAGGGCGCAGGCCCAGTCGGCCTCTTGGATCAATCCATGGGAGAGACCCAGCGTCGGATAGAGAACCGCGCTCTCAATCCCAACGGCATCCATGTAGTCGCGCCAGAGTCTCGCCGGCGTGGAAGCAATCCGCGCGCCGCGAAACCTGCCGTCAGCCGGCCAAAGCGGAAAGAAAAATTTGCGCCCGTCGAAAGGCGGTTCAAGATACGCGGCGATCGCTTCGACGTCCTCGCGGATATGACCATCCGCATCGATGATTTTACTCGTGCCCATCGTTTCCTCTCGACTCTAATAGCTTACTCCCCGTATACCACCACGACGGCATTCGTCAATCGGCCCTGCGGACGCATTGGCGTCAATTGCCGATCCGTGATAACCACTTGAAGCGCTACAAAGCTGCTGTGCGATGGCAGCGACGATCCGGTTGCCCAAACGCAGTTTTCCTGTAGATCGAGCGCCGGCCAGAGGCTTTCCGGGAACGCGAAAGGGACGGAGTTGGCCATCTTTGTTTACAATTCGTGGCGACGAAGATAAAACAATTATTACATCATTTAATACGATTGTATTACGAGCGAGTCCATTAGTAACCGTACATTGACAGGTTAGCCGGCGTCCTTCGGACCAAACCCTTGCCAACGGCTGCGTCGCAATCATGGTTACGCCCGCCCGGACCCCAGGACCCGTCGTGCTGAGATAGAATGGTGACGGTGAAGCAAATACGCCATCGGATGCGCCGGTGGATCCACCAGGTGGCGCTGTTTCTATGCGCGATCCTGGTTGCGTTATTTTGTCTCGAAATCGGTTTTCGTTTGGCTCGGCGTGGTGAAATTGGTTTCGATCGATTGGGCTGGCAAACTGAAACCCAAAACAATCAATCCGGCCGAATTTACCAGAAAACTTCGGAGTTCGAATTTTCCACAAACGTTAACCAGCTCGGCTTCCGTGGCCCTGAGGTTTCCATAGAAAAGCCTCACGGCACCAAGCGAGTGCTGATTCTTGGCGACTCATTTGCCTTCGGCTGGGGGGTCAACGATGACCAGCTGTTTACCTCCCACCTGGCAAAGGAACTGGAGGGGAGCAGCCAGCGCTACGAAATCATCAATACCTCGGGCGGGTCGCTATCGCCGCTCATTTATTATGTCCGCCTAAAAAATACGCACATGCGCCTTAAGCCGGACCTTGTGTTGCTATTTATCAATTACGCCGACTTTCGCGAGGATTACTTTTTCAAGCGAAACATCATGCGCGACGCCCGCGGCGAGATCATGGACATCAACCCCCTTTACATCGATGGCCAACTGGATACTTGGAGGTGGTTACGCAATCATAGCGAATTCTTCTCGTTCACTTATAACAGAATAAATCGGCCGCTTCGCAGAATCCAGATTCTCGGCGTTTGGAGATATCTGCAGGCAAAACTCAAGGGCGAGCGAACCCGGGATGCTATGTTCGAAATGGACCGGGTCGCTTCTAAAGATATGGACGTTATAGAATATGACGCTTATTTCATGCTGCGGGAAAACGTGAATCCCGATGCAGTACGAAAGCACATCGCCGAAACCACGGGCTACCTGGCTCAAATCGGAGAGCTTGTGAAGCAAACGGGTGGATCCGTGGTCCTGGTCCTGCTGCCCAACGGCGTTCAGATCGGACCCAACCAATGGAGTAAGGGACGGCATATGTGGGGATTCGAAACGGGACGCGTATACGAGAGTCCGCTGGTTCTAAAGGAATTAGCGACCTTTGCGCGAAAACAAGGTATAGGATTTGTCAATCTCGTATCTTCCTTTAAGCAGAACAATAACCGGGCGCTTTTCTTTGAGCGGGACGGTCACTTGCGGCCCGAGGGCCATTTGGTTTTGGCTGACGCCCTTCTCGCGTCATTAGAATTTCGTTCTGCCCTAGCCCTTCCATGACTCGCCCGCGGGAACTGTTTAAGTGATTTTTTCCACCATTGAATTTTTTACCTTTTTTGCGGTCGTTTTTCCTACCGCCCTGCTTTTGAGAAACACTCGCTATTTTCACTTTTATTTACTCCTGGCCAGCTGTTATTTTTACATGAGCTGGAACCCCGCGTTTATTTTCCTGTTATTCGCCTCCGCGTTGATTGACTACCTGGCGGCCCCGAAAATCATGGAGGCTTCGTCGCAACGAACAAAAAAACAATGGCTGGTTGTCGCTATGGGACTTAACTTGGGCCTGCTCGGATTCTTCAAATACGCTAATTTTTTCGCCAACGGCATCAATTGGGCCTGCGACCGTTGGTTTCAGATTCCCCATCTCAACGTGACCCTGCCGGTGGGCATTTCTTTTTACACGTTTCAATCCATGAGCTACAGCCTCGATGCCTATTTTGGCAAGATCACGCGGGAGCGCAGTTTTATTAAGTTCGCGCTTTATGTGTCGTTTTTTCCTCAACTGGTCGCCGGGCCAATCGTCCGAGCGCAGGAATTTCTACCACAACTTTACCGATCACTAACCGTCAGTCTCGACAACATAAAACACGGACTGCAGCGTTTTGTCATAGGCTTGGTTAAGAAGTTGTTGATCGCCGATGCTCTGGCGCCCTATGTCGACCGTATCTTTGCCAACCCAGCCCAATATGACGCGGCTACCCTCTGGCTCGGCGCTCTTGCTTTTGGCATACAGATTTATTGTGATTTTTCTGGATACTCAGACATGGCCATCGGCACGGCAAAATGCTTTGGATATGTGTTCCCGGAGAATTTCAATATGCCTTACTTTGCGACCAACATCAGGGCGTTCTGGCAGCGATGGCACATGACTTTGTCGCGTTGGCTGCGTGACTATTTATTCATTCCCCTTGGCGGATCGTGGTGTTCGGAAAGTATGATTGTCAGAAACTTGATGATTACGATGCTCCTCGGCGGGCTCTGGCATGGCGCCGATTGGAGGTTCGTCATTTGGGGAGGGCTACATGGCGGCTATCTCGTTCTTTATCGAACTTGGGCCAACATAAAGCGCAGGACAAATTTAGCGACGCGCATCCCCATAAAGAAGCTCACTGCCGTTATAAGCGCCTGTATTACTTTTTTCGTCGTCACTCTGACTTGGGTTTACTTTCGGGCAGCCGACGCATCGGTCGCCACCGCCATGGTTCGTCGGATGTTGATGTTTGACTCGACGGGCGAGTTTGTGCCAAGCCCGCTTTTGATGATTTGCTTGGTTGTGATGTTTGTCAGCCACCTTGTGGCGACTTTCGCCGACCACGAGGCGCTCTATCGCAAGCTCCCCACCCCGTTTAAAGTGGTCGGATACGGGGTAATCTTTTATCTGATTTCAATTTCTTCGATACAAGACAACACCCCCTTTATCTACTTTCAGTTTTAACCATGATTAGCCTCGAAAGCCGTGAGTGAATTTTACACGCCTACCTTGAAGCTCTCTTGAAGTAAAGCAAAAGAACCGCAAGGGAAATCGCCGTTGCCCCCCACGCAAACCAGTCGCCGAAACGGACGTAATAGGTCTGCTCGCCCATGATCTCGATCTGGGTTTGCAGCACCTCGGGTTGAAAGGTCGGTAACGCTTGCACCATCTCCCCCTTCGGATTGATCACCGAGGTAACACCGGTATTGGTGACGCGCAGCAAACTGCGCCGCGTTTCAATGGCGCGCCACTGGGCCAGTCGATTATGTTGCCAGGGGGCCACGGTCCGGCCGTACCACGCATCGTTGGTCAGGTTGACCAACACATTGGCACGGGTCTCAGAAACGAATTTTCTTGCAAGGTCCGGCATCAGATCCTCGTAGCAGATGAGCGGAGCGATGCGGATACCGCGCGGTAAATGAAAGGTCCGCGGCCCTTCGCCAGCTGTAAAACCGTCGGCAAGGGGCAGACCCGGCAAAAGCGACAAGACCTTGGAGAACGGCAGATACTCACCGAAAGCCAGCAATACCTGTTTATGGTAGCGCGCCAACACTCTTCCTTTGGCATCCGTCAAGAAGGCAGTGTTGAAAGCCTTAAAATCACGAGCGCCCAGCTTGCCGCGAAAGCTCCGCGCTCCGAAAATGAAATGGGATCGTTCTGACTTCAACGCTGGTGTGAATTCCAGGGGAAGAACTTGGATTTGCTCGGGTAGCCATACTTCCACGGCGGATTCCGGCCAGACGACCAATGGGACCGCCTCCAACTGCCGGGTCAGTTCAAGATATTTATCGAGATTTTGTTGTGCCTGAGCCGGATTCCATTTGAGGTCGATACCGATGTTGCCCTGAACCGCAGCCACGGCCAATTTTCGCGCTCCCGCCATCTGTTCTCCAACTGCCGCAAGCCGCTGATACCCGTAAACCACCGATACCGCCGCGAACAACACTGCATAAGCGAAGGGCACTCGCGACGCTGGACGCTGTTTCTCCCTGGCAAAAGCGAGGTTGTAAAGCGCCGCGTTGAACCACATGATCACCCAGCCGGCGCCATAGGGCCCCACAAGATCCGCGGTCTGAATAAACCATAAGAACGAACTCTGCGAGTTCGCCAGATACCAGGGAAACAACAGCGGGAATGTAAACTCCAGCATCACCCAGAATAGCGGCGGCAATATAAGCAGCGGCCCAAAACCTATCCAGCGCACGAGCAGCGCAAACAGCCCCATCTGCAGCCCCTGCAGCGCCGCATAGATGACAAAGACAACGGCGCTGATGGAGTAGTGAAATCCGCCGAAGACGCTGATCGTGTAAACCAGCCAGTGAAAACCCAAGCAATGGGCCGCAAAGCCCATGAGGCAGCCGTAAATTACCGCGCCGCGCAAACTTTCGGCCTGTTCGATGGCCCGAAAAAGCGGCACAAAGGCAAACCAAGCCAGCGGAAACAAAACCGGGCTAAGAAAAGGCGCCGCCAGCAAAATGGCCGATAAAAACGCCGAAGGCAGGATGCTTGACATAATGACTGTTAAGATATAAACGAATTTCCAACTACCAACTTATTCGTGGCAACTCTCGATGACGCCAGTTTTATAAACAAGTAGCACGAATCGAAAAGCAAAATATAGACAGGCAACAATGGAGGATGGCATGGCACGACAGCGGCGCGGGATTTTGTTCTTCATTGCCAGCTTTGCGCTTGTGGCGCATTTTTCTGGTACGGCTTTAGCGGCGTCGATTTTCGGCGATGACTGGGAAAGGTTTTTTAAAGAAAAGGTTTCCTTCGGCGGCTTCGTTGAGAATGTGTCCGGCCTATCGATAAGCCATGGTGATCGTCACTTCAACACCTCCAATCGCATGGACATGCAGCGGTTCACCGTCCAACCGGAACTCAATGTCGAAATGACCTATTGGGCAAAGTTTTTTATCTCCTGGCGTTTTGCCAAAGAAATCCGTTATAGCGCAGAGGCCAAGAGTCGGGAAACAAGACCCGTTTCCTATTTTCCTCCTGCGCCCGTCGAGCCTCTTCCCAGCACCTATTATGATGAAGATAGCTTCAAACCTTGGGAAGCGGTTCTCGATTTGAAACCGACGGACCGGTTACAAATTAGACTGGGACGGCAATTTATCTCCTGGGGTGAGACCGACGGCATAAGACTCTTGGATGTGATAAATCCCCAGGACGGAACCTTTGCTCCCCCTGTTGCTCCAAACCTTTTCAGCCTCGATGAGACGCGAATCCCGTCTTGGGGAATAAGGACCCTTTACACTGTGCAGCCCGTCACCAACACCGTTTTCGAATTTTTTGCCCTCCCTGGATTTTGGGACCAGGCGAAACAGCGAGTGGATGAACCTATGGGCGCCAACGATACCGTGGACGGCATAGTCCGTTATGGCCGCTGGTCGGCCCATCCGGAAACCCGCTTACGCATTGGCGGGCGCGACGCCTTCGGCAATATGTTTGCCAACCCGATCAATCCCACCGCCTGCGCAGGCCTTGGATGTCTGGTCATTCCCAGGGTTAGCCGCCAACTCCCCGATGCCGGAGACAGTTGGAAGATCGGAGCGCGCATTACTCATAATATTGGCACCCTCAGCTTAGGCTTGGGATACATCTGGGGCTTTAACCCTCAGGCTCCGGAAATGGTTTTCAAACTTAAGGGCGTTACATGCTCAGCCGCGCCCGGCGCATGCGCAGCGGGATTGGCTCCGAGCGTGGCCAATCTAAGATTGGTCAACGATCGGGTAAATATTTTTGCCGGTCACTTTAACTACCCTATAGGGGAAGTTTTTAGCGTTCCAGTCAATTCTGCGATGCGCGGAGAGATATCCTTCACGCCGCAGCAACTCTACAACATTTCGCATTTTCCCGGTCGATTCGGCTTGCGGGCGAGCGCCCACCCCAAACATCCTGACGCTACCGTTGAAAAGAACACTCTAAAGTATACCCTGGGTTTCGATCGATCGACTCTCATACCCTTTCTTCAGGACGATCCGTGGCGCGCGTTCCGCATGACTTTGCAAATCTTCCAGCGCATCATCCTTGATCATGAGGACGGAATACGCTCATCGGGCTCCGCGGAGAAAATCAAGAAAGTTTCAACATTCCTTTCGTTTAGAGTCGGCACGGGCTATATGGGGGACACTATTCTACCCGACGTCTGGGTGGCATATGACCCCGCAGGCTACTGGAACGTGAACCCTGCGGTAACCTATGCGCCGCCGTGGAATGAAAAAATAACTGTCAGTTTAGTGGGCGTCGTCTATGGCGGGCACAATAAGTTTGGTAGCCTCGGCTTATTTTCCGAAAAAGATTCGGTCTTTCTGAAAATGCGCTATCAATTCTAACGATGCGTCCCGGAGGGTCAACAATGACTTCGCTAAAAAGAATTTCCACGTTACTTGGTTTCACTTTTTTATTTGGGCGCTTATTGCTCTTTACTCCCGAAACGATCACTGCGGCGGAAGCGGACCTTAAGCCCGGGGAAACCATCGGCCCCAATAACTGGCAACGGATCCAGGGCATGGTTGGGGAAAACTTCTTAAACCGGATCAAAGCCGGCCATCAAATTCAAATCAAAGAGCCGAAAGTCTACCGCCATCTCAAGGAATATACTGACGCCACGGAAAAATACTCCGGCAAGGTCAGCCTTGGTACGAACGGGGAGCTGCTCAATTACGTAGCCGGGCAGCCCTTTCCAAAATTCGACTCGGGCGATCCGCAGATAGGTCAGAAACTCGCTTGGAACTTTTTCTATCGCTGGTTGGGTGATGACTATAAAACCGGGGGAGCCGTCAAAGGCGGTAAAATCATCCGCGCGGCAATCGAAAAAGACGGCTCGGAGCGGCGCGCTGATCTGGTTTCCTACTTTCTTTTTCCCAGCACGCGTTACCACTTGAACCCCAAGCCGGCGATACCCGGCTACGAGCATATTGACTATATCCAGCTACGAGTCGATAGTTATCCACGGGACGCCTCCGGAACAACGACGCTTGAGATTCGGTACAAAGATCCGACGCGGGCCGACGATCTTTACATATACATTCCGAGCATTCGCCGGATTCGCCGGGCTACCACAACGCAACGATGCCAAACCTTGGCCCCGAGCGAGTTCAACCTCGATGACATCAACAGCTTTAATGGCAAAATCACGGACTTCAATTATAAGTATCTGGGGGATAAAAAAATTCTCGCGAACATAAGCCAGGAAGAATTGCCGTTCCGACGCAAAACGGGAGACTATCTTCCGCTAAATGAAAAATGGCATGTGGTGGACACCCACGTAGTCGAGATTACTCCTAAAGACCCCAACTACTGCTATCCAAGAAAATTGCTGCATCTCAACAAAGTCACTTTCGACACCCATTGGACTTTGATTTGGGATAAGCGCGGCGAATACTGGAAAGAGCAATTTGGCTTTTTCACCCCGGTAAAACTGGCTGACGGCCGCGAGGCCTGGTCGGTGGGTGACGTCGTGATCCATAACGTGCAAAATGGGCGAACCACCATCGTCACCGCCACCCGCGCTTACAATAAGGGATATCCAGCTAGCATGTTCAGTCTCGCCACGCTGCAAAGCGTCATGCGCGGCGGGAGCATAGAATAGCGGCGACCCAGCGCGCTGGAGAGCGGCTAAGGAGCGCAATGCTCTCCGCCCGCAAGATCACTTTCTCGAAGGCGATTTCACTTTTGGCGCCCCTGTGCCTGGCGCTGCCGTGGGCGGCAACGGCACAGATCGCAGAACGCGAGCCGGCCTTTCGCGACAACTTTTACGACGTCGCTACCCTGGAGCAGCAGAGCTGGATCGTTGGTTACTATGGGACGATTCTATACTCCGCCGACTCCGGCGCCACGTGGACGTTACAAAACAGCCAGACACAAGAAGCCCTCTTTCGCGTCGTCTTTGCTGATAAAAACACGGGCTGGGTTTCGGGAAGCTACGGAACCATTCTCGCCACCCGCGACGGGGGTAAGAGCTGGCAAAAGCAAACCAGCCCTACACAAGAGCATCTATTCGGACTCCATATTATTGATACACGACTCGGTTGGGCCGTGGGCGGCCGGGGTGTCATCCTGCGCACGGAAAATGGTGGCACGACCTGGGCCGCTACCTCCGTTGGCGAAGATATTATCTTGAATGACGTTCGTTTTTTTAACGCCCAAAAGGGCTGGGCCGTGGGTGAATATGGGCGCATCTACCAAACCAAAGACGGCGGCCGGAGCTGGGTAAAACAAAAAAGCCCCATCGAGGTTTCGCTGGTCAGTGGAGAAAGTCGCAATTTATTTCGCCTTCTATTCGGCAACGCCAACCGCGCCTGGGCATTCGGCCTTGATGGCGCCATTCTCAGATCTCAAGGCGGGGAACGTTGGGAGCTGGCGAGTCCGGATGGCGCAGTGCCTCCTACGAGGAAGAGCCATCACCTTTTTTCCGCGGCGTTTTCGGGCACTAAAAAATGGGCGGTGGGCGAGCGCGGCACGGTGCTCATCTCGCAATCGGACAAGGATCTTTGGCAGTCCTCCGCATTGAAGATTCCCCCCGTAAGTCTTAATGGGGTTGCATTTAATGGCGACGGCCGGGGGCTGATCGTCGGCAACCGCGGCCTGATTCTCAGGACTCGGAACGGTGGCGGCGACTGGCAACAGATCAGGGTCGTCGCCGAGGGACACGGCAAAGGAGTCGGTCGAACTCGATGAAGCGCCTGGCTCAATGGATCGTCAAAAAACGTTTCGTTGTCCTGATCAGCCTCGTGGTTGTAACGCTCTTCTTCGCCTACGCCTCTCTCCGAATCGAAATGTTCACCGCGTTTTCTGATCTCCTCCCCACCCATCACTCCTTCATCAGCGTCCACAACAAGTTCAGCAAGGTGTTCGGCGGCGCCAATCTGGTTCTTTTGTCGGTGGAAGTCAAAGAAGGGGATATCTTCAACACCAAGACCCTCGAAAAAATCAAAAACCTTACCGAACTCTTGGAACTCACCCACGGCGTCAACAATTATCAGATATTTTCCATCGCACGGCAAAAAGTTAAAGACGTCCGGGCGACATCCTGGGGTATCGAGGTCCAGCCGATCATGTGGCCCCATGTTCCACGCACCGACGAAGCGCTCGAACAGCTACGCCACGCCGTGTACGCCAACCCGACCATTGCCGGCAGGCTCGTCTCAATGGACGGCAAGGCGGCGCTCGTTACGGCGGCTTTCCACGAGGAACGGTTGGATTATGCCCGGCTTTTCCGCGGCATTCGCTCGGCCATCGGCGAAGTGGAAGACCCCAACACCATGGTTTTTGCCGCCGGCGAACCGATCCTCTACGGTTGGATTTATCATCATCTGCGCGAGATCCTCTTCTTGATTGGGTTAACTTCGCTGACGCTCTTGGGACTCCTGATCCTTTACTACCGCAATCTCAACGGCGTCATCATTCCGGTCATTTCCGCACTGGCAACCTTTACTTGGGGAACCGGATTTACCGCGCTCATGGGGTATAATTTCGATCCGTTGATCCTCGTCGTTCCGTTTCTCATCGCAGCGCGAACTATCAGTCACTCGATTCAATTCCGGGAGCGTTTTTTTGAAGAACTCGAGCGCTGCGGCGAGAAGGAAAAATCAGCTGTTGAATCCACCGCCGGTCTGTTAATGCCGGGTGGAGTGTCCATTCTCACCGACGCCGTCGGGTTGACCGTGTTGCTCGCCGCGCCTATGCCGATACTGACAAAGCTCGCCATAGCCGGCAGCTTCTGGGTGCTGAGCAATTTTTTTAGCGTTTTGATTCTCGATCCGATCCTCTGCTGCTACTTCCCCACGCCGCGGCGCCGGCCAAGGGGCGGAGAGGGACACTGGCTCAACGCGCCGTTACAGAGCTTGGGCCGCCTCTGCACGGGCCCCACGGGACGCTGGATAGTTTTGGGCTCTTTTGGCTGCTTAGTCGTTTGGAGTGTTTATTGGAATCAATTTCTCGCGGTCGGCGATTCGCGGCCGGGCTCTCCTCTCCTTTGGCCCGACTCCGGGTACAACGTAAGCGTGCGCCATATCAACGAGAAATTCCAGGGAACCGACCATCTCTACATAATCATGGAGGGAAAAACCGAGAGGGCGGCGAAATCGCCAGCTGTTTTGCGTACCATGGAAGCCTTCCAACGCCATATGGAGCGATCCAACCTTGTCGGCGGAACCGACTCCATCGCGGGATTGACGAGACAAATCAACGCGGTGCTGCACCATAATGACCCGCGCTGGGGTTTGTTGCCTAAATTGGAAGAGGAGGTGGGCGGGATCCTCATGGTCGCCGAGCATGGCAGCGAGCCTGGCGATTTTGATCGCTGGGTCAACTACAATTTTCAAAACGCCAACTTGACCCTCTTCCTCTACGATCACAAAGGAAATACAATTCGCGAGATAATCCAACGAGCCAAGCATTTTATTTCGGCCCATCCCATGGTGGAGGGCGAGTTTCGGCTCGCGGGCGGCATCGTGGGAGTGCTCGCGGCGGCCAACGAGGTCATCGATGAGTCCCATAGGTTGATCCTCGGACTGATTCTGTTAGCGCAATTAATCATCTGCACATTCGGTTTTCGCTCGCTATTGGCCGGGCTACTCTTTGTCGGCGTGGTCTTCATCTCAAATATGTTCGGCATGGCGCTCATGGCTTTTTTCAACATCGGTTTGAACGTTAACACCATTCCCGTAATGAGTCTCGGGGTTGGGTTTGGAGTGGATTACGGCATCTACGTTGTTTCTCGGGCAATCGAAGAGTACCGGCGCCAGAATAGCTCGGATTTAAGGGTTGCCTTGATCGAAGGAGTGGCCACCGCCGGTAAGGCCGTGCTATATACTGCGTTTTTGATCTCGGCGGGAATTGTTTTTTGGATTTTTTCGCCGCTTCGCTTTCAGGCGGAAATGGGCTACGGGCTCTTGATCATTCTGACCATGAATATGCTGGGCGGGTTGTTGCTTCTGCCAGCCCTAATCACCGTGATAAGACCCAAGTTTATTGTCGGGAAGATGCAACCATGAGAGATAATTTCACAACAGGGTCCATCGCAGTACTGGCGATTGGGTGGGTATTTTTTCTGGCTGCCCCGTCACTATCGCTTGCGGCTGCGGCAAAAGTCCGTCTCGCCCAGCCCACTCTGGCGGTGATGTACGCCCCGCTTTATTTCGGCGTGCAGCGAAAAATCTTCGCCGCAGAGAACATCGACCTCGAATTCATGAACATGCGTACGGATCTGGCGATCGCCGCCTTGAAAAGCGAGGAAATCGACTACATCGCGCATGGCGGCGCGGCGCTCCGCGCGGCGGCACAGGGATTTCCCATTAAACTGGTGTTTGCCCTGGACCATAAAGCGCCTTTTTGGTTTGTCGCCCGGCCGGAGATCAAAAACGCCGTTGAGCTTAAAGGGAAAAAAATCGGTGTAAGCTTTCCGGGAGACACTCCCCAGTTGATACTCAAGCGCTATCTGCGGCGGCAGGGAATCGACCCCGACCGTGATGTTGCCTACGTCGGCGGCCAATTTTCACCCACCGCGCTACAAAATCTTTTGGCGGGGGTCCTGGATGCGGCGGTGCTCGCTCCTCCCTTCAATGTGTTGGCCGAGGAGAAAGGATTGACGATACTCACCTTCCTCGGCCAGTCCGTGCCTGACGCCACCACTTCCAACGGCCTGGTGGCTACCGAGCAAAAGATTAGATTACAGGCCCGGGACGTCACGCGCATGGTGCGTGCCAGCCTGAAATCCCTCCTTGCTTTTCGCCGAGAGAAAACCGCGGCCGTCCAATTTCTCTCCACTCAATTCGAGATCTCGCACAACACGGCGGCGAAGGTCTATCTCCATGCCCTCGACATCCTCACCCCTGATGGGGAAATCAGCGAGGAAAAGGTGCGAACCATACTCGGCATGCTGCAGGAAACCGGCAAAAAAGAGCCGCTGCCATTTCAGCCAAAGGCCATTTTGGATTTCTCTTTTCTGCGCCAGATACGACGTGAGCTCGGGGAGACCGCGCCAAGCGGAGCACCTAGAAAGATTCCGTAACCATGTTCATTGACTTCCATGTTCATCCGGTTTTCGCCGGCATGCCGATCCACCCTGGCCTCGACCGGCTTTCACAGGCTTATTATGGCCGAGATATGCTGCGCTTGAGCGTTGGCGAATTTGTCCGCGAGCTCGACCGCGCCAAAGTGGACAAAGCCGTGCTGTTGACTGTCGCTTGGAAGAATCAGCCGGTACGGCAGCGCAACGAAGCCACCGCTGCTCTTGTGAGGCAACATCCCGATAGATTCGTCGGCTTTGGTAGCTTCGACCCCAATGCAGGCGGTGAGGCTATCGCCGAGGTCGAATACGCCATCGAACACCTGAAGCTTTCGGGCATCAAAGTGATTGCGCAAAATGTTGAAATACCCTATGACGACCATCGTTATTATCCCGTCTATGAGAAAATCCAAGCGCTTGGCATACCCGTGGTATTCCATACGGGTGCCTCTTTTCTTCATACTCGGACAAAATACTGGAGCGCCAACGCCTTGGAGGAGGTCGCCCTGGATTTTCCCAAGATGAAGATGATCGCGGCTCATATGGGAATGCAGCAGCACATGGACATCCATAGCCTGCTCGTACGTCATGCGAATGTCTACGCCGATCTTTCGTTCTGGCCGCTGCATCCGCTCTATCGTCGTCTGATCCCCTGGGGGTTGCTGGAGGAAACCGTATCGCAGAAGATTCTGTTGGGGAGCGATTTTCCAGTGGGCCAATCGCCGACCGAAGCGGTGGCCGCCGTCAACGCACTGCCCGTCGGCGAGGCATTCAAGCGGGGAATTTTGGGTGAGAACGCGGCCCGAATCCTAAACTGCTGATGCCGGCCACGGTCGACTTTATGTCGTAGTAACGCCAGGGATCGTCAAAGATTCGGTCGCACTACGGGATCTTTACAGGTATGACGTCCTTGCCGTCGAAGGGCGGGGAGAAAACCACGAAGGCGACAGCTGGCGCATTCCCCGTATTGACGAAATAGTGCACCACGCCGCGGGGGATATGGACCACATCCCCATGGGCCAAATCGATTTTATGATTTTCCATCATCAAGAAGCCATGCCCGCGAAACATGACGACCGTGCCGTCATGAAATTTATGAATATGTGGTATTTCCCGATCGCGAATCTGCACGATGTGGTGGCTGACTCCCTGTCCGCGTCCAAGCGGCGTTATCTTGATGTTTTCAGCGCCACCGAGGGGATTTTCCGCCAGCACTCTCTCTAGATCGGATTGTTTTAAGTCCTTGCCGTATTGGAGATACAACCGCGGTGTGGCGGCGCACCCGGCCAAAATAACCGCCAGCACCAGGACCGACTTCATCGAATTACGACTGTTTAATTTTAAAATCATAGGCTAGCTCCAAAAACTGCACGATGATTCTCGCGGTGACGCCCCAGACATCCCAGCCGTTGACGTAAAAATGGTAGCCGGGATGGCCCCGTGGGGTCAAACGTTCATCGACGGAAAAATTTGGCAACGCCATCAGCTCGGCGATCGGCACGGAGGCCACCGCCGCTGTCTCCACCGGATTGATGCGAAAGTCATAGGTGGCGGGAATCACTCCGACAAAAGGAGTCACGACAAAACCATAGGCGCCATCCACTTGATCGAGCCGACCGAGCAGGTGGACAACCTGTGGCTCTATGCCGATTTCCTCATGGCTTTCGCGCAGCGCCGCTTCCGCTTCACCCAAGTCTGCGGCATCCAGGCGTCCCCCCGGAAAAGCTACCTGCCCGCTGTGATGGCTTAATCTCTCAGCGCGTTTAGTCAGAACCAGATAATCTCCATCCGGACGCTCTTGAATCGGCACCAGCACGGCCGCCGGTTTATGGTGAGTTCCCGCGATGGTTCGTGCGATGCGAGCGTTGAGCGCTTGGGAGATGCGTTTGGCAATCATTGGATAAAGATGATTTTGCCCGGCTACGGATCTGTGATATGAACGTTTTCAATTTAACCAATCACCACCGCAAAGGCCAGAAGCATGACCGGACGCGAGATCCACGCTGCAATTCGTATCCTGCGCCGCGAAGTCCCCAAGTGGCAAACTCCTATCGTCACGTTGCTGGCGGAGACCTATGAGAGCCCTTTTAGAATATTGATTTCCTGTATCCTTAGCCTCAGGACCCAGGATGCCACCACGGCAAAAGCCTCCCACCGGTTGTTTGAGCTGGCCGATACACCTGAAGCGATGATGAAATTGACGGCGAAAAAGATCGAGCGGGCGATTTTTCCCGTCGGCTTTTACCGCACCAAGGCAAAAACCATCCGCGACATCTGCGCAGTTCTGCTGCACGACTACCGCGGCAAAGTCCCCGATGAAATCGACGAGCTGTTAAAACTCAGGGGGGTTGGACGGAAAACGGCCAATCTGGTCGTTACTCTCGGCTATCGCAAGCCTGGTATCTGCGTCGACACCCATGTCCATCGGATTTCGAATCGCTGGGGTTATGTCGACACGACGACGCCGGAGAAGACCGAATTTGCGCTGCGCCAAAAGCTCCCCAAGCAATTTTGGATCGAGTACAATGATCTCCTGGTCTCCTTCGGGCAGCATCTGTGCCGGCCGATTTCACCGCTTTGCAGCCAGTGCCTCGTATCCAAATACTGCAATAAAGTCGGTGTCACCGTAAGGCGTTGACAATGGCACAACAAATCCCACAGGGTTATTTTGCTCGCAATATTGAACCCATCGGCTATCACGATCTCGATAGTAAACCCGCCTTCAAACTGGCGCTGCAGGAGTTGAACCGCCGCTGGTATCTTTACACCGCGCACCTCTGGCATCGCGGCTGGAGCGTGCTCGATGTCAGCGACCCGGCGGCGCCGGAGTATCTGACCTACGTTCCCGGACCGGATAATACCTGGACAATTCAGATTCAAGTAGCCGACGGCAAGATGATTACCGGCCTCGAGCGCATCGCGCCGGGTTGGGGCGGCACCGAAGGCCCTTACACCGAAGGCTTTTTAATTTTTGATCTCAGCGATCCGGCAAAGCCGCGCCAGATCGGCCATTTCCAAACCGGCAGCAGCGGCACCCACCGCAATTTTTACACCGGCGGGAATATCGTCCACGCGGCGGCGGGCGCACCGGGCTTTGTCGGAAAGATCTATCGCGCTGTCGATATCTCGGACCCGGGAAATCCGCGAGAGGTGGGCCGTTTTTCTTTGCCGGAACAGCAGACGGAAACTCCGGGTTTGAAATTCTCGCTCCACGGGCCCGCCCATATAGAAGGGAATAGAGCTTTTCTTTCCTACGGAGACGGCGGCGGCATTATTCTTGACATCTCGAAACTGTCAGAGCCTCGAATGATCAGCCAACTTTCATTTCGCGGCATCACCGCCACTCAGGGCATTCACACTTTTCTGCCGTTGCCGCGCCGCAAGATCGCGCTCATAAACGACGAAGCGATTCGCGAAGCGGGCGATGAGAACCTGAACATGGCCGGCATCGTCGACTACAGCTATGAAAAGCAACTGCGCCTGATTTCACTTTTCCCGTTACCCGAACCACCGCCGGAAAGCGGGCTCAAGAATTTCTACGAGAAAGGCGGCCGCTTCGGCCCCCATAACCACCATCACCCGAACCATCAGCCCTGTCTACAAGATCGTGACGACATTGCATACCTGACTTATTTCAATGCGGGTTTGAGGGTTTATGACATTCGCGATGGGCGGTCGCCAAAAGAATTTGCCTATTTCGTGCCGCCCGACCCTAGCGTGAGGCGCGGCGCCAAACCGAGCAAATTGGTGGCTCAGACGGAGGACGTGTTGGTTGATCGGCGCGGCTTTATTTACATCAGCGACAAGAACCACGGGGTTTTCATCCTGCGGCTACAATCGATCTGGCCGTATCTACCGGTTTCCTGAAGGGAGATTTTTTTGCGTGTTGGGGCGCGTAGCCCAAAATTCGCAGGTTGCGTCTGCGATGCTTGTTCGCGCACGCATGAGAGACGCTTATGATTTTCGCGCAAACCCGCAAAGAGAGAAGTGCGATAATCGGAACGGCAGCAGTGCGTTCAGATAGGCGTTATTTGCCTTCCGGCTTCAGCACCTCGGGAAAATACTTTGAAGGCGCCCACACATTCACCGTAAAATTACGGCAGCCGAGGATGCGCAGCTCGCGCATAATGCGGATATAGTCCTGGGAGTCGAGGAAGTCGCGCCAGTCGTCCAACGACTCGAAATCGATCGTGATCGCAACCTGGGGTGTCACTTCCAGCGGATTTCGATAGTTGCGAATTTCGCACACGCCCCTATGCGAGAGCGTCGTCGGCAGCCAGTCGTTTTTGGCTTTGTTGGCGTAGATGGTAAGATTTGCCTTTTGGTCCGGCAGGTCCCATTGAATGACGAAGTGCACCATTATTGCATCCCCCTTACCAAACCCCCATCGATTTGGATGGTGGTTCCGGTAATGTAGCTTGCCCTTGCCGACCCGAGAAAAACAATCAGATCCGCCGCCTCTTCCGCTGTGCCATAGCGTCCCAGTGGCACCTCTGCAGCCATTTCCTTATTGACCTCCTCCACGGGGCGCCTGAGCCGCTCCGCACGAGCCTTGTTAAGTTTCTGGGCCCGCTCGGTATCGATACGACCGGGGCAAACGTTGTTGAATAAAATATTTTCCCTGCCCAATTCCCGTGACAGAGTTTTGGCCAATCCCACAACCCCGCTGCGGATCGCGTTGGAAAGAACCAGGCCGGCGATGGGCTCTTTGACCGCATACGAAGTAATGTTGATTACCTTTCCGCCGCCGACCTTGCGCATATGCGGCACCGCCTCCCGAGACATGCGCATGGTGCTCATGAAACTCAGGTTGAATGCGCTGGTCCAATCCTCATCGGTAAATTTCATGAAATCGCCGGGAGGAGGTCCTCCGGCGTTATTGACGACGATATCGACTCGTCCGAAATGCTCCGCGGTCTTATTTACAAACCGTTGGATATCTTCCGCTTTGGCCATGTCGGCGACCATCGCCAGCACTTCGCCGCCGGTCTCTTTGCGGATCCAGGCGGCCGTCGCGTTCAGCGCCGCTTCGCCCCTGGCGCAAATGCTCACCTTGGCTCCCTCCCGCGCAAACCCCAAAGCCGTGGCGCGACCCATTCCCTGGCTGGCTCCAGCCACCAGAGCCACTTTTCCTTTTAACTCCAAATCCATTTGTCAACCCCCCGAGACTAAGTCGACTGGATACTAGCAGACCGCTTCTAGTGGGTCAAAAAGGGAAGGTGAGAGGTCTTATTTCTGCTTCCAATAAATATTGTCGCGGAACTCAGGCTGGAGGCGTTTGATGTAAAGACAGAGCATGCCGTGGACGCCTAGTTGGCGAATTTTGCGCGGATCGCCGGCCCTCAAGGAATTTTTTTCTTCTTCCGACAGAGAGTAGCCTTCCATGGCCGCTTCAAGATCGCCCGCGGCTTTGTTGCAGAAATCGTCCTTCATTTTGAGGTCAAAAAGAAATTTACTGAGATGATAACAACTCACACGCACCTCCGGTCCAATATCACTGCGGGGGTTGAAAATTTTTCGCGTACCAAGAGTTGCTCTAAAAGCTTGCGGTGCGAGACCCTAGACCCAAGACTCTAGACTAATGGAGTTTCCAGCTGACAAAACCCCAGCCCGTGGCGACATGATCCGGCATGTAGGAAGTGTATGATGCCTTGGCGTCACCCACGGCGCCGAGCACAACCATCCAATTAAGGAACTCGGTATCTCCCGCATGCAAGAGATCTTCTACGGAATAGTCCACCAGGCTTCGGCCTTTGCCCTGGCGCATGATCTCTAGCAGCTTGTGGTCGAACTGGGTGTCGATTTCACCGATACGCGGTGAGCCGGGGAAGTGAGAAAGGCCGCCGGTGGCGAGAATCGCCACCCGCTCTTGCCGTTCCTCGACTACGGCGCGGATCAATTCCCCTACCTGGTAACAACGGCGCGGCGTGGGTGCCGGATCGACCCAGGTATTCACAAAGATCGGCAGAATGGGGATCTTCGGCTCAGGCAAAAGAAAATGGAGCGGCACCGTTTGTGTGTGCTGCAATTCGACATGTTCGCCGAACGATAAATCGATGCCCCTTTCCATGCCGCCACGAACGATGGCGCGTCCCAGATCCCGATGATTTTGGTAGTGAAATTTATGCCGGGTAAACTGTCCCTTCACTTCTTCGGCGACGGTGACGAAGAAAGTCGGGATATTATTCCAGAAAAAATTGACGAACTGATCGTTGGCCACAACGATCAAAACATCCGGTTTTGCCCGCTCCAAGTCGGCGCGCAGCACGGCAAAGGCTTCCTCGGCATCGTTCCTAAGTTTTTTTTGCTGCGGGACACTAGGTCGGCTGGTGGAGCCCTGGGGCGCCATGCTGTAGTGAAGATTCATGAAATCTTCCCATTCATCACCCGGCTCAAGTAGGATATTCGGTGCATGGCTCGCAGCCAACGCGGAAACTAGCGACATCGCTCAGACTCCCTCATTGCCGTAAATCAAAAATTTCCCTTGACGATGAAAACCCTTCTTGAGCCCGAATGGAATCTACAACATTCTCCAGTTGCGCACTGAAATATACACCAGAAATGCAACCGCGGCCAACGAGATGATCGGGTGGGCGAGAACCCAGTCAAGCGCCGGAAAGAATGCGTAACGCATCGCCCAATCATATAGTCGACCGATTTGATCCATGGCCGCACCCTCTCAATCTATTTTCTACCTTTATAACAGAACCTGGCGCTTGCGGGAAGGGAATTACTACATCACCGGTTTGAGAAATATCAACCGTTGACGGTGGCAAGGATCGGCGTTGGGGATTAGCGGGAAGACTTTACAATTAATTTGTACAATCTTGGACAAAACTCGACAATCATGGCCTTTTAGACCCCCAGCCGAGTCATTTGCAAATCAACCATCATGTCATAACTAATTAAAATATAAGGCTTTTCCAATGTGCTGGGAAAATCGATCGCCTGGCATCGCAGTTGCTCCCTCAGTGGAACGGCAGGGAAGTTTAGGGGGCAACAAATGAAGATGTTAATTTCCACATTGTTTAAAAAAGTACCGGTACGGAAAACACAGCAACGGGCTTCGATCTGCAAGCGTTGCGGCGTCCGCATTTACACGCTCAGTTACTTAAAAGCCCATCTCGAAGCGCACGAAAAAAATAATCACTAGGAGAAATGACGGAGGATCTATGAAAATCTCGGTGATTCCCTGGCATGTCTTTATCGACGCTCTCAAAAAACAGCAACCCGCTGTGTTGGAGTTTTGGCTCAAACGTTGGCTCTTTGCCAACGACGGCGTTTTCATTTCCCAGGCAAGAAAGTAAGTGACAAAGGCCGTCCCCGAAAGACCGCCTTTTTAATCGTTACGCATCCTACCGCTCTTTTCCGCTCCATCGTGTGGCGCATCTTCATCGTCTTCGGCCGCAACATGAAGCCGCGCCGCCAATGGAGTCACAACCACATTAGCCAGTACCGCGCCATAAAGAGTCGTTAGAACCGCCAGAGACAGAGCTGCCGTCAATGCGGCTCCCTCCTGTCGGGAGAAGTGCAGCGCGACCCTCGAAAGCGTTCCGATACTGCCGAACGTTCACCCAAAAGTATAAATTCCCGCTAGCGGCTTGAGCGAGCGAACCGGCAGACAGCGCTCAAGGTATTTCTATGTTCCGGTTGACATATTGTCCCGTTGGCCAATACTCTCTGCCGTTAAAGGCGCGTGATCGGGAAGAGCGGCGGGAGAGAATCTCAAGCGCAGCAAACCCGCACGCCGTGTCATGGTGATTTAATTCTTGGCAGCCCTTGCCCCAGACGAAAATCGGTCGCCTTTGCAAGGCCCCGCTCAGAGAGGCGAATCATGAGCTACAACGGACATAGGGTCATCGATATGGACTCCCACATCCGTCAGTACTGGGATCTGGATCGGACCTATAAAGAACATATGGAGCCTAAATACCGTGAGACCTACCGGCGGTTTAGCGGGGCAGCCCAATCGCTGATGCGCCGACCCGGAGATCGTGGCTTCTCCGAATTACTTTGGCCGGCCTTACCCATACGCCCTCTGGGTGTTTATGACGCATACGAAGTTCAAGAGACAGGCAACCCGTTGTCTGAGGCAGCCGTCTCAGTCGATCGGGCGGCAACGAGCGCGGGTACCCGGATCGACCCGGCGTGCAATTGGGATCCAGCGATTCGCCTGCGGGACATGGAAACCGCCGCTGTTGATATCAGTGTCATCTTCCCAAGCTCAGCCGATAGTTTTTGCGCGCTGCGCGATGTCGGCTTCGAGAGCGCACTGCACCACGCTTTCCACCGCTTCATGAACCACTATTGCGCGGCGGCAGCTGGCCGTCTCTGGTGGATCGGCGCCTCGACTATGCGGGACATTGCGCAAACCATCGCGCAATTGGAGTACTGGACGAAGGAGGACCCGTACTTTGCCGGACTACAAATGCCGCGTGCCTGCCCGGATGGTCGGATGCTCGATAATCCGGACCTCCATCCCCTCTACCGAGCCTCTCAGGAACTCGACATGCCGCTTTGGGTTCATGGGGGCGCGAATCGACCGCCGTTTACCCCATGGCTAGAAGCACCCAACGGTCTCTACCACAGCATCGGCGGACAGTACGCGCTGGCGGCGCTGATCGGCGGCGGTGTTTTCGATTTGTTCCCGAAACTCCGCATCGGCCTATTCGAGAGCTTCGGTGGCTGGCTGCCCTACTTGATCGAGAAGCTGGATGAGGGCTACACGCCTGGCTCCACACGGACTCCTAAGATGAAGCGTAGGGCCTCGGAAATCTTAAAGGAGGGCAACCTGTTCTGCGCGGTTGAGGCCGGTGAGAAACACATAGCGTATGCCGTTGAGACTCTAGGGGAGCACCCCTGGCTGTTCTCTACCGACTACCCGCATCACGGCAGCGCATGGCCCAACGCAGTGCCGCTCATCTGCGAGAAGCCTATGGCGGAGAGCGCTAAAATCAAGTTGCTTGGGGACAACGCGCTGAGGTTTTTGCCGCGCTTGGCCCATGCCGCCAGGGAAATCACGGGCGCGCCACCGGTGGTCCCCTAAAACAACCATGCCTGTAAGGATATTCGCGGGTCAAATACTGCCGCCAGAACGCTGTAAAACCATCCCCAGAGCTTCGCTTTATTTTTGTAGCCCAATGAATTCACCACGACGCGTTAGACTCCGCGGCGGCCATTGAAGTTTACTTAAATAGCCCAAACCACTTTTACTCGGCAAGCGCAAGTGGTAAAAATTGAGCAGATGGACGGCCTTTGAACGACGCCGTCTACAATTACAATTTGGAGGTCATTCATGGCGCTGCCGGAGTCTTACTGGCCCCGAAAGAAATTAGGCGAGCTCTCCCCCACCAACACGGTCACCGAATATGAGTGGTATTACTTCTCGATCCCGCGCGGCGTGTCGACCGTGGCGCTCCCGGTGGGTATGGAGGAGTTCACGCCCAAAGAGATCCAGCGAGTTTTCGCGCCCGCGGCAGACTATGCCAGAACGCTGGCGAAGCACGGCGTCGACCTCATCGTGCAGAGCGGCGTGCCGCTGCCATGTGTGATGGGCCCGGATTTTTTGGATGAGCTCATGGGCCGTATGCACGAGGCGTCTGGGATCCCGACAACCGCCAACGTGCTCAGCATGGTGGCGGGCGCGAAACGCCTCGGACTCAAGAACATCGCGCTGGCCAACAAGTGGACCGACCCGATGAACGAGAACCTCGCAAAGTTCTTTGCGCGCGAGGGGATCAACGTCGCCGGCTGGTCGACGCACGTTATGACGCCGAAAGAGTTCGAGGGCATGCGTCAGCAAGAAGGACTGGATCTATCCTACCGTCTTGGCGCCACCGCATTTACGAAGTATCCCGAAGCCGACGGCCTCTATGTCGGCGGCGGGTCGTGGCTGGGCCTGCCCAGCGCGGTACGCTTGGAAGAGGAGTTCGGCAAACCGGTATTCAGCAACTCGCCCGCCTATGTTCGCCACCGCCTCGAGCTGTTGGGGCTGTGGGAACCGATCCCGGGTTACGTGCGGCTCCTGGCTTTAGAGTAGACCGGCTGCGTGATTCTGCCCTGGAAGTAAAATACCGAGGATTCTGTCGACTCTGGAATATCAAACGGCGGAAATAAACGACGTTTATCGACGGGATTAAAGTAAGAAATGGAAGCGCTCCCGCCCCATAGGACCCCGCCAACCCTAACCCGACCCAGGTTCTTCGCCGGCTTCTCACTCATCCGAAACAGCAGTTTGCAACTGCTAGGCGAAGGGATTAAAAGGAAACGGCTAAGCCTCCTCCTGAGTAAGAGGAGAAGTTGATCCGAGTTGCGGGTCGGGTCAACCGGCGGTTATCGAGGAAGGGTCATGCTGCAGCAACCTAGAACGAATCCGATTCCAGGTATCCTATTCTTCTCGATCTTCTTTGGGTTATTGTTTTTTCAACCTCAACCTGCCTCCCCGCAAATGTCCTTCTACATGGGAAAAACCATCAGGATCGTGCAGGGCCGAAGCCCTGGCGGCTTCGGCGATATGCGTGTCAAAGCTCTCATCCCGTTTATGCAAAAATATATTCCGGGACATCCGACGATCATCAGCGATTACATGCCAGGCGGGGGAGGCCGTATCGCGGCCAACCATATCTTTAAAGTCGCGCTGCCCGACGGACTGACGATGGGCAACGCCGGCGCCGGCCTGGTCACCAACGCGGTCCTGGGCGAACCGGGTGTGGAGTATCAGCTGGAAAAGTTGATTTTTCTTGGGGCGCCTGATGGCGGATCCTATCAGTCGTTGTTCTTCACAAGAAAAGCAATCGGCGCCGATAATCTCGACAAGCTTCGCACCTTGGTCGGAGTCCGTATCGGCAGCGTCGCAGTAGGTCACTCCACCTACAACGAAGGCCGATTGTTTGCTTACTTTCTCGACTTGAAAGAACCGAGATTTGTCACCGGGTATGCCGGGCCGGAAATCGACGCTGCTCTGGAGCGTGGCGAGGTTGACGCACGCACGCAAAACGTCGACAGCCTGTTGAAGCGTAGCGCCCATTGGATCGACAAGGGACTCGTGCATCCCCAAGCGGTCTTCGAAGTGCCCCACGGAAACCGCCATCCCCGATTCGGTCACCTCCCTGCCATCGAGGCCTTCGCACGTTCCGAGCGCGAACGGGGCGTGTTGACGTTGCTTAGGGCGTTTAGGATGATGGGGGCCGCGTTCTTTTTTCCTCCGGGAACACCTAATGAACGTGTCGACATTCTCAAGGCGGCCATGCGCCAGGCGCTGCGAGATCCGCTCTTTCACAAGGAGTATAAAAAACTATCCGGCGACGACGCCACGCCGGTTATGCCGGAGGATTGTGAAACGGTCCTGGCGGGGCTGCCGCGGGACAAAAATCCCGTCGAGCTATTCAAACGCTTCGTGGGTAGCGGCCCTCTCCCGACGCGCTAGCTAGGGAGTCGGGTTCGGACGAAAGAAAATCGGCAATTGAATCTGGCCCAAGCGGACAGGAGGACTTCGATGATCAAAGCCAAAGGCATTTACCACCTCGGGATACCTGTAGACGATATGGAACGGGCAATCAAGTTTTACACCGAGGTCCTGGGAATGGTCGTCACAAAAAAAGGCACGGACGATATGGGCGACGGGCTTTCTCGCGCCGAACTGAGAGTCGGCAACGATATTGTCGATCTTTTCCTGCGTCCTCGACCGCGCACCCGCGACGCGCTCGAAGAATACGGGGCGACCCACCAGGCCTTTGCCGTCTCACCGGAAGATTTTGCGCTGGCGGTACAGAAAATGGCGGATTGGGGCGTAAAAATCCACAAGACGCCGCAGGTGGATCGCCGCACCGGCCGCGGCTTTTATTTTTTTGATTCCGAGGGGAATCTGCTGCAGCTCTACGCTCCGCCCAAGGCTTCCGGCGACCCAGCATAGCATGCTGTAATCGCCGCTTTGACCCTGGCCGCCTGGTGAGGGGTAAGAGCAACTAAAAGAGATGGCTCCTCTGCCAATCTCTTCTGACCACCTCAAGGATTTTCCTTTTCCTGTTGACTCCTAAGATTTTTATTCGATAGGCTAGCGCATTCGACTCAATGAAAAAACTCGTCTGCTTTTCATTCGCCCTGCTCGCTTCTTTTGTCGCGGGCAGCTCTCATGGACACTTTACCGCAAAGGGGCATGTGCACACGCTCTCAGAGACACAACAGGTCTTTTTGAATCCAGACTGCCGCTCCACCGACAGCTGCGATCTCAAAAGATTCACGCTCAAAACGTCGGTTTACGAGGTTTGGTTCAGTGACGACCCGAAGTATCCCACTTACGGCAACGGCGTGATCATGGAATACGAGACCGATACAGTTGATGCGCTCGAGAAATACGCCATCGTTCAATTCGTAAAAGGCTGTGTTTTTCACAGTTCAATAAATGGCGAAGGCGAGATTAAAAGAAATATAAGTAATACCGTGTCGAGCTTCGGCGAAGATATCCCCTTTTGCTTCCCGCGGTGGGTGGTCGATTCCCACGACGCCGATCCCGCATACAACAGCGATCCCGAATACGGCAGATTCTATTTACTCCGGTGGAATAAACCCGGTTCATATGATACCCGGACCCAAAAATACTACGGGGCCGAAAAACCGAAGATTCCCGTTGTTTACATGGCCGATTATCCCAGCGGGGCGTTCGTTACCGCAATGGGCGTAAAAAATGCCGCATTGGAGTTTAACACCTGCATTTACAAGGCGGGTGCGGTTCCCGCAGAAACCCGACGAGAGGACATAGAATTTGCGAGGCCTATCACCTGCTTTGAGTGGCAAAACGTTTATGTCTACGATTTTATTCAGGACAGCTTTCTCACTCAATTAGCGGGCGCACCGTGGTGGGAAAAGCCTGACAGGCGCGTCAACATGCACCTACTCGTGCTTTTGGTTGCTCCGTTTATGGCACTGGCTCTGGTTATTTTTTTACGCCTGGCAAAGTTCCTAAGCAAAAAAAATCACCGATAATTGGTAGGAATTAAGTCATCTCCAATGGCTTTGTTTGGCGAATCATTCACGAACAAGCCTTCGCTACGAAATCGGACTTATCCCCTATTCCGTTCTGGCCGTCATTGCCGGCGGCGGCGTCATGGTAACCGTCGCCAACCGCGTCCATCTGAAGTAGCGGAACCATTGGTGCTCGCCGTCAAAACTTCCGCCGTGGCGAAAAGATATTATTTGCTATCGGTATATTTGCGAATCGTGCTTCGTACCTCGGGCGACGCCTGGACCAGCCGCCTGATGAGCTTGTCCGCCTCACCGCCCACTTGGAAGCGCGGGTCGGAGCGCGTCACTCTTTTGAATTCGTTTACGAACTCGGCATCTTTCAGCATCTGTGAAAATCCCTGGCGCAGCGCCGCCACCGCCTCGGGCGGCGTCCCCGGAGCCACTTTGGCGATGCGCTGCATGGCATGCGTCACGTTAATCGTTTTCAGCGACTCCCACAGCGGCCCCGACCTGGACTTGCCAAAAACCTGCTGATAGAGCTGGGAGAACGATGGCATATCGGGCACCTCGCCGCTGGCGCGGAACTCGCCGTCTGCCGTCACCAACTCATCGGCATAGACCGGCACCACCACCCTTTCTTTTACCAGGCGCGGCTCCACCTGCGCGCGATATCCGGGTGTGCCCTCGGTGAAAAATTGAATTTCATTTCGTTCCAATGCCAAGCGCGCATCCGAATTGGAATTGTATCCCGTGACGTACTGGTGGGGAACGCCCAAGAGATCGAGCTGCAAGCGAAAACGAACATCTTTTGCGCTGTTGAGGCTCAACCCGCCCGCCTTGAAGTTTTTCGCTTTGATAATGTCCTTCGGATCCTGAATACCTGGAGCCACATCCCGTCGCATATAAGCCACCGCGACGCCTTCAATGCTGGCGATGTAGGCGAATTTCGCCAGATCGACCCGTAGGGTCGGATCGGCGGTCAGCAGGTTGAAAAACTGGCCAGTAAAATAGCCCATGGTCAATCCGTCGGGTTTGGCAACCTCGCCAAGGTAGTTCGTGCCGACGACACCGCCGGCACCCGGCATGTTCTGCACGATGACGACGGGCTGCCCGGGAAGATGCCTCCCAAGAAAACGCGCCACGAGCCTCCCTTCGATATCCGTTGGCCCGCCGGCCGCGAAATTGATCAACACCGTCAATGTCTTTCCCTGGTAGAACCGGGCCTCCGCGGCAGTCGCCAGAGCCGCCGAGACTCCGTCGAGAAGGAATATCAGGGTCACGAGCTTGAGCGCGCTGTAGTGTTTCCTCATGATGTCTCCTTAGTCTTTACTTCGGCGCCTCGTGGGCTAGCCGTTTATACATGCTCAAGATCTCGGGTTGCCAGTCCGTATAGATCCTGACATTTTCCAAGACTTCTTTGCCGCTGTGCATCTGCTCGAAGCGATTCCCTTCCAGGACCAGTTCCTCCCAGTCCTTGCGAAAGGCCGGATCGTTGCCGACCTTGAGCAGCGCCTCTTCCATGATCTGGCGCAGTGTTTCCGGGGTCCCCGGTGGAAACGCCAAGGCGGCACCGAGCCGTCCGGTGGAGTTGATCTTCTGAATGATGCTTTTCTGCGCCTCGTTCTTGGCAAACTGCATGATCGAAGGAACCCCGTCGAACCTCGGATGCTTGACCGGCGGCAAGGCTTCCGGCAAAGTCATCGCCACCAACACCACGACCTCGCCGTTGTTAAACCATTGAGGCTTGTCGGTCATCATGGATGCCGCGTCGTTGACCCTCCCCTGCACCTCGCCCTGCTCGATGGCGACGTTGAGCTGCAGCGTGTCGTAACCGAGGACCCATCGCACTTTCAAACCGAGTATTTCCGTGATGAGCCTCGAATAGAGATAACTGCGACTGCCGACCGCCTGGGAGCCGATTGTCACTTCCCGATTTTTTAGATCCGCTAGCGCCTTGATGCCCGAGCGCTGGTGAAAGATGAGAACGTTTCGCTGTTTGCCCGTGCTCGGCGCGCCCACGTACACGAATTTTCGCGGATCGTAGTTGGCTCCCGGCGCGCCGAAGTAGGGCGCTTCCATGTATGAAGATATGACCGTCGACATAAAACTGCCGTCGGTGGCACCTTTGCTCAGAGCCAGCATAGCCGGAATGCCCTGGCCGCCGGTCTTGTTGAAAATCACGAAGACCGGGTTGCCCGGGGTATATTTGGAGAGATATTTGGCCATCGTCCGGGCGATGCGATCCTGCCTTCCCCCCGCCTGCGCCCCGACCTGCAGCGTAATCGTCTTGCCATGAAAATACGGCTGCGCGGCATCCAGGCTCGCCGTCCCGCCCCCAGAGGCGAAGAAACAGAGGAGGAAAAGTTTTATCTTTGCGAAGATCAAAAGTTTCTTTCTGACACCCATCGTTTCACCTGCATGCATCGATCGATTATCTAATGATTGCCCACACCCTGATCGGCCGGTCGGATTATAATCCAACCCGGCTCTTTTCGAAACGGTAAAACGCGCCTTTTAAGCTCCGATGCCTCGCCCATGCTTTCACCTTTCGAGAATTCTCGAAAGGTCACAGTGAGGCGCGGCCTTGTAAATCAGCGCGCCGCGCGATCTTTCATTGACCCCCAAGCGCCCTTCACAATTTTTTTGCCGGCGGATATATTAACCCAACATTGCGCCGGGCTAACCATGGAGTATGCTTCACATCGTCACCTTTCAAAATAGCAAAGGGGAATTTGCAATGAAACGAGCGGCGCCGTTGCGAGTTTGCAAGAAAAGTAAAAAGCCGACCCAGCAGCGCAGCCGCCGGGATGGTCGCGCGGCGCTCCCGCCCGAAATCGATTTTACTTGTGGAGCGAGCACCGACCACCGAGTAAAGCACGACGAGATTTGTAAAACGCCGGCAACTACTGAATTGCATGATTTTTTTAACGATCAAATTTTGGTCAATCTGCATCCTTCGTTCGTAAATTTTGCCGTACCCGGCGGGTTATCAACAGGCTTGTCAACAGTTTTTGTGGATTCCTGAGCGCGACGGCTAAAGCCTGCGATTCGCCCCGCGACATAATTGGCTGAAATTGGGCCATCGTAGTCGAGCGCACCGGGCGAGAAGTGCTTTTGCGTAACTTTCGTCATGACAAAAGACCTCGCTGTTTCGCACTAAACTCAGAAAGTGTTCTAATCGATGGACCTAAATCGGGACTTGGGCTTGCGAGATAGAACCCTTCGTTATCTAGTGTCGTAGTTCAACCGGTGCGCCATCGCTCGGTGCGCTCTAAAAGGCTATCGAGACGGGGAAACATTACGCAATTGAGCGCGATAGCAGCGGCGACAAAGGGTAGTATGAAGAAAAAATCCTTATCTAAAAGCGCCCCGACCAATCCGAAAATCGCAATCGACTCATTCAAGGCCAAATTTATAATTAGTGGAATCTGCAAGGCTAATACCAGTGCGAATCGTTGCTTATCGAACGTTGTGAGGCTCATCAGCTTTGAATCGAGTTCTGCCTTCACATTCCACTTGCGCGATTCGGCGCTGAGTTGCTCACCGCCGATTTCCCGCAAAAGAATCTGCTTTATGTAACTGTCAGAGTGAGTGTGACGCCAATAAATAAAGGAACCAATCGCTATTGCGACGCTGGCAAAAATGAACAGGTTTCGGAGGAGCGGGTCCGCCGGGCTGCCACCCAAAGTACCGCTCGACAAGAAAATCGCCAGCACCAGATACAGAATGATCGCGTTCGTCAGCGCGAACCAAAGAATAATCTGAAATCTTCTGATAGGTTGTAGTACCTCTCTCAGGTCATTGGATATCAAGTTTGTCTCCGGAAATGTTTTCGCTGCCGCTTCAAACGGCCATCAAAGCGAGGAGCTGCTCGTTGCTCCAATTTAGATTGCAGCCTCACTCCTTTTCGCTGCTCAAGCATACCATGCTTCTACTTGGCCAACTAGAAATTTTTTGACGGGTATTAAGGTTACGAGGTGTGAGAGGCATCGGGAGCCGTAGTTAGAACCTTCAATCTTAACAATGTCTTGTGAATCACAGGGGACGACTTAAAAGGACGGCATCGGGCTAGAGGCGACAGACAACAGAAAGAAAGCAACCGAGAGCCGGACTTTTGAATTTCCCTTGTCAGTAATCGTCTCCTCGACCCGCACACTCTTTGATCGAACTTTTCTTGACGAGGTAGGCATATTGAAGTACATTTACTTGTACATATGGAGAAATTTCTAACCGCCTCTGAGGCACGTCAAAAATTTCTGCGGTTGCTGGACGATGTCAAGGACGGCGAGCGAGTGGTCATTACGCGCCGCGGTAAGCCGGCGGCAGTGGTCGTCGACTTCGAGCGCCACCAATTGCTGTCCGAGCTGGCGCGCTTATGGCAGGACCCCCAGTCGCTGAGTCACATTCGCGCGGCGCACGAGGAAGTTCGTACGGGGCGGACGGTTCGTCTCAAAGGCGTTCCTACCGTCAAGCGACTAATCAAGTTGGCTCGCAGTCACGGCATGCTCAAGGCGCGGCGTGGCTGAGCCCGCGTTTACTCCATCTTTTTTAAGACGCGTTGTGGAGTTTGAAAGGAGGGCTTCTCCCAGAGAATTACAAATCCTGGATGAAACCCTCGCGCGTATTGTCACCCACCCCTATCTCCGGGAGCGTTTTCCGACATTTTATGACCCGAGTTTGCCAACGTTTTTTGTTCGCTCGGAGCCGTTTTTGAAGCGAAAAAGTATTGGGAGTCGTTTCTGCCTTCGCTGAATAGTAATGATTTGACCACTATTCCGGTGAGGCGAGTCAAGCGGAGATTGGAAAGCTATTGGGAGATCTTCATTCCACTGCCTCAGTCCGGAACGAAAGCGGTTATGCGCGAAAATACAGAAGGAAAGAACGTTGATGGCGGCTTTAGAAGAGCTTGAAGCCTCATTAATGTCATAGGTAAAGATTTGATTAAATGAAAAGGTAGGATTTGTGTGCTGCACCTCGCAAATTAGGTGGTAACGGTCTTTGATAGACCAAACTAATAACAGGCTGACTCGGTAAAGAGCCGCCTAAACCCAAAGGAGGTG
>Ga0187893_10000930_pt1 | contig 73853 bp, 58 predicted proteins | sample MA1701074metaG_FD_139574 | JGI IMG/M metagenome (GOLD analysis project Ga0187893, IMG submission 139574) | White microbial mat communities from a basaltic lava cave in the Kipuka Kanohina Cave System on the Island of Hawaii, USA - MA170107-4 metaG ...
CGTCGGCGGCACGAACAACGCTCAAGGGTGCAGTGGAAATGGGGACTGCGGCAAGGTCTGTCTGGGTGGTCCGACTCCCGGCGCATCCTGCGCCGACGCTTCGACCTGTGGAGGCGGGACTTGCCCAGTCATCAACTGCGTGGTGGTGACCAACAACGCCTTCTGCCGCGACAAGTGTGGAAGGTGTACCCCGTAACGTAGAGGAAATAATCGGGGGAAGTGGCGGGCTTTGCCCGCCACTCCTCCGAAGAGCATTGGATATGCGGTGGTTTTGGGAACGAAATGAAAAAGCTGTGTTTTCAGCGCTGGAGGGATGCTAATGGCGGATGATATCGGGTGGTGGACTGGCTAGGCGGCCGACCGGGCCATGGCAGCTTGGAACGGCTTTGTGAACGGGAGTATGGGTGCAAAGAATCGAATGAGCAGTATGTTGAAGAGGACAATGAAGGCAGTCAATTGGGACATGGGAATGTTTCCCCTTTTGGAGGTATGGAAAATGAAGAAAGGTAACTCTCTTGGTGGATGGCGCTCAGTTGTGGGCGTCGTGGCGGTGGGGGCCTTTACGCTCGGCGTAACAGCGCTCGCCGCACCAAATGGTCGCGACGACTCCGCGTCGCGTGGAACAACGAAGGGCGCTACGGAGGTAACGCGCCTGGTCACAGGTGATTCGGCCCAGATCAACTCCGTTGTGGCCGGTACGCCGCCCACGGCCGTCCTTGCCATCAACCCGGTTGGCGCCAAGGTTGGATCGTATCCCGCCGGCACCACAATCGTAGGCAATGAGCTGATCTCTCCGGATAACGGCTTCCGGGCGTGGTTCGAAGTTCAGATTTCCAATTGGGATCCGAACAACGACAACAACCCGTTGCTCGGTGCATATCAGGTTAAGGTTGACGCGTCCGGGTATATGGATACCCCGGTCGTCGGCAATCAGGATGACCTGACGCCTCCCGACTCCATTCCGTGCCCCGGCGGCGATCCGTCGCCTTGTATCGCGGCATTCGGGGATTCCTGGGCGGAATGCAAAGTGACGGAAGTGTGCGGGGCCGGCTATACCGACTCGACGGGTACGAATCGCGAAGATTCCTGGTGTACCCCCTCCGCCGGTGGTTGCAACCCGTCCGGTGTTGACACTGGCGCGTTGAACTATCGTTGGTTCGGAGTGAACAACGCTGCTTCGCGTCCGGATCATGACGGCAGGTGCGTCGGTGGTTCTCGTAACGGCCAAAGCTGCCAGCCTGGCGGGCCGGCCGTGTGCCTCGGCGGAGGCGCCTGCACCGGTCCAAAGCACCCCACCTTCTACGGCGGTACGCTTGTGCTCGACGTTCTGACCAGCGCCGCCCCGACCGGACCGAGGGGAACCTACACCGTCGGGTTGGTAGTGGATGAAACGTATATCGAAGACAAGTCGTCTCCGCCGCTCCGTATTCCGGTGGCTCCGGCCGACATCAGAGGCTTCAAGGTCACCATCACGACGGGCTCCTGCTGCTTCGGTCTAGGCACCCCCGGCGCGGGCTGCACGGACGACCTGCTTGCTCGTGAGTGTAACGCTCTGCCGGCTCCCCGCGTCTTCACGCCGGGCGGACTTTGTTCGGACGGCTGCGTCGAGTGCACGGTTCAGGGAGTCGACCCACTGTGCGATGACGGCGATGCCTGCACGACCGAAACCTGCGATGCACTCGCGGGCGTTTGCATCCGCGGCAACAAGGCCGGCTGGACCACTGCTGTTCAGCAGTCGACGATCTGCTGCAATCCGTCGAACGGAAACCTGGTGTCTAATGATGACGGCGATCCTTGTACGGCCGATGACTGCTCAGGAGATCCCACGGCTGGTTCTCCCAAGCCGGGCAACGGCGTACCGCGTCACACGTGCGTAGCCGGTGGGTCATGCGATGATGAGAATCCTTGCACGACTGCCGATACCTGTGCTTGCACGCCGGCAGCCGGTACCGTGCCGCCAAATTCTACGGTCTGTACGGGCACCGACGTAAACTCGATCGCGTGCGGCAATCCTGGGAATCCCCCGTGTCCGAATGATCCCGACGGGAATCCTCGTCCGTGCGTGGCCGGGTTCTGCTTCTGCACTGCGACGCCGGACCTCGACATCATCGTCACGAACTCGCCGAAGTCGCCGCAATGTGAAGGCGGCACCCAAGACGGCGCGTCGTGCGCGGACGACGGCGATTGCCCGGGCGGCGGCGTGTGCAACCAGTTTGCCGAGGGCGGCAACTGTTTCGCCGAAGGCGCCAAGATCATGGCCGTGGTGCGGATCGGTGCGGCAGCCGCCCCGATCAACGGCGGTCAGTTCCTGTTGACCTATGATCCGTCCTGCGTGGACTTCAACTCGATAGCCCCGATTGCGCCCTATCAGAAGGTCTATCCTGCTACGGGACAGGCGGTGGTGAACGAGAGCGCGGGGACGATCTTTATCGCCATCGGTGTGGATGCGTTCGCGGGCGTAGACGGACCCTCCGGAAACGCCAACGTTCTCACGCTGAGCTTTACGAAGGTCGGCGAGTGCAACGAATGTTGTCTGGGCTTTGACAGCAACAATCCGCAGAATACGTATCTCGTTGACGACGAAGGGCAGAGAGTCGGCGTGAGTGCGAATGACAAGTGCGTTCGCGCCTCGGGCGACTTGGTCCTCGAAACTCCGGACAACATCAAGACCAACGCCGACTGCGACGGGCCGACGGCGGTGGAAACCTGGGATTCGCCGAGCGCTTCCTTCAGTTGCGGCGATGCGACTCTGAGCTGCCGCGGCGCCCATGAAAGCGGTCTGGCCTATTCCCAGAGCGTGGTGCTGAACGGTGGCGAGTTCCCGCAAGGCTCGTCGAGCTTCTGCTGCAGCGCGGTGGCCGATGATGACTGCGGCGCTACTGCCGGGTGCTCCGGTCCTGCCGCCGATTGCGCGGTGGGCAGCGACGGCAAGCAGATCGGTTGCTGGACGGTGACGGTCAACGACGAGACGAGCCTGGACATCGACGTCCAGCTCTGTCCGGTGATTGCCAACTCCGGCACCCTCACTCGCTGCATCAAGTTCTGTCTGTTTGCGAACTGCATCGAAGATCCGGTTTGCTTCTCGGATGACGTGACCTTCGGCGGTCTCTACAACTTCGTGGGTAAGAGCCGCGGCAAGGTCAAGGTTCCGGGCGATCGGCAGTGGGGTTGCATCACGGCCCAGGATCAACTGCACACGCTGCGCAGCTGCTACACGTTTGGCGCCGGCGATTGCAGCGGTGGGCAACTGCACGCTCGGTTCGCGGGCGATCACGCGTGGGGCGGCGACTGCCTGCTGGGCGGAAACCTCGACGGCTGGAAGAAGGATGATCCGTCCGCCGCGCCGAGCCTGGACGTGATTGACATCCTCGATTACGGAACGTTTGTGTCGCAATTCGGAACGCCCTGCGGCGATCCGGATACGCCGTGCGGGACGGACGGTCCCAACGCCGACATTAACGGCGACGGATGCGTAACGATGGCCGATTACAACTCCATCATCAACAACTTCCTGGTTTCGGCAAAGGACTGCTGCTGCGGTCCGCAAGCGGCCGAAGGTCTGGGAGCCCTCACGGAGGTGTCGGTTGAGGAGTTGCGGCAAATGGGTCAGGAAGACCTCATCGTGGCCGATCTGAATCATGACGGCGTGCTGAACGCGGAAGACATGGATGCGTTCATGCAGGGCGTCCGGCCGACGAAGACGCACGAGCGGAAGGGTGGCAAGGGCCTGCGTTCGGGACGGTAATCCGTTCCGATATGCGGGACCGGGACCTTCCGGTCAGAGTGAGGCTCAATAGCTTCGCTCAACGCAGTTAAACAAGCGGCGGCGTGTGGCACGATGCCACACGCCGCCTTCTTTTTTGCTCTTAAGTCGTATTTCGCAAGTTGACAGGCGTGTGCCGCCGATAGAATCGGCGTGTGCCCATAGCGGGGGCGCCTTTTCTGATTCACCGCACACTTGGTGATGCGTACAATTTGCAGCAGTGTGGGGTATGGGGTAATGTTGCCGCGGGAACATGGGATATTGGTGTCGGCTGGTTTTTTGAGGTGGTCTATGAATCTGGCGTGGTTGTTGTATCGGGGGACAGGGAAGCGTCTGTTGGTGATTGCGGCGGCGGTAGCGCTTTGTACGACGCTGAGTTGCGGCAACCAGCCGGGCGGCTGCAGGATTGGCGGCGTCGCCGGCGATGAGGACGGCGATGGCGTGGGCAGCGGCGACAACTGTCCGAGCACTGCCAACGCTGATCAGGCCGATGCGGACGACGACGGCGTCGGCAACGTCTGCGACAATTGCCCTAATCTCGCCAACGAGGATCAGGCCGATCGCGATGAGGACGGCGTGGGCGACGCCTGCGACAACAGCCCGGACGAGCCTAACCCAGGCCAGGGTGACGGCGACAATGACGGCGTCGGAAATGCCAGCGACAACTGCCGCGAAGTCCCCAACGCTGATCAGGCCGACGCCGACGAGGACGGGCGCGGTGACGCCTGCGACAACTGCCCCAACGAGGCCAACACCGACCAGGCCGATTTGAATGACAACGGCGTCGGCGACGTGTGCGAGGGAGACATTGACGGCGACGGCGTCGGCGAGGGAGACGACAATTGCCCATTGGCGTTTAACCCGAACCAGGCCGATGGAGACGGCGATGGGGTGGGAGACGAGTGCGACAACAGCCCGGATGATCCGAACCCCGGTCAGGAAGACGACGACGGCGACGGCGTGGGCGACGCCAGCGACAATTGTCCGCAGGCCGTCAACGCGAGTCAGGCCGATGGTGACGGAGACGGGGTCGGGGACGTTTGCGACAATTGCCCCAACACGCCGAACGCGGGCCAGGCGGACGCGAACAATGATGATATCGGAGATGCCTGTGAGGGCGATCGCGATGGCGACGGCGAGCCGGACGGCACAGACAACTGCGTAAGCGCCAACAATCCAAGCCAGGTCAATTCAGACTCCGATACGCTGGGCGACGCGTGCGACAATTGCATCGACGACGCCAATGAAAACCAGCAGGATACCGACAATGACGGTGACGGGAACGTCTGTGACAACTGCGCCCTCATTTCCAACGCCAACCAGGCGGACACGGACAACGACGGAATAGGAAACGCCTGCGACAATTGTCCGATCGTCGCCAACCCAGGTCAGGCCAACGCGGACGGCGACGCCTGCGGCGATGCCTGCGAGACGGGATGTGACCCGGCCCCCGCCGATCCGGTGGAAGTGAACGCCGGAACCGATCAGACCAACGTGTGCCCGGGGGCGTCGGTTACTCTGAATGCCAACACGGTTCCACCTCAACCGACATCGACGGTGCTTTGGACGCAAGAGCCGGGTGGTCCGGCCGTCGGCGTCATTGCAGCCGCCGATCCCGTGACGTTCCAGGCTCCAGCGACCGCTTCCACCGGCGCGATCTTCAATCTGACCTTCAAGGCCACGGCCACGGCGTCGGGATTCAGCGCGGGGGTCGATTTCGTTCAGGTTTCGACGAGGCCGGTGGATACCGTTGACGTGGGGACAAAGAGCAGCGGGGCGGCCCAGCCCGGCGACCAAGTGACGATCGATCTGTCGGACTCCTTCATTCAGGCCAATCCCGGCGTGATCCCAGTTTGGGCACAGGACATTTCGCAGGACGTTTCGGCATCTCTGCGCGTCGCGCTGAATCAGCCATCCGGAAGTCGGACGGCGACGTTCTTTGCGCCGGGCGTCACCGCTACAACGAACTTGCACTTTGTTGCCGTGGTTGGATGCCCGCCCGGCGTGGGTGGTCTAATTCGCAGCGGGGCACTGACTGTTCCGGTACAGGTTGCGACAGTGGTGATCACGCTGCCGGACGACATAGCCGAAAACGGACAATTAGACTTGTTCAGTGTTACGACGGTCAACGGGGTGACCCGGACTGCCCAGGAGTTGCGGGATTTCCTTGACGATGGCGGACTGGAGCTGCTTTTCTTTGCATCCGGGACAGCCAATGGCCTGCCGCCCGGCGTCGATGTTTCCATCGACCAGGAAACCGGCATTCTGACTGTGACCACCGGAGATGGAGAGACGATTCAAATCGAAGCGGTAATGTTCGGGACAGCGGGCGAGCTGGCTCGCGACGACGACACGATCGACATCGTGCCCTAGCCCGTAGCGCAGCAGTCATTAACGGTGCATTGATCTCTTTCCCCCCAATGGTGGGCGGGGAGGGCGGGTTGCACAGCTAGCTTTGCAGTTCGTAGGACGCCGAGGGAACCAGCTGGCGAGCCCGGCGGACCATGTCCGCCGGATCGTAGAGTTTCTGATTTGCGTTCATCGTGACCACGGACAGGCCCGCCTTCACTTTACGTTTCAATTCGCCGATCCCCCGGATGCGCAGAAGGTTGCGGGCGATATAGCCGGGGCGGAGATAGAAGGACTTGTAGCATTTAACGAGCATTTCGCGAAGTTCTTGCCGCGTGAAGTTCTCCTCCCAAACGGGCAGTTCAAACCCATCGTGCGGGTCAAGGGAGAACCGTCGCCAGACATCATCCTTGATGACCCCGCGGTTCAGGCCTTCGGAATAGATTTCGGTGCCCGGGTAGGGGCAGAAGACCGTAAAATGGACGTAATTGGGACTCAACTCGCGGGCGAGATTCAAGGTATCGTTGATGTCCGAGGCAGTCTCGGTCTGTTGACCGATGATGAAATAACAAAGCACTTCCATACCGGCATGTTTGGTTTGGGCGACCACTTCGCGAACCTTCGCCACCGTCATGTTCTTCTTGATGACCCGCAGCATTCGGTCGTTGCCGCACTCCACGCCGTAGTGGATGCGATCGCAACCCGCCTGCTTCATGCGCCGGATCAGTTCCGGCGTCATCGTGTTGACGTGCGCCCGAACGTCCCAGCGGAACTTGATCTTGCGGCGTTCGATTTCGTCGCATAGCTCGAACACTCGGTCGCGGCGGACAGTGAAGGTGTCGTCGTAAATGAACGCTTCCCGGATTCCCAGGGAAAGACAGAGCTCCATCTCCTCGGCAACGTGCCCGGCGCTTCGCCAGCGGAATCCGCTCAGGACCGGCGAGTAGGGCCGGTCGCAGAATGTGCAGCGATAGGGGCACCCACGCGATGTGAACATCGTGGTGATGACGTTGTCCCGTCCCAGCAAAGAAGTGTAGTCCCGGACGTTGAGCAGGTGTCGCGCGGGCATGCCCAGTTCGTCGAGGTTTTCCGTGGTGGCCGCGATGCCGTTGTTGACCACTTTCCCGGCGTCGTCGAGATATACGAGCCCCTTGATGGCCGGCCAAGCCGCAGGGTGGTCGAGGTTATTCAGGAGCTGCAAGAACGCCACTTCGCCCTCGCCCTGAAGGAGAAAATCAACTTCGGGATGGCGGATGGTTTCTTCAGGATACAGGTGAACATGAGGGCCGCCGAGCACGATCTTGGCTTTGGGCATAAGTCGTCGCACCAGCCGGACGGTTTTGAAGACATCGATGAGCGTGAAGGTCATCGCCGTGATGCCGACGACATCGGCGCCGCGTTCTCTAAGCTGCTCCTCTAATTCGGCATAGCTGAGCCGCTTCGGCTGGGCGTCGATCAGGTCAAGGTGGAACGAAGCGTGCGTTTCCAGATAACCCGCCAGCGACAGGATCCCCAAGGGTGGGTTGAATCCGCGGTGTTTTTCGACGATGGCCGGGTTCTTCCCGATCAGCTCGCCGAAGCGAGGAGGATTAATGAGGAGCACACGAAGCCGCCGATCGGTCGAAGTTCTCAGTATGGGGGTCGGCGTGGAGGAAGCGAGAACGGTTAACGCGGGCATAGAAATCAGTTTCTTATGAAAAGCTGGGCGAGCGTTTGTCGATCAGGTCGGCCAGCAATCCAGTAGCAAGCAGTTGAACCGAGGCGATCACGAGAGTCACGGACATGACATCCGCGACCTGCCCAAACACCAGCTTACTGACCAGGGCGACGACGACTGCGGCCATGAAAACGATCGCGCTGGTCGGAGCAAAGATTCTCAAAGGCCTGAAATAAAGAACCGTTCGAACGATCAGACTCAGGAAATTCATCGTATCCCGAATGGGTTTGATCGACGAACGTCCGGTCCGTTTGGCATAGTCGATGGGGATATAACGGACTTGGCAATCATGTGTAAGCATCGCCAGCGTGATTGTCGTCGTAAAGCTGAAGCCGTTCGGCAAGAGCGGCAAGAAACGCCGGATCAGGCTTCGTTTCATCACTCGCAGCCCGCTGTTCAAATCGGGAATGTCGGTGTCCGTGAGGTACGCGGCGAGCTTGCCCAATGCCCACTTGGCGGGCCGCCGGGAAAGGGGGATGTTCACCCTCAGCCCGGTTCGTGCTCCGACGACCATGTCCACGCCCTCTAACGAAGCCAGCAATTGGGGAAGTTGCGTGATGGGATAGGTTCCGTCCGCGTCGGTGATGGCGATTGTCTCATATTGTGCCTCGGCGACTGCCCGCTTGAGCGAAAACCCATATCCGCGGTTGCGGTCGTTGCGGAGCACTCGCAGGCGAGGCTCATAGCCGCAGCTTGCGATTTCGGCGCGAGTATCGCCGTCCGATCCATCATCGACAACGATGAGTTCATAGGGGCGGCGCGTCGCCCGCATGATGTCGGTGAGCTGCCGGATCGTCGCGGCGATCATGCCTTGTTCGTTGTAACAAGGAACGATGACCGTGACGCCGCCGAACTTGGTTGAAGCCGAAGATCGACTCGATATGGTCTCGATGGCCGATGTGTCGACTACGGTATGCGCAGGAAGCCGAGAGAGCGCGCCGGCAGACGTCATTCGGTCCTCGACCGCCCAACCGGACGACGGCTGTTCGCATACGTCAACTATGGATGCCAATCGTCACCTGCTCCGCTGCCGCGCGATTCATGAACACTCGGGCTCAGTCCGACGCTCGCGGCTGAAAAACCCAAGTTGCGAGAATCCGATAATCTATCGGACCGGAGAAGGTTGGAGTTGAGACGGCACCAGCGAGGCTTGTTCCGCAACAGAAACCGCTTGATCCGGTTCCCCATCCAGCAATAGCAGCAACGGCTCGGAAGCGTCATTCGGTTTGAGAAACCCAAGGCCGCCATCTGCGAGCCGACATACGCCTTTTTTGGGGGTGAGGGACTGCCATTCCCTCAGTGAGTCTAGGGGCAACCCGACCCCGTAATCCCAATGTTCCGTTGCTCCATGCCATTGAACGGGCGTTGCAATGAGGTAGGCGTCACCGGGGGGCGGCAGCGGAGCGGCCCGCGATGCTATATCTACACAGGTTTCCCGCCACCAGGCTGGCGCCCCATCGTTTACTGCGACTCGAAGTTGGGATCTTAGCTCCTGGGGAAAAAGGATCCGAAATCGCCAGTAGAACGACGGCGTCATGAAGATACAGCGATCGGGATCCCATTGCGTGGATGCGGAAATCTGCGCGATGGCGGTTCCTACCCGACCGGTGTCCCGGTCACGAAACCCTTTCAGTTCCCACGGATTTACGAAGGAAAGCGCGGCGATCACAACAAAAGCAATCGGCCAGGTTCGCTCAATTACGGCGGCGCGAACGGCAGACCTTAGGACGCGTCGTAACATCCATGCCAAGCCAAGCGCGAAGGGCACGCACGCGGGCAGGACATGGCGGCCGTGAAAGACGGGGTAGGGCTGCGCGCCGTCCTTGAAGCTGAGCGGAACAAAGGCAACGAGCACGTACGTCGCCAGGGCCCAGATGGCCAAGGGGCGTGCGGCGCGCGAGAGAAGCAATAGAGCTAGGACGATCGGCCAGTAGGCGACGCCGATCCATCCCCAACCGGATGTACTCGGATACAACGGCATGGCCAGCCGGTCCCAGATCATTCTTGCGATGGACCATTTCACCGGTTCCACTTCAGCCGTCATGGAGGGGATGTTGGATTGTGCCGCCAGCGTCGCCCGCAGACTGAAGAAGAAATCGTCCGCCACTCGGTAGTAAAAGAGCCCTTCAAGTAGGAACAGGAAAACAAGACCAATCACAAAATAAGCTGCGGTTCGCAAGCGTGACCCGGGGTGTTCGGGGCCTTTCCAAAGTATCCAGCCGAGACCCGCAGCAGCGGCAACCGCAAAGACTTTCGCTGAGATCGCCAAACCCAAGACAAAACCGCACGCCATCCACAGAACGGCGCCACGCCGCCTGCTGTTGGTTTGTGTCGCCATGACGGCCAGCAGGATGGCCACCGTTGTCCAAAGGCAAACGTGAACATCGGGGAACGCGGTCGTGGAGAGTACCCGAAAATAGGGCAATACCGAAACAATCGTGGCCGCGAGCAGTCCTTCACACCAGCCCCACAGGGCTCGACCGAGACCGACGATCGCCATCACGCAAAGCGTCGAGGCCACGAACATGGGCAGGGCTACCGTGAAGGGGCTTTCACCGAATAACCACATCGAGACGGCTACCGGCGCTACCACGGCCATGCGGGCGTAATGATGATGGACTCGTTGGATCGCATGCCCGGTCAGCACGTGCTCGGCCGCGGAGTAGTAGGAGGCGTCGTCCGAGCCAAGCCAACCCGTGGGATCGACGATACGCACGGTAAGTGTCAGGCCCATGAGAGCCACAAACCAAGCCGCCGCCCATGCGGGAATCATTTTGCAGTTCCGGTCGTCATGCGTCATCGCATACGTGTGCATTCATTTATTGTTCGGCAGTTGGTTGCTAACAGTTGAAGCGGTGGTGCAATTTGCGAGATCAGATTGGGAGGGGATTGGCCAGAAGCGTGCGGCGGCAGGCGTCGCAAACGTCAAACCGCAGGCAACGGTAGGTCTGATCCTCTACTTCGTCAGGGTCCGCGGCGGAGAGGCTTTTCAGAATCTCGTCCATTTCGCTGCGGGGGTCGTTGTGGGAGTTCAGGTCGAGATCGACATGACCGGCGGCCGCGTACACCTCCAGCTTGACGATGAAGCGCTGGGCATCATTGGCCATCATCGCCGCGCCGCATCGATCGCACTCGTAACGGATCATGCTTCTTTCCTATGAGCCGACGATCCGGCGAGCACCTGCCATTGTTGAAGCGTAGCCAGCGCCCTTCCGTCGTCAATTGCTTGTGCCGCCAAAAGGATGCCGTCGGACAGAGTTTCCTTCAGCCCTGCAACCACCAAAGCCGCCCCCGCATTGAGAAGAGCATGATTTCGCGCGGTGCTCATTTCTCCGCTCAGGATTGCCATGATCCGTTCAGCGCTCTCAGCGGGAGAGGTGACGAGCAATTCGTTCAGCGTGCCGCGACGCAAGTCGACTTCTTCCGGCGTAAGAGTGAATTTGTTCAGGGTATCGTCTTGCAGTTCAAAAACCATCGTGGGACCGGTGATGCTCAAATCGCACAAGCCGTCCGATCCGTGGACGACCCACGCCCTGGTAGCCCCAAGCCGTTTCAATGCCTCGCCGATCTTTTCCATCAACTCCGGCCGCGGGACGCCGACCAGTTGTCGGCGGACACCGGCTGGATTGGTCAACGGTCCCAGGAGGTTGAATATGGTGCGAATGGGCAGTGTCTGACGAATAGGGGCGGCATACTTCATGGCGGGGTGGAGCAGCCGAGCATTCAGGTAACCGATCCGAACTTCTCGCAGACATCGCTCCACCGTCTCACGGTCCGCGTCGACGTTGATCCCAAGCGTGGTGAGAACTTCGGTGCTGCCGCTGACGCGGGTCGACGATCGGTTGCCGTGTTTAGCCACCGTCGCCCCGGCGGCCGCCGCGATGATGGCGGCGGCAGTAGAAACGTTGAAAGTGCTGATTCCGTCCCCGCCGGTTCCGCAGGTGTCGATGGCGTCAGGATCGCATTGGACTCGCAGTGCGTTGGCCCGCATGGCTTGGGCTGCGCCGACCAACTCATCCACGCACTCACCCTTGGTCAGCAAGGCTCCAAGCAGTGCGCCAATCAAGGCTTCGCTGAGTTGACCGGCCATGAGCCACTCGAACACGCCCCTGGCCTCTTCGACCGTGAGATCGTGCCTGTCGGCAAGCCGTTCGAAGATTTTTCGCAATTCAACATCTACATGCCCGGAAATGTTTCGCATGTGTTCTAAACAATTGTTGTCCGCTTCAGACTTCGCGGTTGTCCAAGCCCTTGATGAGGCCACTGATCATCTTGGCAATGACTTCGAGACGCTCTCTGAGTGCGAGGGCAGCAGGTTCCTGAACAATCCCGCGGCGACACGCGATCTCCAACAACGGGACGCACTCCTGGGCTGAACCACGGGCGATTGTGAAGAAGTTGCGACGATCGGGTTTCGTGAACCGCCCATTTCCTTCCGCGAGGTTCGTCGCGATCGACAGGGCTGCGCGATTCAACTGGTCGACCAGAAAGCCATAGCCACGCGGGAAGCTTTGGGTGATCCCGGCGATTTCGTCGGCAAAGTCTACAGCTTTCTGGTAGACTTCAAGTTTCTCAAACATGAAGGCCATCAAAGCGCCATCATTTGAGCAGGTGAGCAGTTGATCAGGTGACCGCAGGTGAGCGGATCAAAGGACTATCACGTTTTCGATTGCTGCCAGCGTTCCTTCCCTCTCCTGCTCACCTGTTCTTGTGCTCACCTGCTCTAGTCCGCCTAAGGCGGACTCGGGGCGACAGGATTCGAACCTGCGACCTCCTGCTCCCAAAGCAGGCGCGCTAGCCAAACTGCGCCACGCCCCGTACTCCAAAGTGTACCAAGAGCCGCACAAACGACAAGGATTGCCCGTCACGCGGCTTTAATCACGACGATCGTGATATCGTCCGACTGTTCGGCTAAGCCGGCGAACCGCCGCACGTCCCAGAGGATTTGCCCGGCCAGTTGTTGCGCCTCCAGCCGCCGATGTCGCCAGATGGAGGAGAGCAGGCGTTGTTGACCAAAGTTCTCATCTTGAAAATCCATGGCCTCGGTGACGCCGTCCGTCACCATGACAATGACGTCTCCGGATCGCAGAGAAACGGATTCTTGCTCAAACTCCTCTTCGGCTTCCACACCGATCGCCAGCCCGCCTGCGGTGAGTTCCGTGAATTTTTCGCCGCGAAGCAGTAGAGGTGGAAGGTGCCCGGCATTGCAATAGGCGAAACTCCTTCCGTCAGGCGCAAACTGTGCATAGGTCAAGGTCGCGAAGTCCGAGGACGGCGAGTCGTGAAACAATTGTCGATTGACCCGCTCCACGGCCAAAGCCGGCGTGCCGGCGCTTCCGGCATGCGCCCGAAGCGACGCCCGGATCGAGGCCATCATCAGCGCCGCGGGCAATCCCTTGCCCATGACGTCCGCGATACCTACGCCGACGTAGCCCTTGGGCAACTCGATAAAATCGTAAAAATCGCCGCTGACCTTCAAGGTCGGATCGTACACGCACCCGAACGACAGTCCCGGCAAGGTAGGGGCACGGGCCGGCAGCATCCGCCGTTGAATCTGCGCGGCGGCCTCCACTTGGCGCTGAACGCGTTCGCCTTCGACTTGCTCTGCGTATAGGCGGCTGTGGATGATGGCGGACGCGGCTTGCGAGCCTATCGAGCGCAACAGCGACTCCTCGGAATCCGTGAATACATGCCGCTTGGCGGTATAAACTCGGATGACGCCGATGGTCTGTCCGCGATAAGCCAATGGCGTACACAACCCGCTGACAATTCCCTCGCGGCGGGCATTCTCCGGGTAACGTATGCGTGGATCGGTGGGAGCGTTCTCAATATAAACGCTGTGACCCGCGAAGGCGGCTCCATCGATCGGACTCTTGGCCAGCAGGACCGGTCCCTTGCGAAGGTACTCCTCGGAGAGGTTGTAAACCGCCTTTATCACCAATTCGCCGGTCTCCGTGTCCAGTAGCCGGATTGCGCAACCCTTGATGGGCATCACTTCGGCCACGCGCCGGACCGTCCGATTGAGAATCTCCTGCAGGTCAAGCGAGCCTGAGAGCAGATCCGCCAGCTCGTGTACCGTCCGCAGGTCGTCGAGCTGTCGATTGATTCGCTCAGCCTGCAAGTAGAGGGTGGCGATGATGTGGGCGAGGGCGTCCGCGAATCGATGGATGGCCTCTGGAGTTCCCCCGCGTTTGGGGTCGAGGTTGTTGGCAGCCTCAATAAGCTCGATGAAACCGATCTCGTACTTCGTGGCGATTTTCTTCAGGCGCTCTTCCGATGGCGGGCGATGCGTGCGGGTGCCTACGGCAAGCAGCGCGAGTGTTAGCCCGTTGTGCAGAATGGGCGATGTATAGAGCCGCATCCCTTCGTGGCAAGATACGGGTTCCGTACTCGCTGGGTTCTCGGCTCCTGTAAGAATGCAATCGCGGAGGCTCGCGCGACCGGCATCCGATGCCCCAATGAGCTCCGAGAAACGGCTGCCCCATGTTGGCTTTGTGATGGGATGGCCGTCCACGTCGGCGATACAGACCGTCATTCGTCCGAGTGCCGCGAATCGGTCCTGTAGTTCCTGGAGCGTCGCGAGGTTGATGCGCGACGTAAGGGATGAGTTCATCATTTCATTGCATTCTAGCGGCTGAGCATGAAGCTATAAAACTGCATCTCCTGGCCGCAGATTTCCGCCGGATGGTAACTGTAACTTTCATGCTTACAAATGGTTAGGAGTTGAGGCTAGGTAGGTATAAATCGTGAGTTCTTGTCGATGCTCGCCACCGTTTCCGCGATCAGGCGAGATGCCGTTTCGAGGTCCCGCAGGCTGACCACCTCCACTTGCGTGTGCATATAGCGGTTCGGAATGCTGACCAGGGCCGTCGCCACCCCGGATCGCGAAAGCTGCATGGCGTTCGCATCCGTGCCTGTCCCGCCCGGAGCGGCCTCCAATTGAATCGGAATCCGGCGAGCTTTCGCCGTTTTCACCAGGAGTGCTTCCAAGGGTGGGTTGATGTTGGCCCCCGTGGAAATGCACGGCCCGGCGCCCATCTTGATGTCGCCGTTCACGCGTTTGTCGATATCCGGATAGTCCGTGGCATGGGTCACGTCCACGGCTATGCCCACCTGCGGGTCGAGACCGTAGCACGATGTTCTTGCTCCGCGAAGACCGACTTCCTCCTGCACCGTGCTGACCGCGAAGAGGGCGCATTTGATCTTCTTGATCGAACAGAGCCGCAGCGCCTCCATGACCACGAACGTGCCGCACTTGTTGTCGAAGGCGGGCGACGTCACCATGTCGTTGCCGAGATGCACCATCTCAAGGCGAAACGTGATTGGATCGCCGATCGAGACGATCTGCTCGGTTTCCTTCTTGTTTTTTGCCCCGATGTCCACCCAAAGCTCCCGCAGCTCGACTTTGCCGCCACGCTCCTCCGGCTTGAGGACGTGAACAGGCTTTCGGCCGATCACCCCGTCCACGGGGCCGTGTTCCGTATGGACGACCACCCGTGAGCCGGGCAGGACGGACGGATCAATCCCCCCGATGGCTACGAAGAAGATGTAGCCGTTGTCATCGATGTAGTTGGCCATCAGCCCGATCTGGTCGCAGTGTCCGGCCAGCATGACTCGCGGCGATCCCCGGGGGTTCAAACCGACGATGACGTTTCCATGCACGTCGGTTTCGATGCTGCTGGAGAAACGCTTCATTCGCCTACGAACGATCCGCTGGGCCGGCTGCTCGAAGCCCGACGGCGACGGCGTTTCCTGAAGGGCTTTCAAGAAGTCGTACGACTCTTTCCGGAACGTCTTCTGTTCTTTGGCCATACATTCCTCGATTCGGCTTATCTCACTACAACTATAACACCATTACCCGATAAGAAAATCCCGAAGCGCGGGCAGGATTCGCTCGTAGGCGTCTTCGACAACATAGTGACCTGCGTCAGGAAATCGGTGTATTTCCGCCCGCGGGAAGCGTTCGACCCAACCCCGAAGAAACGCATCGTTGAAGCAGAAGTCCTTACCGCCCCAGAAGATGGCCATCCGCCGATCACGAAACTGCGGTAATGCGGCCTCGATCGATTCCAGAACCGAGTGACTTGGCACAGATCGTGATATAGGAATGTCACGGACAAATCGATGGACCCCGATCCGGTCGGCATAGTTGCCATAGGGTAGCAAATAGCCTCTCTTCACTTCCGGCGTCATTCGCTCTTGGCGCCGACAGGCCATGTGAATCGCACTCCGAGCGAACAAGTTCAGCCGCCGAATGAGGATGTCTCCCACGAAGGGCCAGCGGCAGATGCGAATTCGAAAAGGCATTCGCCCGAAGAACGCCGCCGTATTGAACAAGACCAACTGCTTGACGCGATCCGGATGCCGGGCGGCCCATCCGAACCCAATCGCGCCGCCCCAGTCATGTCCGACTAGGGTAATGTTGATGAGGCCAAGGTGGTCCACGAGCCGTTCCAGGTTGCTGATATGTGTCGCCAAGGTGTAGGGATAGTCCTGTGGCTTATCCGAAAGTCCGCATCCAATGTGATCCGGGGCGATGACTCGATAGTGATCCCGTAGACCCTTGATCAACTCGCGGTAATAAAAAGACCAGGTCGGATTGCCGTGAAGGAGAAGCACAACCGGGCCGCCGCCTTCATCGACGTAGTGCATACGCACGCCGCCGATGTCCAGGTAGTGCGAATTGAAAGGGTAAAGGGCTTCGAGGCCGGAAAGTCGGGGATCACGCATCGCCCGTCGCTACCACTGTACGCCGAGCATGACGCTGCTGAGTCCGCTGCCGATGCCGAGCATGGCGATTTTTTCTCCTTGCCGCGGGGGATCGCGCTCAATCCCCAGCGCCATTGTCAACGGCAGTGACACCGACCCGACATTTCCCAGCGAGTCGAATGTGGAAAAGTCCTTTGCGGGATCCAAACCGATCGCCTCGTAGAGCCGATCGCGATGCGCCGCTCCCACCTGGTGACAAAAAGAACGGTCAATATCTCGGTCCGTCCAACGGAGTGCTTGTTTGAACGCCTCCCAGGTCTCCGAGGCGAGCCTGCATCCACCCTCCAAAAGCGTCTCCGCATCCGTGGCCATGCTCATCGTGGAGTCGGCGCCGAAGCCGGTATCCGCGCTTCCGCGGCAAAGATCGTTGTGATGGCTGGCCGTGCGAACCGCTCCGCCCAGCAGGTGGTGGCCGGTTTGCGATTCGGAATCATGAGTCATCACCAGGGCCACGGCGCCGGATCCTATGGTAAGGGAAGCGAACGCCGTCTTGAGGTCGCGCCGCGTGAGGTTTCGCGCCTTGAGTAGCTGCGTGATCGTTGTGCGCACCAGTTGCCGGCTGCTTTCACCCGCGACGATCAACCCTCGTTTCACCTGCCCCAGTTCGATCATGTTCGCGAGCGAGGTGATCCCGTTGAGGAATCCGAGGCAAGCATTCGAAATGTCGTACATGATGGAGGTTGCCGGAAGACCGAGGTTATCGTGGACGACAGACGCCGTCGCCGGCTCAAGGCAGTCGCGCGAAACCGAGGTGTGCAACACACACTCGATCCGGTCCGCCGCGATGCCCGATTTCTGCAAGGCCCGGCGGCCGGCCTGCGTGCTCCCGTCGCTGGGGACCGAGTTTTCGTCCCAAAAACGGCGTTCACGAATGCCGGTCATGAGTTCCAGGCGGCCTTCATGCAGACCGAACCGGTCGTAGACCGGTGCCAGCTCCCGTTCGATTTCCACCGAACTTACCGTCGTCTCCGGCAGGGCGTAGCCGAACGCTTCAAGACAGACGTGAACGTACCTTAGCATTCCAAAATCACTTTCTTGAATCAGACCCAGACCATCGATTATCGGGCCGCGATCATATGGGAATCCCGGAAACATTGGAATCGGGCAGCGATTGACTTTCCCGGAGTACCCGCCAAAAACCTAGCAGGAGGAGAAAGGAAGCTGGTCAAGTCCGAATACATCAATCGCTTCAATCTAACCTGCTTTATAGCGGTGGGGGCCGTTTGCGCGTTGCTTTGCGGTTGCGGGAATATCGTGCTTCCGGGCGCCCAATTGAAGGTCGCGTCCGATTGCGATGTCAGCGAACTGGCCACTGATTTGATCGTCCTGAACTGGTCCGGCGGAACCAGCGACATCTATCCCGACGATGATTTTCCCGGCATCGAGTTTTCCGCGTTTGAAACCATTGACGGCGGAACGCTGGCGGATGATCCCGAAGCGTTCAAGGGGGCCGTCGAAGCAGAAGTACGCCACATCCTTTGCGAACTGCCGTCCGTAAACATCTCCATGCGAAACGAGAAGGAGCGCATCGACGCCGACGTGACCACCGTCTTTATTGTACAGGCCCCTTCCCAGGCCGGGGAAGGCCAGATCGGCGAGGGCGAGTTCGATCCCTGTAATCTTCATGACGACGATAGCGCCTTGGTTTTCGGCTCGGAACTGGCCGACCTATCCGGCCCGTATTCCTTCGAGGACTGGGTGCGGATCTTCGCCAACGTGACGGCCCACGAGATTGGCCACACGCTGGGATTCAATCACGTCCCTCGATCCGAGTCCGGCGAATCGGAGCACAGGCTATTCGTCGAACTGATGCTCGCCGGTCACACGATCGACGAGATGATCCGTCCGCAGCGCTTCCTCTCCGACAATAGCAATTGTCCCGATGATCCCCATGACCACAGCAAGAATGTTCATTCCTTTACTTGCGGGCTTTCGGACTAGAGTCCGCACCTAGGCCTGCTTTTTCTCAATCTTTGCCCAGGTGTCTTTCAACGTGACGGTGCGGTTGAAAACAAGCTTGCCGGGCGTTGAATCGGGATCGACGCAGAAGTAGCCGACCCTTTCAAATTGAAATCTCGTGCCCGCTGCGGCCTTTGCAACCGCTGGTTCGACATAGACCGGACGAACGGTTTCCAGTGAATTGGGATTCAAATTGGTTTTCCAGTCGCCTCCATCGGGCGCCTCGTTGGGGTTCTCCTTGGAGGAAAGATGGTCGTATAAGCGCGCCTCCGTGTCGACGGCATGGGTCGCCGAGACCCAATGCAAAGTCGCCTTCACTTTCCGGCCGTCCGGCGAATCTCCGCCTCGCGTCGCCGGATCATACGTGCAGCGCAGTTCCGTGACCTCGCCTGTCTTGGGGTCCTTGACGACGCTTTTGCAGGTAATGAAATACGCATATCGCAGTCGCACTTCGCGTCCGGGCGCCAGGCGGAAAAACTGCTTGGGCGGGTCTTCGCGGAAATCATCCCTCTCGATAAAGAGCACTTTGGAAAAAGGAACTTTCCTCGTTCCCATGGAGGGGTCTTCGGGATTGTTCACGGCGTCGAGCTCTTCGCTTTGGCCTTCCGGATAGTTCTCAATGACCACTCGAAGCGGGCGCAAGACGGCCATTATCCGGCGAGCAGATTTATTAAGATCATCGCGAATGCAGTGCTCCAAGAGCTGCACGTCAATGGTGCTGCTGAACTTCGCCACGCCGATCCGGTCGCAAAACTCACGAATGGATTCCGCCGGTACGCCACGGCGGCGCAGACCCGAGATGGTCGGCATGCGCGGGTCGTCCCAGCCGCGGACGTAATTACTTTTCACCAGTTCGAGCAGCTTGCGCTTGCTCATCACGGTGTACGTCAGTTCCAGGCGGGCGAATTCGATTTGCTGCGGATGATGAATCTTCTCGCCCCAAGTGCTGCCCGGTCCGCGACTTTCATTGATTGCGTTGATATACCAGTCATACAGCGGACGATGGTCCTCGAACTCCAATGTGCAGATGGAATGCGTAATCCCCTCGATCGAATCCTCCAAACCGTGGGCCCAGTCATACATGGGGTAGATGCACCACTTGTCGCCGGTGTTGTGATGCGTCGCATGAAGGATGCGATACATGACGGGGTCGCGCATGTTCATGTTCGCATGGGCCATGTCGATCCTGGCCTTCAACGTCTTCGACCCGTCGGGGAACTCTCCCTTCCGCATGCGCTCGAAAAGGTCGAGGTTCTCGTCCATCGAACGATCGCGGTAGGGGCTATCCTTTCCCGGTTTGGTCAGCGTGCCGCGATGCTGGCTAGTTTGTTCTGCGCTGAGTTCGCAGACGTAGGCTTTTCCCTTCTTGATCAGCTCGACGGCCCAAGCGTACATGCGATCGAAATAGTCCGAGGCGAAGTAGAGTCGGTCCTGCCAATCCCAGCCGAGCCATTTCACGTCCTGTTTGATTGAGTCGACGTATTCCTGTTCTTCGGCCGTGGGATTGGTGTCGTCGAAGCGCAGGTTGCACTTGCCGCCGATTTCCCTGGCGATGCCGAAGTTCAGGCAGATGGACTTCGCGTGGCCGATGTGCAGATAGCCGTTAGGCTCAGGTGGAAACCGGGTGTGCACCCGTCCGCCCCATTTGTTCGTGCGAAGGTCCTCGGTGACGATGGAGCGGATGAAATCCAACGACCGAGCAGGGGACGTCGAGCCTTCCCGATTTGCGTCTGGATGTTGGATATTCACGGGCGAGACTCCGCGCGCCGACACCTTAACGGTTTGGGCAATCGTAGCTGGCTTTGGTTTGGCTTTGTTTTCACTTTAACGAGCTCCGTAACTACTGTTACGAAAAGGAGTTATGAATTTGCAATTGGGTTCGTTTCGCATTAGCGTTTTTTCCGAGTAGTCATATTTTCCACGGACCGCAGGCGCGGAGCCATCGCACTTTTGGCCCTGAGTCTACCATAATAACGTGACAGGCGCGCGGTCGGAGGGAGTCGAAAAACCGATCACTTCATCCGTCGAGGTTTGCTTTGTGGCTCATGGCCACGCGTCAGGGGTGGTGCTATTTAGCGGCCATGCGCTCGAGGATCGAATCTGCCAGACCGTAGGCCACCGATTCCTGGGCGTCCAGCCACTTGTTGCGGTCGCAGTCTTTTTCCACCTGCTCGATCTTCTTGCCGCTGCGAGACGAGATGATCTGGTACAAGGCCTTTCTCAGGCGGATGATCTCCTCGGCCTCAATGGACAAGTCCGTAGCCGAGCCTTGCATGACTCCGCCGATGAGCGGTTGGTGCAGCAGGGTACGAGAATTAGGTAGCAGGAAGCGTTTGCCCTTTGCCCCGCCACAGAGGATCACAGCGGCCATGCTTGCGGAAAGCCCGACGTTGTACGTGGCTACGTCGCAGCGCAGATACTGCATCGTATCGTAAATCGCCAATCCGGCTGAGACCGAACCGCCCGGGCTATTGATGTAAAGATGTATGTCCGCTTTGGAGTCTTCATTCGACAGGAACAGCAACTCGGCGACGACGAGGTTGGCGATCTCGTCGTCGATCCCTCCGGTGATGAAGATGATTCGATCCTTGAGCAGCCGGGAGAAGATGTCCATCTCCCGTTCGCCGCGACCGGTGCTCTCAATGACGAAGGGAACTCGTTGGTTGATTACGCCCATGTTTTTTCGTTCTCTTTGGCCACAGGGTCTTTCATTGAAACCGGTGCATTACGATCGCCCACGTGCCCGCTCCCTTACGGTCGCGGTACTGATGAACGCCGCTATTTTTTCTTCTTACGATCGTCCGCGAGGATTTCATCGACGATTCCGTAGGACAACGCCTCGTCAGCCGTCAGATAACGATCGCGCTCGGTCTCCTCCGCCACCTTGTCCACGGACTTACCCGTGCACTTGGCGATGATGGCGTTGAGGCGGGCCTTGTCACGGAGGACTTCCTCGGCCTGAATCTTGATATCCTCGGCCTGCCCGGTGATGCCGCCGTAGGGCTGGTGCAGCATGACCTTGGCATTAGGGAGGATGTAGCGTTTTCCCTTGGTGCCGGCCATGAGCAGGATGGCCGCGCCGCTGGCCGCCTGGCCGATGCAATAGGTCGCCACTTCCGACCCCATGAACTGCATCGTGTCATAAATGGCCAGCGTTTGATCCACCAAGCCGCCCGGTGAATTGATATAGAGATTCACGTCCTGGTCGCGACGAATGGATTGCAGGTAAAGAAGCTGTTGGATCACTATGCTCGCGGTCCGTTCCACGATCGGGCCGGCGAGAAAAATAATCCGGTTCTCCAGGAGCATGTCCGTAATGGACATCTCCCGGGTGCGCTGATACGGCGGGTATTGTCCATAAGTGCCCGGCGGACCGAATGACTTCTGCATTCCCAGTTTCCTCGCTTGTGGATTCGCGTCCAACAATTACCAGCCTATCGGCGTCAGCAGCCTGAAGCGTGCGACGGCGACCCGACTGCTTGTCGGTCAAAAAAGCCCACCGGCCTATTTCAGCCTTTTTTGCCTTTGGTTGTTTTTTCCTTGGCGTCAGGCTTAGCGGTCGTTTTTTTCTTGGCGACCGGCTTAGCGGTCGTTTTTTCCTTTGCATCCGGCTTAGCGGTCGTCTTTTTCTTGGAGTCCGGCTCTGCGGTCGTTTTTTTCTTGGCGGCCTTGGTCGGCTGCTTTTTCGGACCTTCTATTTCCGTCACCTCGGCTTCGGCAAGCAGCAGGTCCATCACGCTCTCGTCGCGTAACTGAAGATACAGCGTGGTCATGCCCTCGCGCTTGCTCAACTCATCCCGAACGCGGTCGAATCGTTTTCCTGTTCGTCGGGCAATTTGAGCGATCGCGGCATTGATTTGTTCCTCCGTGACATCGACTTTGCGATCTTCGGCGATTTTATCAAGAATGAAATGAATCTTCAGATCTCGAACCGCCTCGTCGTGGGCCTTGGCCCGCATTTCGTCGCGCACTCGCTCGATCTCCGTCGGCGGCACGCCGGACTGCAACAGCTCGATGGTGCGCCGGGCCACGGAACGGTCCGTCTGGCGCTGCGATAATCCCTCCGGGATATCGAGATTGGTGTGATCGAGCAGGTACTTTCCTACCTGGTCATACATCTTTCGCTTGATGGTGCGCTCCAGCTCGGGTTCCAGCATCGATCGAAGCGTGGCCCGCAGCTCGTCCTTGCTTTCTGCGCCGACGCTGGAAAGGAAATCAGCGTCGATCGGCGGAAGTTCGAGCCGCTTGATCTCCTGAATGGCGAACTCAAATTTTGCGGTTTTTCCCCGAAGCCCGACGTTTTCATGGTCATCCGGAATCTTGGCGTCAAAAGTCACCGTTTCGCCGGCCTTCTTGCCTTCGAGGGCCTCTCCCAATCCCACGAGAGGAACGCCCTTCACTCGGATGTCCCGGGCGGCAATGTCGAAGTTCTCTTCGGACTCCACCAGCTCTTTCCCGACGTACATCTTCATGGCCACGTACAACATATCGTCGCGTTCGACCGCTCCCTCTTCGACGGGCTGAAATGTGCCGCGCCTCATCCGCAGACGGTCGATTTCGACGTCGATATCTTCGTCGTCAATCGCAATCACGGGCCGCTCAATGGGGATTTTTTCGAGTTTTGGCAGTTCGAATTCGGGTTTGACCTCAAGTTCGCACGCGAAAGTAAAAGGCCCTTCCTTGGGCATGGGCAGATGATCGATCGCACGGTCGAAGGGAAGGAGCTTTTCCACTTCAACGCTTCGCGGCTTTTGGTCTTCGCCGAATCGCTGCTCCTTGATTTTGACTCGGATGAGTGGGTCCCCGAGGGGCTTGATGGCTTCCTTTTCGACAGCGGCGAGATAGCCGCTTCCGACCAGTTGCCCCTTGAGCTGCTCTCCAACGTCCGAGCCAAAACGCTTTTCGACCAGACGCAGAGGTGCATGTCCCTTGCGGAAGCCGGGAACCGTCGCGTCTTTCTTCAGATCCGCGTATTGCTTTCCAAGCTGCTTGTCCACCGTCTCCCTTGGAACGTTGACGGTCAGCTTGAGCCGCAGCGCACCCACCAGTTCCCTCTGAACGGTGATGGTCTCCTTTAGCTCAGCCAGCAGTTTTTGATCGTCTGAAAGCTCCTCGTCCGGCGTCGACGACGACTCCTGCTCTTCCTGATCAAGTGCCACGTCTCCATCGCTCATCTTAGCGCTCCTTGCACGACCGACGCATCCACCGCCTTTTTTAAGGCCCGCCGAGTCCGGGACTTTCGAGTGCTTTTCCGCGGACTCGGGCAATCGAAAAAGGTACACGCGACCGGCCCCTATCGCAACCGCGTTTCGACCTGAATGTCGGGCTATTCGGACCCGCCTTCGGGGGGAGGGTCGGCCTCCTTGGGACGAGGCCGAGTGATCTGCACAAGCTCCAGCCGGGCCTCGCGCAGTAATTCGACCCCGGACCATAACTGAACGCGGTATTCTCCCGGCACCGGGAAGGTCAGCCCGTGAAACTGTAACGCGAGATTTGCGATGGCCCGGGGGTTTTTGAAGTCTACCGATCCTCGGCCCTCCACAATCGGCGGACGGGCGTCGTTGCTGTCCACGATGCGGATCGTCAGCTCCGTGCGCCCGTGACCGTCGGTCAGCCCCACGAACACGGAGAGTTGGGGGTGAGTCGCCGGAAACCCCACGGCGTGAACCTTACTGAACATTCCGATCAACGACTGCTTGCCCGTCACCCTGTCGGTGATGATCTGATCGCAGACCAAGAGCGCGATCACATCCGGATTCGGTCGTTGTCCGGCCATCCGCGTTAGTTCTCCATGATCCGCATGAGATGATCCTATCGCCGATTCCCGTGTGCCGAAAGTCGCTTTTCGATTTGACAGCGATTCCAAGCGAGACCATTATTTGACCCGCGGCGGCGTGCGTCGCGCTTGATTGCGGATAAGACGGCGAAATAGTTTCCCCATGAAAATACACGAATACCAGGCTCGTGAGTTGCTGTCAGAGGCGGGTGTACCCGTGCCTCCTGCGCACGTCGTCGAAACGGCGGATGCCGCCGTAGCCGCCTATGAGCGCATCGCTTGCAGGTCGGTGGTGAAGGCTCAGGTCTTTGCCGGAGGTCGCGGCAAGGCCGGGTTCGTCAAACTCTGTAACTCCGCCGCCGAGGTGCGCGAGGCAGCGTCGTTCATGCTCAGCCATCGAATGGTCTCCCCGCAGACCGGTCCCGGTGGTATCCAAGTCAAAAAGCTCCTCGTTGCCGCCGCCGTCGAAATTGAGAGCGAGTACTACGCCGCGGTTGTCGTGGATCGCGCCAAACGGCGGCCGGTGGTGATGGTCTCGAAAGAGGGGGGAGTGGAGATCGAGGTCGTCGCCCAACGGAACCCCGAGGCCATCGCCAAGCGCTGGCTGCACCCCAGCATGGGAATGCTTAGCTTTCAATGCGCACAATTGGTGAACGCATTGGGTTTCAAAGAAAAGGAGCAAGTCAGGGCAGCGGAGAAAGTGATCCGGGGTTTGGTCAATGTTTTCTACAAATACGATTGCTCGCTGGCCGAAGTCAATCCCCTCGTGCGTACCAAGAGCGGCGAGATCCTCGCCATCGACGCCAAGGTGAACTTTGACGACAACGCCCTTTTCCGTCACCAGCGATTGCGGGACATGTTCGATCCAACGGAAGAAAACCCCATGGAGCTACGGGCCAAGGAGCACAACCTTTCCTACATCGCCCTCGACGGCAACATCGGCTGTCTGGTCAACGGCGCCGGTCTGGCGATGGCCACCATGGACATCATCAAGCTTCACGGCGGAATGCCTGCCAACTTTCTGGACGTCGGCGGATCGGTCACCGCCGAGGGCGCTATTGAGGCGTTCCGGATTATCCTCGCCGACTCCAAGGTCAAAGGCGTCCTGGTCAATATCTTCGGCGGCATCGCCAAGTGCGACACCATCGCCGAAGCTCTCATCAAGTCCGCGAAAGAAGTCGGCTTCAAGGTTCCTGTTGTGGTTCGCCTGGAAGGCACCAACGTCGATCGCGCCCGCATCCTCCTCAAGGAGGCCGCGATTCCCCAACTCATCACCGCCACCGACCTTACCGACGCCGCCAAGAAGGTCTGCGCCAAGGTCGCGTGAGACCTGCCTGCCACCTTTGATCACCCTTGGCGGACGCTTGGGGGGGCGTATACTTCATTTCGGAGTCGTATGAACGACAGGAGTCAAAAATGAGAACTCTCCATAACAGTCGTCGGTGCGCTTTTCTATTGGTCAGCCTCTTTTCGCTGCCCATCACAACAGGTTGTGGCATCATCGGAGTAACCTGCGGGGATCTTGGGGCGTTGATCTGCGGCGAAGGGTTATACTGCCATTATCTCGAGGGCACGTGCGGCGAGGAGGGAGCGTTCGGCGTTTGCACAGTCCGGCCGGAGATTTGCTTGCAGATATTCGCCCCCGTCTGCGGCTGCGACGGGCGCACTTATGGTAACGAATGTGAAGCTGCGGCCGTTGGTGTGAGCGTCCGAAGCGAAGGCCCCTGCGGCAACGATGAGCAGATCTGCGGTGGGCTTTTGGGATTCGCATGCGATGACGGAGAATTCTGCAAGTTTCCCGAAGGCACGTGCGGGGCGGCCGATGAGACGGGCGTTTGTACGGAGGTCCCCGACGTCTGCACCGAGGAATTCGCTCCGGTCTGCGGCTGCGACGAGCAGACCTACGGCAACCAATGCGAGGCGGAAAGGGCTGAAATCAGCATCATCCATCGTGGAGAGTGCGGCGACGATATTGAAGTTCGGGTGTGCGGCGGCATTGCCGGCGAGCCATGCGCGGAAGGTGAATTCTGCAGGCTTCCCGAGGGGCAGTGCTGCTGCGACTTTCAGGGGATTTGCGAGGTCACGCCCGAGGCGTGTACGCTCGAATTCGATCCCGTCTGCGGCTGCGACGGCGAAACGTACGGCAATGAGTGCGAGGCCGCTCGTGAGGGTGTAAGCATCGACAGCCGAGGCGAGTGCCCGTAGACTCCCGAACGTTGGATGGCAGAAGGTTCGTAAGCCACCGACGGGGATATACGATGCAATTCGCCGAGATCGTGTCCAAACGCCGCTCGATCAAGAAGTACGATCCCAACCACGCCATCACCGATGCGGAATTGAAAACGCTGTTTGAGCGGGTCATCCTCAGCCCTTCATCATTCAATCAACAACATTGGCGGTTTGTCGTAGTCCGAGACAAGGCCGTCAAGGCTGAGCTGCGCAAGGCCGCCCACAACCAGGAACAAGTGGAAACCGCGTCCGCGGCGATTGTCGTGGTGGGCAAGCTCACGGCCTATAAGGACGCCCCGCGGATTTACGCCGATGCGCCGGAATCCGTCCGCAAAACGATGGTCCCGATGATTGAGGAGTACTATGCGGACAAGCCGCAAATGCAGCGTGACGAGGCCATTCGTTCGGCCTCACTTGCCGCGATGACCCTCATGTTCGCGGCCTTCGATTTGAGTTACGCGACCGGCCCGATGATCGGTTTCGACCCCAAGGCGGTCAGCGAGCTGCTGGGGTTGGACCATGAACACGTGCCGGTCATGCTCGTGGTGATTGGTAAGCAAGTCGGCGAGGTGCGTCCGCGGGCGTACCGTCTACCCGTTGATGAAGTGGTCAAACTGGACTCATTTCACGGGGCGGGGCTGCAAAGCTAAGGCTACGGCGTCGGCGAATGGGCGTAGGTCAAGCTGACCGGCTGGGCGCCCAGGTTCCTGGCGCCGGAAAGCGAATCCGAGCCCGCATCGGCGAACTGCCGCTTGAAGTAATTGAACGTTCCGTCGAGGCCGTCTCCCATCAGCAGGAGTGCTGCAATCGCCACGATGACCAGGAGCGCCAGGATGATTGCGTACTCCGTGGCCGCCATGCCGTCTTCGGCCACGCCTAGCTCGCAAATTCGATAGACCATCGCATCCATAAGTTTCATCCATTCGGAAAAAACAAAATCAAGTTTGTCAACCCGTTTGGTGTCGGATTGTTGGCACGCGGCAAGCCGAGGTCAACTGGATTCGCAGGTTTTTCTTCGGCGTGTCTGATAAGCGGCGCGAGTCGGGTGCAGGTTACTGTCGCTGAAGATTACCGGTCGTCGCCGGTTCCTTCACGGAGGGTTTCAGGCGAATCTGCACGTTGACGAACTCAAAGTCGTCGATGTCGCTGTCGCTGGGGGCGGCAATGATCTGCAGCGTATTGGTTCCGGGTTGCAGCAACGATGCATCAAAGGGGGCGATAAACTCACCGAAGCCGCCGTCCTCCGGCGCTTGATTGAGCCGCCGCTTCAGCGTGGTTCCATTAATGACCACGCGATGCTCGCGCTGGACTCCCTTGGCGAGTAATCGGACCTCCGCGCGGCCAAGCTCAGCGGCAACCTGACCGTCGGGTAACTGGAACTCTACGCTAAACTGCGAACCCTCCGATTTCTTCTGGAATTGGCTGTTAATCGTGCCCTCGAAATGATTGTCTCCGAGATGGTGGACATCGGGAACGGCCTCGGTCACCAACACCGCTTTGCTGACGGCTTCCAGTGCAAAATCCACCTTCAGCGTCCGGCCTTCCATCCGCGCTCGTTCGACGTTTACGGATTTTGGGACGTATCTTTTGCGTGATGCTGAAAGGGCAAAGAAGTCCGGTACCTCCGGGGCGTTCAACATGTAAGTACCATCGCGCTCAGTGATGGCGGTGACCGGCGGGCGATCAGGCAGATCGAGCCGCACGGCCGCCCTGGCAAGCGGCTTGTGGCTTGCGGCGTCCGTTACGACTCCGCGAATGGTGCCGACGACAAGAGATTCACCGTTCAGGGCGACGGCTTGCTCCGTTTTCTCGGAAAAACCCCCGGCGTAGGGATTGTCAGGAGATGTCTCTTCCGCAGGCAGGGTCAAGTCAAGCTCCAGTGAGGAGGGCGGCGTGCGCTCGGGTGTGGCGTTCATAGATGCAAAGCCAAGGGTCTCCGGCGGCTGGGCTTCCCGTTGTGACCACGCTTTTCCCATTAGACTGCCAGGGCGTTCGTTGAATGGTGTTGATGTTCCTTGAGCCGCGGGCGCTGCATCGATGCGCGCGGGAAAGGCCGATTTGGCGCTAGGACTGGAAAGTCCGGCAATTGGGGCGCGCAACGAACCAACGTCTACCTTCGCTCCCGTTCCCGTTCCGGTTCCCGTTGCCGTGGATGTCGCCTTCGACGTGAACGTGGACCCGGAACCCGTGGGGAGAACGCGTGCTTCGAGGTTCGGCAGAGCGATTTCAGTAGAAGACGCGCTTGGCGGAGGATTCGAAACGAACTGCGTTGGAACGGCCGCGGTTGCACGTGGTGCGGCCTCACGCGCGCGACTCCCGAGAACGGAGGCAAATTGCGAATCGTTTGCGCCGCCTTGCGAAGCAGAAGGGACGATCGAAACGGCGGCCGCCGGCACTGCGACGCCGACTGCATGAGCTGTTGCCGCTCGCGGAGAGAGTGTCGACTGGGGGACGACAGTCCGCAGTTGTTCTTGCTCTTGCGCGGGCATGGAATCAGGGGCAGTTATTGGCAATGCGAGGGCCAGGGTAGTTTTTGCCTCTGCGCTTACCGTCGGCGGCATGATATCCGTGGGGCGAACTTGTGGTACGACACTCGCATCGCGTTGCGGTGACGCCTCTCTAGGCGCCGCCGACTCGATGAATGTGTGAGTCGAGGAAAGCGCCGCGCTCCTGTCTGTTTCCGTCGGTTGCAGCACGGCCCGGGCCGAAGGCGTATTCGGTGCCGATGGGCCGGGACGATCCGGCCGAGGCGCGGCTACCGGCGCGGGCACTGTGGCGTTTTGGGCTTCAGTAACGTGGGTCGGAGTTGTTTCCGCGGGTAGGGCAGTCTCGAGGTGCGGCAATGAGGTGGGGGAAGGCACCGTCGTTTGCGGCAGCGCCGCCAGGAGCAATTGCGGCTGGAGATCAATGGGCAAGAACGGTTTCAAGGAGTTCTCGGTGGGAGTCATCTCCGATCGTTCAGTCATGGTCTGCACGATAGGTTGCTGAACCTCCGTTTGGGCCGGAGCGTTGAATCGCTGCGTTTGAATCTCGACGGAGGGCGGGTTTTGCAGATCGGTTAGATTTCCCCTGATCTGCGAGGTCAGGGCGTCGCCGCTCTCCGGGCCGAACAGTGCGATCTGAATCGGACCACGGCCATTCCTCGCAAACTCGCCGGCGATGGATGCCGCCACATCCCATACGTTGAACAGCAACATCAAGAGCAGATGAGCCGCTAACGACGCCAGCAGACATTTCGCCAACAGACTCAGCTTTCTGTTTTGCGCGCTCTTGAACAGGGCGAGCATCAACAGCAGCAGCAAAAGAGCGAGAAGCGCCCACAACAGGTTTGGACCAATTACAGACCACAGTGCGGCCCAGTCGATCGGCGGACGGGCGACGGTGTCAACCTCGGTGAATACTTCGCGGGACGTCGTCTCGTACAGGTTATATTCGCGGGACGCGGACGGCGCCTTCTCGCCGGCGATCGGAGTGCGGTCTTCCGTCTGGTCGGAGCTGAAATAGAGCGCGTATCCCCCCATGGCCAGTGCGGGGTCAAGCTCGTTGGCCGTGGTGTTGACGACGACTCCCAGGTTTGTCGGCGACTGATGCTCGCCGCGAATTCGCCGCGAGCGGTAGAGGTCAAAGCCTCCCACTCCGCCGGGCCGATCGGACGCGAAATAGATGAAATCTCCAAACGGGCTGACGGCAGGAGCACCCTCGTTGAAAGGCGTGTTGAGCAGGTCAAGGGCGACGGCCTCATGTACGCCGTGGTCCGTGATCGTGGAAGAATAGAGATCATAAGTACGGTGGTAGAAATCTTCTCGGAGTGTCGCCGGCCATGCGTTGGGGTTCGGCTCCCTAAGATCTTTGGGCTGCGGGCGGTTCGATGAAAAATACAGGATTCCGCCGTCGCCGGTCAGCGCCGGGCCGTACTCATTGAATTCGGAGTTGACCGCCGGTCCCAGGTTCGTCGGCTCCAGCCAGCCGCTGCTTCCACGACGCGAAACCCAGAGGTCATACCCGCCCTGGCCTCCTTCACGATTGCTGTAGAAGTAAAGGGCGAGGCCGTCCGCCGAAGGAGACGCGCCCAAATCGTCTGCTTCCGAGTTGACTTCAGCCAACGGCTCGGGCGGCGTCCAGCTTTCGTGGGTCCGTCTGGAAACGAAAATGTCCGCGTTGTGCCCCGCCTTGCCGCGGACGAAATACAGAGTGAGTCCATCCGCGCTGATCCGTGGCTCGTAGTCCTCCTGTGTTGTATTAAGAATATCGAGGAGCGGCGTTGGCGGCTGCCATAGGATATCGCGCGGCAGGGCAGTGGCGACCGGCTCCTTGATCGATCCGGCATCGGTCAGGAAAACATGGCTCTCCGGCCACACTCGCCAGGCGATTCCCGCGCCGACAGCGACGACCAGGAACGCGCCGCAACCGATGAGAAACCGTCTCATGCTATTCGTGCCCGTGGGCGGATCGAACTAATTGCCGAGTACCGTGTCGAGATACGGTTCCTGGATGCCGCTTCCCTTGCAGATATCCAATACCGCTACAATATTCGCGTACGCCGTCGTCCGGTCGCCGCGCACGGTCACTTTCTGCCGGGGATTCGCCGCGACGGCTTCCTGAACCATCGTCCGAAGCGCTTCGGGAGCGATCGCTCTGCCGCTGACCATCATCTGACCGCCGGCGTCGACATTCACGACGATCTCTTTCAGCATGGCGCTGATGGGTTCCGCGGCGCTGGCATGGGGCAAGGCGATCTTCATTTCCCGCTCCAGTTGATGAAATGAGGTAGCGACGAGAAAGAAGATGAGCAGATTGAACACCATGTCGATGACCGGCGTCAGATCGAGGGCCACATCGCTGTTGCTCGGACCTGCATTAAGCAGCATCGGGTTTCATCCTACGGCGAGCGCCACGGCGGGCAGCGGTTCGTTACCATTGACCGGCTCTGTCGTTCTCGAAGCGACAGGCTCGCGTGCCGGCAAGGCCGCCGCCGGCACAACGCGGGCGTACTCTTCGACAAAATCAACCGCCAAGGCGTCGATCTGAGCTACCAACTGCTCCACCCTTGCTGAAAACCAGTGGTAGGCGATGACGACCGGGATCGCCACGATAAGGCCGCCTGCGGTAGTGATCATGGCTTCATAGATGCCTTTGGCCAGCAGTTCGGTGCGGCCCAAGGCCTCCGCCGATGCCGCGACGGTCTCAAAAGCCGTGATCATTCCCAGAATCGTCCCCAGCAGACCCAGGAGCGGAGCGATGGCGGCGATGACTGAAAGTGCGCGAAGGTTTTTGCGAAGCTTCAGTACCTCGCGTTGTCCGGTTTCTTGGATGTGGCGCTCGACCAACTCAACCGGCTCGCCGAGCTTCTTGATGCCTGCCGCGAAGATGGCGGCCATGGGAGTGCCGTGCTTTTGGCAGTATTCCAACGCTTTTCGACGTCCGTCGGCACTCCGATCTTTCAGCAGCGCGGACAGGCTCGGTTGAAGCTCCGAAGGAATGACTTTGCCGCGGCGGAGAGATATCAGCCTCTCGATGATGATGGTCAGGGCCACCATGGAGCATATCCCGATGGGGATCATCACCGGACCGCCCTTGATCACGAAGTCCAGGATGGACTGCACATTAACGGCGTCGTTGACCGCTGATGGGTTACCGGCGGTTTGCCCCAGAATGGACTGAGCCCATGCAAAAACCGTTCGGGTGATGATCATGTTTTCCATGTGTTGTCCGCCTTATCGACCGGGGAGGCTCGGGTTCGAGGTCATTTCCGACAATCGCTGCGCCGCGAGTCCGGCCCACTGCGTGTGCTTGTGTTTTTCTTCCACCTGCTGGAAATGCTTTTTGGCCTCCACGGTCTTGCCCGTTTTTTCGAAGCACCGCGCCGCCTCGTACAGAGCGGCCGCGCTCCATTCCGGATAGGAATAAAGGATGTCCACTTTCAGCAGCTCGCGGACTGCGTCGTCATATTTCTGTTCAGCGAACAGGCATTGCCCGATCTGAAACTGTGCCCTGGCCGCCGTCGGGCCTTGATGACGCCGGACCACCGCTTGATAAGCGGCAACGGCCTCTTCAAAGCGTTTTTGGTTCTCCCGCGCCCATCCCAATCCAAACTGCGCCTGAAACCACAGTTCACCCTCCGGAAAGCGGTCCAGATAGGCGGCGAAAGCCTGCTCGCTCGCCGACCAACGTTGAAGCATAGCCTGGCACTCGCCCAATCGCAGGTGACTCAATGCGGCGACCGGGTCGTACTCAAAGTCCTTTACCACTCGCGTCAGATGGGGGACGGCTCGATCATGCTTACCAAGCCTGAACCATGCGTCTCCGCAGTAATAGCTCGCCGAGGCCAGCAGCGTGCTTTGTGGGAAGGAAGTGATGAATGCCTCGAAGATCGTCGCGGCCTCCTCGAATCGTTCCAACTCGAATTCACACACGCCGGCACGATACGTACAAAGCTCCATCAATTCGCGCGGAGCATCCTCTGATCGGGCGGCTAACTGTTTGCGCAACTCTCGCAGATTCTGCGCGGCAGCGTCGAATCGATTTGCGCCAGATTCAATCTCCGCCAGCTCCAACCTGGCATGAAGGTCTAACGCTCCGGTCTTCGGTTGGCCGAGAACTTCGCGATACGCCTTGGCCGCATCCTCGGGCTTTCCCAAGGCTCGGTAGCTCCATGCCTTTTCATAGCTTAACGTGACGCGAAGTGACGGTTCGAGCTTCACCGATGGATCGCCCTCCAACCGTTCGATGGTCGCTACGGCCTCGTTATGTCGGTCCTGCCGCGCTACCGCGATCGCCATCCGAGCGGTGGCCTCGCTCGCCCTCGGATGTCCGCTGAAACGCTCCACAAACCGGGCGTAGGTTTTTTCCGCCTCCGCGAATTTCCCGGCGGCCATCAACATCTGACCCTGCTGGAAGAGTGCGTCCGCCTCCGTTTCCGCGCCCGCAGAGCTTTGGGCGACGCGGGCGTAAAACGCCGCCGCCTGTTGGAGATCGTTTCGTTGTGCCGCGATGGCCGCGAGATGATTGAGTGCGTGAGGAACGAACCGGGAGTCGCCGCTCTCAGCAAGGACGTTTTCGAATGCCTTCGCCGCCTCGTCGAATTGTTTTCGTTCGACCAGCACCTGGCCCCGCTCGAAAATCGCTTGCACACGGTGCGGACTTTGGGGAAATTCAGCAATCAAACGATCGAAAGCTTGGAGAGCTTCTTGGCTTTTTCCTTGCCTCTCCCGTGCCAAACCGAGTTTCAACAGCGCGTCATCCATCGAGGGTGCGTTTGACGCCGTAAGCAGATATTCGTTGAGTCGTTGATCTGAAAGCTTCCACTCGCCGCGCTGAAAATAGATGTCTCCCAACGCCAGCAGTACAGGGCGATACAGTTCATCCTGACTCGCCGTGGACGCCAGTTCCGCAAGCAGTGGCTCCGCCTCATCGAATTGTTGCAGGCGATAGAGCGCGGTCGCGAGGCGAAACTTTGCTTTCGCCACTTGGGGATTGTCAGGGCGTTCCTTGAGCAAGCGCCGGTAACCCTCAACGGCTTCCGCGTACTTACCGGACAAGAAATCGTTCTCGCAGGAAAGGAACGTCATCGTCGCAGCGAGGGCGTGCGTTGGATGCTGGCCGAGGAATTCACAGACATGAACTTGACTACGGTCGTAATGCGCCAACTGATGCTCCGCAAACGCCGACATTTGCAAGGCATCGGGGGCAAGCTCATGTTCGGAGAACCGCGCACGGAACTGCTCCAGCGCCGCAATCGCCGCGTCGGTATCGCCCGAACGGAGCAATGCGACGGCAAGGTCATAGCTCATTTCCGGGAGGAGCGAGCTATTTGAGAACTGTTCGATTGCGCTTTTCAGACGAGCGGCCGCGCCGGAGGCGTCACCAAGGCGCAGTTGGCATTTTGCCGTCCAATACGCCGCCTGGTCGCTGAAATCACTCTTTTCTCCGGCAAGTTGGCCAAACAGCCCCGCCGCGCGTTCGAATTGTCCCTGTTCGTACCAGGCCCGGGCGCGGTTTAGTCTCGCCTGGAGTAGAAGCGGACTTTGCGGGAATCGCTCGATCAGTTGATCGAGGCTCTCGCCCGCCTCCGGGTACTTGCCTTCGTGGACCAGAATCGTACCCAGCGCCGCCAGCGATTGTTCGGCATACGGATGGTCCTTACGCTTCAAGACCCGGCGGTATTGTTGAATAGCCTTCTCAGTCTCATGGTTCTGTTGCTGACACTGAGCCAAAAGAAATGCGGCTTGGTCGGAGAACGGCCCTTGAGGATAGTCTCGCAGCAGTCGGTCGAAGCGAACGGCCGCACCGGCATGATCGCCCTTTCCCGTCGCCGAAAGGGCGGCAAAGTAGGCCGTTCGCTCTCGCAGCGGGCTTTCCGGCCATTGAGCCTCAAAACTACTGCAACGGGCAAGTGCATCGCCATAACGTCCGCCCGCGTACAGCGCTTCGATCTCGCCCGCGGCCGCATCGTCCGCAAGGTCGTGGCTGGCGAATCGTTGGACAACCGTGTTGAAGGCCTCCGCCGCTTCCGCATGGCGACCGAGCGCTGCGTGACATTGTCCCACAATCGTCCACGTCTCTGCGGCATAGATGAACTCAGCCGTTTTCAGAAGGGGGGACAATTCGGCGACGGCTTGCTCGAACTGCCCAAGCCGAAACAGGCTGACGCCAAGGCCATAGCGGGCCACGGCCGCCTTTTCGTGTTCGCCGTGGTCGGAAAGAAACTTGCGGTATTCCGCGGCCGCGAGTTCGTACAGTCCGCGATTGAGCAATCCGTTGCCGCTCAAGTAATCCCGCAAGGCGACATTGGCATCGCCCGGCGGCGAGGTCTCGCCAAGGGACAAAGGTATGACACTCAGGAGAACGGCGCAAGCTGTCGCGACGGTACGATGAACGCCGGTTCGCAGACTCAGTAGGTTTGAGGCTGGCGACATGAAGAGCCCTCCACTCTCGGGGCGGAGCGCGGCCGCGCGCTCCTAGCCCCGTGGGATTCTATCGATTGGGATACGGGATAAAGCTGACTGTTACTGACGGCGATTTCCGGGCCGGACCGATCCGTGGCCCGAAACGACTGCACTCAACAGAGAGTCGTCATTCGTCTTGGGATAGCGATTCTTCTTCAGAGGATTCCCCTTCCGGTTCATCCTCATCTTCTTCCTCATCCTCGTCGTCGCTATCTTCTTCCTTGTCGTTATCGTCATCCTCGTCGGCGGCGTCGTCGGGTTCCACGGTCGTCCACCATTCGGTTCCGGCACCACTCACGAAAGCATGAGTGTCTTCATCGTCCGAGTCGAGAGCTTCCTGTTCGGCCTGGCGGAGTTCCTCTTCCATCTCCTCCAACCGATTCTCAGCCTCCTGAGCTTCCTCTTCCGCTGCGCGGGCGCGATCCTCGATGGCGCGAGCACGGTCCTCGATTTGGTTCTTTTTCAGGTCCAGGGCTTCTGCTTTGTGACGCAGCTGCAATACTTCGCGTTCGATATCCGCGCGTTTGTCTCGCTCGGATTCGCGCCCGGCACGTCCGTCGAGCCGCTCCCCTTGCTTGCGGAGTTCGTCTGCTTCCTCCGCCAACTGCTCAGCTTGCTCGGCGAGCTTTTCTGCTTCTCGTTCCAATGCCTGGTGCAACTCAGCGTTTTCGGCGGCCTCACTCTTGAATTCGTCCATCCGGGCGCCGGCCCGCTCACGCCGCCTTTCAAGCTTCTCTTTCGCCTTGGCGCGATGTTTGGCGGCTTTCTCAAGCTCCCGCTCCATGCGGCGCTGGTCCGCGACCATTCGAGGATTAGCATCGTCGGGGGCGACTCGCGCTCCGCTGCGGTCACCTGTGGGGTTAATCATCCTGATAAAGGCCGCAAATACGCGATGTTGACCTTCCGTGGCATTGACTTCGATCCCGTTTTCCTGTGCGCGGATCAGAATGGGAACATCAGAACGCGACATCAGTTGCGTAAGGGCTTCGAGTTTGCCCTTGGGCAACTGGTAGACACGGGCGAACACCTCACCGCCCCCCGACTCACCTTCGCCTAACCCCGGGGCCATGGGCGGCATTGCGGGCATCGGTGCCATCGGAGGCATGGGCGCCATCGGTGGCATACCCGGCTGGGGTGACCGAGGCGATCGCGGCAATGCGGCGGCCCCCGGTGGCTGTGGTCCTCGCTGGCCTGGCCCCTGACCTTCCATGCGGCGCTCCAGGACTTCACCAAGACGCTCGAGCTTGGCGCCAAGGCTTTCCATTTCTCTTTCCAGACGGTTGAGCCGCTCTTCCTGCTCGCCTCCACGCCCGGAGGCCAGGGCGAACGGAGTTACATGACCAACCGATAGCACCGGCGATCCTGGTTCGGGTTGGACAACCACGGCCGTCGCGCAGGGCGAAGCCGTCGATGGCGTTGCAGCCGTTGCCGTGACCTTGCCCGCGCAGGGCGTCGAGCAGGGCTTGTCGCCCCCTTTGCTCGTCGCTTTAACCGCTTTTTCTTCCTCTGGGCAGGATTGCGCGGGCGAGGCCAGCCATCCCGTCATTGCCATCGTCAGGACCAATGCCAATCCCGACGCCGAGAGTCTTGGTTTAATGCTTTCCTTCATTACCATGGTCAATCTCCTTGCAAACCGTCTGGCTCGCCCCGTCGTTACGCCGATTCCCAGCGCGGGTATCGGTCGGTCTTCAACTGAAACGTATTGCCGGGTCACCAAAAGCGCCTGTGCGTAAGCCCGCCGCGTGCGCGGCAAGAGTGACGTGACCCATGCGTCGCAGCAAACTTCGGCTTCCGCTCGTAGCCGCAGCCGCGCCCACCACACCAAGGGATGCCACCAGTAAAGGCCTCCCACGATCTGTTCCAACCAGGAGACCCAGTGGTCGCAGCGCCGAACATGCGCCAACTCGTGCAGGATGACCGCTCGTCGCCCCGGAACATCGAGCTGGGACCAGAGCGGCGTCGGCAGGATCAGCCTAGGCCGCAATCCACACCAGATCATCGGTGACAACCGTTCGTCGATCATCAGCGTTTCGGGCACGGAGCGCAGTCCAACTTCTTTGCAGGCTGCTTCCACGACGCCGGTTACTGACTCCGGTGCGGGCAGCGCTCGGGCAATTCGGCGGCGGAACCTAACGATGCGAAAAGCGCCGATGAATAGCAGGAACATCGTTCCCGCGACCCAAACTTTCGTCGGCATCGGCGGCAAACCCGTTACGGCGTCGCGTACGGAGACAATTCCGGCGGCCCAATCCCGCCAGTCTGTTCCTTCTGGTTCCACCGCCGCCGTCTTGGGTTGTACGATTGGCTCTTTCAAAGAGGATAGTGCCTTGGGATGTTCCACTTCGCCCATTGTGCCTTCCGTCCCCAGAGGAGACGCCGGTAGGCTGGGGATTGCCTCGCTTTGCTTGTTCCCCGCCTCGGAAGACGGCCCGACAGCGCCGGTCGCCCGGGCGAGCACCTCCGGCGATTGCGACGCTGTGCGGGCTGCCGTCCTTTGTGAAGGAATGGGGGAGGAATCTAGTCGGCTTCCGGCGGCCATTTTGCGTGTGTCCGGCGAAGGTTTCACTGGAAGCTCCGCCAAACTGGTGCGCCCTTCGCCCTGAGAGCGCCGGGCCGCTTGCTTGCCGAGTTTGTCCGTGTTGTCCGGGGGGGTGGTTGCGCGTTGTTCGCTTCGCCCGAGTGCGTCGTTCAGTTCCTGCTTCACCGGCACAGGGGGCGCCATCCAGGCGGTAACCTGCTCAGGCATCGATGGCTGGGGAAGGAGCCGCGGCGTGACCAGCCATGCAAGAACCACCAGCCACATGGCATGACGCGTGGCAGGGCGGCAAGGAATCCAACGACAGACGGCTGCTGTCAGAAGCACAAGCGGAATCGCAGTCAGACTGTTTCGCCAGAGTACTTCAGTTGCGATGGAAGCCCAGGAGGTCATTCCACTTTCCCGCTCGACTCGGCTTCTAGGCCGAGGTATCCAACCGTTCGATGAGGTTTTGCAGTTCTTCGATCTCTTCCGGTCTTAACCGCTCTGTGCGAAGAAGTTGCAATACCAGCGGACCCGCCGCCCCGTCATACAACTGCGTCAACAGCGTCTTGAGCCGTGAACGAGTGACGCGATCCCTGGAAACTTTGGCCCGGAAAACGTGGGCGAAATCCGACTTATCGCTCGAAACGTAACGTTTTTGTTCCAGTCGACTTAGGAGGGTTTGGACCGTTGTGTAGGCGAGTCGCCGCCCTTGATTGTGTAGTTGGTTGAGAACCTCACGGACGGTGGTGGGTCCTACTTCCCAAAGCGTCTTGAGGACTTCGAGTTCGGCGGTTGTCAGATCGTCGTGAGACATCAAACGCGTCCCGCACCGTGAAAACTAGGGGATAGGGGGTGCCAAGCCCCCAATCTGTAGCGGATGAGAATAAAACTCCCGTAGGGCGAGCTTCTTGAACTCCTACATCCGTCGGAGGAAGCCTACTACATTTGTCGGAGGAAGTCAACCTCGCTTGTCGGTTCTTACAAAAGCGTACAAATCGATGATGACTTCACTGGCATGTTTGGTTTTCAGGTCGCCCGTAGTCATTTCTCCGCTTACGATGATGATAAAGCTGCAATGAGCGAAACGACGAGCTTCGATGTTCGACACGTTGGTCCGAAGGACGCGGGTTACCGCGAGGCCTTACGACTGGCCATCGGCGCCGGAACAGCAGATACGAGAAACGCCGTTGATGCGACTGTTGATGGACTCATCCTCGATGCCAAGCATCGAGGTCTGTCCCTCGACTTGCTGTTTGGGGCTTTCCAAGGTTCAAGATGTGTATCCGCGGTCCTTGCCGTTGAGAGTCCTGGTCATACGGCGCTGGTCTTTGCCCCAGCCATCGGATTCGCTCCCGGCTTTTGGGACGCTACCAAGGCGGCCTTGGAAGCCGTTAAGAGGGCGTCCTGGGAGCGATCTATCCTCTTGTTGGAAATGTTGTTGCAGCAGGAGCAGACGGATCTATCGCAAGCAGTACGGGCATCCGGATTTCGTTGCCTCACCCGCCTCATGTACATGGTACGTCCAACCGCCACACAAATCCCGCCCGCGGTGGCGCGACAAAGGTCGCTCGAATGGACCACTTATGCGGATGAGCGGGTAGCGCTGTATGTCGAGGCCATCGAACGTTCCTACGCGCAAAGCCTTGACTGTCCGGAACTTACGGGCCGTCGCTCGGTTCCTGATGTGCTCTCTGGTCACCGCGCGGCCGGGCCGTTTGATCCAACGCTTTGGTCAGTGGCTGCTGAGAATGGCGAACCGGTTGCGGTGCTGCTGCAGAGCCTTCATCAACGAGGGGATACAGTGGAGATCGTATACATGGGCGTCGCGCAAACTGTGCGGGGAACGGGTGTTGCGGACGCTGTGATGATCCGTGCTTTGGAGGCGGCCCGCAGGGTTTGTGCCACATCGTTGGCACTTGCAGTGGATCATCGAAACACTCCGGCGCGACGTCTCTACCAGCGATGGGGGTTTACGTGCTTTTCCTCCCGCGATGCGTGGATTGTAACTCCGCCTGTGACAGAAGGTTAAGTCATCTCCATTGGGGATATTTTGTGTTGCTTTACGAGTTCAGAAATCGTCCCATCGGCTGCTCGTAGAGACCATTTTTCCGAAGGGCGACGACGGTGAAAAAAACTTTTTTTGAACGCTAAACCCTTGTGGCGATGGAAGCACCAACAAGCCGGCATCCAAGCACCGATAATTGTTGTTGACGCGCTCTTAACGCGGCGTTATTCTGTCCACTATGGCATCGTGCCTCGCCTCGATTGTTTTGGCGCGGCCGGACGCGCGGTGTCGGCTCGATTTCTGTTTACGTAGCGGTTGATTCTTTAGTCTAGTCGTCGAGTACAGTGGTGCTTGGTTCCTTTGGATACAAGGAGCTCACGGTGACGGTCTGCGCAGAGGATGCCATTTCACGGATTGAATCGTGCATTGCTGAAAAACTTGGCCCACAGCGCTTTAGCGTGTGGTTCAAAAACGCGACCCATTTGGGTTTCGCCGATCGTTTTTTGCGGATCAGCGTACCCAACCACTTCGTCGGCGAGTGGATCGAACGGCACTTTTCCTTGATGATCATGGATGCGGCTCGCGAGGTAACCGGAAACGAATACACCCTCAGCTTCGCCATCGAGCCGTCTCTGGCCAAGCATCTCGGCAAGAAGCAACCGGATCGCCAAGTCGAGTTCGTGGCCAACAATCCGGACCGCGTGGCCAGGGAACAGCGCCGCTTTGGTTCCTTGCCCGTGGCGGGGCCTTTGAAGGGTAGGCTGGGCGACTTTGTCGTCGGACCCTCCAACCGGCTGGCTTACACAGCCGCGCTGAGCGTCGTGGAGAATCCCTCCACGCAATACAACCCGCTTTTCGTTCACGGCGGCTGTGGGTTGGGCAAGACCCACCTTTTGCAGGGGATATGCAACGGCCTGAAAGATCGTTACCCCAATCTTCGCTGGCGATATGTGTCCGGCGAGGAGTTCACCAACGACTACGTCTACGCCGTTAAGGCGCGGGAGATGGATGCCTTCAACAATCGCTATCGCCACCTTGACGCTTTGGTGATCGACGATGTCCATTTCCTCGCCAACAAGCGAGCGACGCAGGACAGCTTCCTGCACACTTTCAAGGCCATCGATGCGGCCGGAAAGCAGCTCGTTCTGGCTTCAGACGCACATCCCAAGATGATCGGCCACTTCTCCGAGTCGCTGGTCAGCCGCTTCTTGTCGGGGATGGTGGTGCGCATCGAGTCGCCGGACCTGGAGGTGCGCACGACCGTGCTTCGTCGCCGCGCGGAGCGGATGAAGGTGGACATCAGCGATGCCGTCTTGCGGCACATCGCCGAAAACTTCCGGGCCAACATTCGCGAACTGGAAGGCGCGTTACTGAAGGTCGTCGCCCTGGCCCACGTAAACGGGGAGCCCATCACAGTGCCGCTTGCGGAGCGGGCCGTGCGCGATCTCGTGCGTCAGACCGCCCCCGTGGTCATGCTCTCCGATATCGAAAGCGTGGTCTCCATCTATTTTGGCCTCACACCGGCCGATCTCCATACGTCGCGGAAATCAAGGACGATCGCCCTTGCACGCGGGATCGCGATGTATCTCGCGAGAAGGCACACGGACATGAGCTTTCCGGAGATCGGCCGGTACATGGGCAACAAAAACCACTCCACGGTGATCCTCGCCAGCCGACGGATCTCCAAGATGCTGCAGGGCAACGCGACCGTGGGTTGGTTGACGCCCGAGGGTCTTCGCGAGCAGAACCTGGCCGTGTTGCTCGCCGAGTTGGAAGAGCAATTCGGCGCCGCGAAAGGCGACGACGCCGTTCCTCAGGCTCGTTGGGCGTCTTGAGCATAGACACCCCCAGAATTGGTCTACCCCATCTAGCTTCGACGGCCGCAAAACGAAGGATTCGATTGCACGCCGGGCCCATTTCAGCATAATCCCTGTGGGCAAAGGCGGGGACGATGTCGCTTGCTTTTCAGGTTTGGTTCGTCTTGGCCGGCGGGATCGGCTTGGTCTGGCTCGTCCGGCTGGTGACGATCGGCGCCACGCTTCGAAAGCGCTGTGTTCTTACTCCCGATGCATTTCACGGCCCGCTCAAGGACGCCCCGCGGGTGTCGATCCTCGTAGCGGCCAGGGATGAGGAAGACAACATTGAGGCTTGTATCACCACTCTCCTGGATCAGGATTATCCCAATTCGGAACTGATCGTCGTTGACGACCGCAGTCGAGACCGTACCCCGTCGATCCTCGCTCGATTAGCCCGCCAGTTCGGGGACCGCCTGCAAGTCGTCACGGTCCGCGAGTGCCCCGACGGATGGTTTGGAAAGAACCACGCGATGCATAATGGTGTGGCGGCGACCAGCGGAGAATGGTTGCTTTTTTCCGACGCCGACTGTCGGCAGACTTCTCGTCATACGCTTTCCATCGCCATGCAGGAGTCCCGCGATCATGCGACGGATTTCTTGAGTATTATTCCCGTGCTGGAGCATCGCGCGGTGTGGGAGAAGATCCTGCAACCGGCAAGTTCGCTGGTGTTGATCAATCGATTTCTTCCCCAAAGAGTGAACGACCCGAAGAAGCGGATCGCTTATGCGAACGGGGCGTTCATGTTGATGACTCGTCGTTGCTATGACGCCATCGGCGGTCACGAGATGGTCCGCACGCGGCTTAACGAAGATATCGACATGGCCCGCCTCGCCAAGCAGGGCGGGCAGCGGCTGCGCGTCGTGGAGAATGAGGGGCTTTTTCAGGCGCGGATGTACCCTACCCTGCTTAGCGCTTGGAAGGGTTGGAGTCGAATTTTCGCCGGGGCGTTCGCGACTCCGTCACGTGTTCTCGCGGCGTCCGCCGTTGTGTTCCTGTTCGTGCTGGCCCCGTGGATTAGCCTCGGCGTTGCGCTCGTCCGCGTCGTTTGGGGAGAGTCCGCAGTGGCGGGGTCATGGCGGCTCGCTTTGTGGACGTGGTTGGTCGTGGTAACCATGCAACAACTGGTCATTACGCGATTCTATGCGGCGGTTGGTTTTGCCCGGGCCTGGTCGCTCACTTACGTTCTCGGCGTATCCGTTGCCTTGGCCATGCTCGTCAGCGCCTTGTTCAAGGTACTCGGGGCCACAAGCACGACCTGGCGAAGCTCAACTTACCGCGGCGGGCGGACCGTGAGACCGTCGGAAATCGCCGCGTGCAATCCGCCGGTCAGGGCGGAACCGATTCAGGAACCTGCTTCACCGACTTGAATCGTCTGACATTCTCTTACCACGTGTAGTGTACGGTGTAGCGGATGATCGCCTCGCCGTCTTTCTCAATCTCGATTGGAAAGTGGATCGTCCGTGAGTCGAACTTCTCGTACTCGTGCGTCTTCTTCGTGATCTGCCAGTTCGTCCAGCGATAGAGGTTTTCCTTGACGATGACCTTTACCTTTTCCTCCTTGTGGTTGCGGACTTTGATTTCGATCGTCTCGTCCATCCAGCGGCGGCTCATGTCAACAGAGAAATCGGTCTGCTTGCGCTCGCCGACCACGTCAAAGGCGCTGCCCAACTTGATGAGCACTTCCTCGTCCTTGGGCGTGTGGTCGATGGTGTCCTCGCCGATGAACTCCAATGTCTCGTCGGCCGGGTCCAGCTTGCTCACTCGGATTCGTCCCGACGGCAGCGGCATGCCCATGCCGATGGCCTTCTCGTTCTTGAACCGCAGATAGATGTCTACTTTGGGGCTCGACTGATTGCCGAAATTGCGGTCGATCATCGGGCTGCCGTAGATCGGATAGCGCAAACCCAACCCGTAATACACCATCACCTTTTCGCAGGGCACCTTCCGGGCGGCGGGGAACAACTCGATCTGCTTGGTGGAATTGTCCGGCAGGGTTGTCGGACGACCCAGCGTGTAAAGGTGGTACTCAAAGAAGGACTTCTCCTCGAACCCGGCGTCGGCGCCGGCCATTTCCATGACATGGGCCTTCCTGGCCATCATTCCTCCGGCAACGGGCTGAGGCTGTGGGGCGCGGTGTACGTCGCCCGCGATCAGCTTTAACTTGGCTTCGGGATAAGTCGCCCCCGATTGATTAAGAATGCTCACCCAGGCCCCGATGTCGAGCACGCCGCTGTTGGCGTCCTTGCCCTCCGCGAAAACGACGTTGTAATCGCTCCACCAGGTCATGGCCTTGGTCTCGTAGGTTACACGCGTGCGGTGCTCACCCGGTTTTTCCGTGAAGATATCCCACACCAGTGTGGGCTTGGTGATGAGGCCGCCGGGAAGCTCGGGGAATCGGACGTTGGAATAACCGGCGATCACTTGCACGCCGCCGTCGGTCCCCTTGAGCAATAGCCCGCCGGCCGTGCTGAGCAGTGTACCCGTAAAGGTCTCAATCTTGTCGCCGTGCGCCTGTTCGACGGTGATCGGGCGATCGAGATATCGCTGCATGAGCTTCTCTGTACTCACCAGATCGAACTCGTAATTCTGCTCCAGCACATGTGTGCTCGCCGGATCGGTAATTGAGGCGAAGGAGACGGTCGTCGGCTCGATCTGCGAGGCCACATCAGTGAAGCGGACGGTGCTTCGCCCTTGGCTCAGCTTGATCGGCCGCTCCTGTTTGACGATCGCATAACCGGGGATTTGTTGCCGCCATTGAATCCCGTAGATCGCTTGCTGCATTCCCGGTTGGTACATCTCCGGCGGCACCGCGCCGGGTGTCGCGGTGCTGTAAATCGTCAAGGCCGTCGATTCCTTGTCGTCAGCGCCAAGAACAAGCGAGGGGAGCATCCCGATCAGGAAAAGGGCGTTGAAGTTCCTACCAAAAACGTTCGTGCGGTTCATCAGTTCGTTCTCTCGTGTTGTCCCATAAACGACTCAGCTTCACCTTTGGTTACTGCACCTCTTGTTTGACACTCAGCCCGGCAATTGGTTCCAACATTTCCGCTAAGAGCTGGTTAATCCGTATCGAGGACGTTGCGCATGGAATACAAACCCGGCGGTTTTCCCACGACCCACGCCGCGGCGCGAAGCGCTCCCGCGGCGAAGGTATCCCGAGACTGAGCCGTGTGCCGGATGGTGACCGTCTCCCCCGGTCCGCTGAAGTGGATTTCGTGTTGTCCCACCACATCGCCCATGCGGATAGCGTGGACGCCGATCTGGCCTTTGGGCCGTTCCCCGACTTTGCCTTCACGGCCGAAGACCACGGCCGCCCCTTTTCGGTCGCTGTACTGGTGGGTGTTTTTTTGAATCTCTGCAAGCAGCGTGAGGGCCGTTCCGCTTGGAGAGTCAATCTTATGCCGATGGTGCGTCTCGACGATTTCGACGTCGTATTCGCTGCCCAGTTCCCCGGCGATTCTTGCAAGCGCGCCTAGAACGACCTGCATGCCCACGCTGAAGTTCGCGCTCTGGACGATGGGAATGACGCGGGCGGCCTCGGCGATCCGCGCCTGCTGCCGCTCATCGTGGCCGGTTGACCCGATCACCATCGCCAGCCGCTGCGCTTCGCAAACCGTCAACCAGTCCATGGTTCCCGCCGCGTGGGTGAAGTCGATCAGCGCGTCGCACGACGGTATGGACTGCCGCTCACCGAGATCAATCGCCGCCGCAATCTCAAAGTGCGAATCACGAGAGACCAGATCGATCACACATCGACCCATCCGTCCCGCCGCGCCCGCCACCGTAAGTCGAATCATGTCTGCGCACTCCGAGCCGCAGGTTCAGCCTGCGCGACCATTAAGCAGTCGTGCGATGGCATCAATATCCGCGGCACACCGCACTGGCGGATTAGCGAACGTCCCTGTTCCCGCGCCGTCGCCTGACCTTTGGTGATAATTCACCGTGACATTCGGATCTTTGAGCTGATGTCCCGTCAGGATGCATACGACTCGGTCCGACGGTGAAATCACGCGTTCCTCGAGCAACATACGCAGTCCGGCAACGGACGCTCCGCTTGCTGGTTCGCAGCCATACCCGTGGGCGCCGATCAACGCTTTGCCGTCAAGGATCGCGTCGTCATCCACTTGACGCACTACGCCATTCATCGCTTCCAGACTGCGCAGCGCTTTGGGAAAGTTCACTGGTCGGCCAATCTCGATGGCACTGGCGATAGTTTTCGCCCGTCGCCCTCCAGCCCATATCTTCTTGTACGATTCGACGACTCGCACTTTGTCCCATCGCCCGCCGTTGAATCGCACTCCTTCACGCTCGTAAAGCTCATAAAGCGTATTCGCGCCGGCCGCGTTGATGACCGCCAGCCGCGGAATAGTCTTCACCAGACCCAGTTCGCGCAGCTCGATGAACGCCTTCCCGAAGGCACTGGTGTTTCCGAGGTTGCCACCCGGAACGATGATCCAGTCGGGAACCTCCCAACCTAGCCCTTCGAGTACGCGGTACATGATCGTCTTTTGCCCTTCGAGGCGGAAGGGGTTGATGGAGTTCATCAGGTAAAGCCCGAGTCGGTCGGCGGCCTCGCGGACCAGCGACATGCACGCGTCGAAGTCTCCGTCGATCTGAATGGTTCGCGCTCCGAAGTCGAGGGCTTGAGCGAGTTTTCCGAAGGCAATCTTGTCGCCGCCTACGAAGACCACAGCTTGAATGGTGCTCCCGTCGGATGCCGTGGTGTGTCGAGCGTATAGTGCCAAAGAGGCGCTCGTGTTTCCCGTCGAGGCGCAGCCGACGCGGCGCTTTCCCAGCCTCCGCGCGACCGTGAATGCGGCGGCCATGCCGTTGTCTTTGAAGCTGCCGCTGGGGTTGAATCCTTCGTATTGCAGATACAAGCGGCCCGGTTTGAGACCGAGTTTGGCCGCAAGCCCGTCGGCCTGTTGAAGCAACGTTCGCCCCTCGTCGATCGTCACGAGTTCTTCGAGCGATGCGAAAGAGAGCAATTCCCGGAATCGCCAGACGCCGCTGAAATCCGCTCGGCCTTCCGCTGATCGTTCGGGCGTTCTCCATCGCGATTCAAAAAAGGAAAGTGTCTTGGGAGGCGTAGCTTTCGACCAATCGTATCGAACATCGAGCAGCGACTTGCACCGTCGGCATTCATACGTGACTTCATCGATGCCGTACGTCGCCCCACAATCGGGATTCATGCACTGTTGAAAGGCAAGGTCACCCATCGCCGACATCGTCGGGTTATCGATGCGAAGATGCAACAGACGCAATAGGGAGTGGATTTAGGGAGTCAGATCGCGCTGTCGTCTGGTCTCTTCCTCGAGGATCCGCCGTTCCTTTGGCGTGAGAGAACCAAGGCCGGAAATGGAGACTTTGCGGAGGACGGCCTCTACGGCCTGCTGTTGAGCGGCGGCAACGCGGCGTTGTTTTTCGGCACGGGAAGCAGCGAACCGCTCACGCCGCCGCTCAAGAAACCCCGGACGCCGCTCAGGAGGCTCGTGCCGCTGCGGTGAGCCGTACCCGGCGCCAAAATCGTATCCGAATTCACCCATTTCCGACTGCTCGCGGATGGTCCGACGCGTCTGCCAGCAGGTGACGTAGCCAAAGACCGCGATCATCAGCAATAGCCAGCTTTGATCGGTGAACAGACCGAACAGACCGATCATGATGGCCCCGACCATTCCGGTGCCGGTGGCGATCTCGGTCGCAGCACGATAACCCTTCCTCGGCCAGAGCCACGCGTGGACCAGTCGGCCGCCGTCGAACGGATAGATGGGCAGCAGGTTCACAAGGAGGATGAAATAGCTCATTCCGTAGAAACGCATGAGCCACAACTGGCCCGTGGTGGGGAGGATCGAGCTGTCCACTGGGGAGGTGGGGTGCAGAGGGTTCCACGGTACCGCGCCCAGGCTTCCGACCCACACGGCCAGCACGCCGGAGCAGATTGCACAGAGGATGATGTTCACCATCGGCCCGGCGGCGGTGGTGATCGCGTGGGCACGGGGATTGGGCGGGGGATTGACGGAGGCCAGCCCGCCGAGCGGCCAGAGGAGGATTTCATCGGCGTCGCCGCCCACGTGGCGTGCCCCGAAGCAGTGGCCGAACTCGTGGAGAAGGACCACTACGAAGAGCAGTCCGTACGTCCCGACGGCATCCAGCATGGCCCGGCCCAGAGATAGGACTTCTCCTGATCCCGGTTTGGGCATCTCCATCCAGAGTAGGACGATGGCGCAGATGATGAAGGTGACGTGTACACGGATGTCGATGCCCCATAGTCGTCCGGCGCGAAAGGACCAGTTGATAGGGTTGTCGAGCGGTCTTTCCGTGGGAACCATGAGGATCACTTCCTTCCTTACTGCCTAAGTCATAGTATACATCGTCACTTTGTGCGGGCTAACGGGCTTTGGTTCGCAGATGGCGGAGTGATTCGCCATTCTGAGGCCTAAGGAGAGACAGATCATGAGCAAGATGCTTATCGGAGTAGGTGTCGCGGCGGTTTCCATTTTCGTACTAGGGGGCGACCCGCCCGGGGATGCGAACGAGGGCATCCGAAAAACGGCCCTCGACTACGTGGAGGGCTGGTACAACGGAGATGCCGCGCGGATGGAACGGGCCTTGCACCCCGACCTTGCGAAGCGAGTGCTGATGCCCGACGCGCGATCCGGGAAAGGGCGGGTTGAGCACATGTCGGCGATGAGTCTCGTCCAGCGCACCCGCGCCCGCGCCGATAATCCCACGCCGTCGGATCAACGAACCGCGAAAGTCACCGTGCTCGATCAATTCGGGAATACCGCCAGCGTCCGCGCGGATATGCACGAGTGGATCGATTACATGCACATGGTGAAGACCAGCGGAGAGTGGAAGATTGTGAACGTTCTTTGGGAAATGACTCCCGCGGCGAAGAAGAAGCAGGGGATTCCGGAGGAATTGTAGAGTACGTATGTCTTCGGGTCGATCGCTTCCCGTTATGGACTACATCGCCCGCAGCGGTCGCGGCAGAATGGGTTGCCGCAAGTGCCTCTGCCGGGGCAGTGTGAGCTGTTTACACATGGCATTCCGTCATTGTCGCCTCCTGAGCACGTCTTAACACAGGTGGCCTCTGCACCAAGCCCTGAAAGGGTGGAAGAAACGCACTCCGCTACACCCGATGGGCATGCCAGAGCGCTACATGTTGCCAGGGAAGGGCACGGACACGGTCCGCCGAAAGGGTACGCAGATCCTTTATACTCATTCACTACTTCCACGATGTCCAACACATTGATGTCTGCGTTGAGCTCCGGTAGATTCGGCTGAATCTGCGCGATCGCCTTCGTTGGAGTCCCCTGAATGTTCTTAAACTTGTTGACCAGATGGGTGATGTCCGTGACGTCGGGCTGCTGAGTCGTACTGGGCGGGTTGAAGTCGGGAACCACGTCGCCGGAACGGCGCGTCAGCATCGTCACCTCTGCGGATAGCGCAAGGCAATCATCTTCCGCGCCCATGCACTGCACGCCGAATGCCTGTACGCAGTATTGCGAACTGGGAACGATCTCCGCGCCGACCACGGTGATAGGATTGCTCGCTGTCTCCGCGACCCAATCATGGTAGTAGGGGGTACACTGCAAGCGGGCCGCGCGATAGCTCCCGAATGCTGCGTTGTCCTGCGACTCAAGGAAAGTCCCGGGCATACCTACCCAGCGAGCACACCCGTTTGCCTCACCCTCGGCCCTACACGTAGCTGACTCGTAAGCGCTGAAGTTGTGGGGCGGGTTATCGGCCGAGTTGGGCGGATTCGGGTTCTGCAGATCCACTATTTCAATCCTGATGGCCGACTGCGCGGCTGGTCCGGTAGCGGTTGCACATCGGTAAGCCCTGAAGCGCAGAGAGCGAGTGGTTCGATCGAGGCTATCGGGATCGGAGTCCCAAACGATACCATCCGGCGTCGCGCACGCGTCGCCGATGCCGTCAAGGTCGGAGTCCAATTGCAAGGGGTTGGGCATCGTCGGGCAATTGTCGGACCCGTCCGGCACACCGTCCGAGTCGTCGTCGGGATCATCCGTTACGCGCTTGATGGCGAGATTGTGAACTTCGCCCGCGGCGATGGCAGCGAACGCGGTGTTTGGTTCCGGAACGTTGATTTGACTGATCTGGTTGTTTCCCCACGCCACGATGGATCCATCGGCCTTTAGACCGAGGCTGTGGACATTACCCGCGGAGACTGCCAAGAAACACGAGTTGAGATTGGGTACGTCGCATTGACCGGAGTCGTTTCTTCCCCACGCGTAGATGGAGCCGTCGGCCTTGAGACCCAGACTGTGGTACCCACCCGCGGCGACGGCGACGAAACCGCTGTTGGGCTCGGGGATAATGCCTTGGCCGTAATGGGGGCTTCCCGCTTGTCCAGGGCCACCCGCACCCCACGCCACGATGGACCCATCGGCTTTCAGACCGAGGCTGTGGACGTTGCCTGCGGAGATAGCAGCGAAATCCGAGTTAGGCAAAGGGACGATGGTTTGACCGTAGTTGTTCCATCCCCACCCGATGACGGACCCGTCAGCCCTTAGCCCCAGACTGTGAACCCCCTGCACCGGCGCGGCGATGCTCACGAAATCTGAGTTAGGCTGCGGGACGGTGCATTGTCCGTAGTCGTCCCTCCCGCATTCCCATCCGACGATGGACCCGTCGGCCTTGAGACCCAGACTGTGGTACAGGGCCGCGGCCACCGCTACGAATCCGCTGTTGGGCGCGGGTACGTCCGTTTGACCGGAACCGTTACTTCCCCACGCTTCGATGGATCCATCGGCCCGAAGACCTAAACTGTGATCGCCGCCCGCGGCGCCGGCCACGAAACCCATGTTGGGTGGAGGAACGTTGGTTTGACCATAACGTTTCGATCCCCAAGCCATGACAGGTTCGTTGGTTTTCAGTGCCAGATTGTGGTACCCGCCCGCGGAGATGCTCACGAAACCCGCGTTTGGTGTGGGGACCTCGGTCTTACCGAACGTATTGTCTCCCCACGCCACGATGGACCCGTCGGCACTGAGGCCTAGACTGTGGTCATACCCCGCGGCGACCGCCACGAAACCCGTATTGGGCGCGGGGACGTTGCACTGCCCCTCGTTGAAGAAAGACCCGCACCCCCACGCAATAATGGAGCCGTCGGCCTTCAGACCCAGACTGTGATTCCCGCCTGCGGCGATGGCGACAAAACCCGTGTTAGGCGCGGGGACGCTAAGTTGACCGGAGCCGTTGTATCCCCAGGCCATGATGGATCCGTCGGCCTTCAGGCCCAGACTGTGATTTCCGCCTGCGGCGATGGCGACGAAACCGGTGTTGGGCGCGGTGACGTTAAGTTGACCGGAGCCGTTGTCTCCCCAGGCGACGATGGAGCCGTTGGCCTTGAGGCCCAGATTGTGGCCATGACCCGCGACGACAGCGACGAAGTCACTGTTGGGATCGGGAACGTCGCACTGGCAGGCGACTTCAGGATCACTACATTCACCACATCCCCAAGCCGCAATGGACCCGTCGGACCTTAGCCCGAGACTGTGCGTCATGCCCGCCGCGACGGCGGCGAAACCCGTGTTGGGTGTGGGGACGTTGGCTTGACCCGAGTCGTTGCTTCCCCAGGCGACGATAGAGCCGTCGTCCTTGAGCCCCAAACTGTGATTGAAACCCGCTACGGCGGCGACCAACCCGGTCAGGTCTTCCTCTGGTACGACGACGAACAATCCCCACCCGACGATCGTCCCCTTCGTGTCCTGACTTCGGACACTCTCCGCGCCGAGCCCCGCCACGCACCCAGCAACAAGTCCAGCGATCCATATGGGTCTTCTTGTTTGCCTGCACCCCCGAATCCGATGGGTCATCCTTCCCCCTTCCCCTTTTTATTAATCGCTTGAGACGGACGTCACGCGTATCGTACTCATCTCGACTCGCGTCATCAAGGAGGACTCTACGCGGATTTACCGCGTAACTTTCACTGGAATGTTCGCTTGCTCCGGAGTTGGATGAAGACACTGCGGACAAACTGCAGTGTCCCCACCGGGCGAGCTAAAGGCCGTGGCTTGATTCCGATTGGCGCTGGCGTTCGGTGGCCTCGGCGAGTGACCGCTTTTCTTCCTCGGTGAGGCTGTGGATGCCGCCTTCGTACACTTTTTTCAGAATGCGGTCCACGGTCTCAGCATCGTCGCGGCGCTGCGTCACCTTCACCTGGAAATCGGAAACCTCCGGGCGGCCGGGGCGCGAACGCGGAACGGAGGATCGCCAGCGAATGCGGTCCCACCAGTTTTCGCCGCGATACGCCCACCAGGCGCCGTAGATCAGCCCCGCGATATGACAGGCATCGCCACCTGCGTTAGGGCCTTGATCGAGGAGATTCCAGACATACCAAACACCGAAGATGAGTGCGGCGGTGCGGATCTTGATGGGAAACAGAAAATAAATGAGCACCTCGGCGTGCGGATAGCGGACGGCGCACGCACCAAGCAATCCGAGCACGCAACCTGAGGCTCCGGCGGCCACGCCTTGCCTCGGCAGCCAACCGATCAGAGTCAGTGCCAAATAAAACAGCATCCCCAGCGTGCCGGCAATCAAGTAATTGAAGAAAAACCGCTTCGATCCCAAATCCCGTTCTAGGGCTCGCCCCAGGAAGTGCAGACCGAGCATGTTCATCAGGATGTGTCCGAAGGTCCAGTGGAGGTATTGGGCGGTGATGATCCGCCAGACCTGGCCGTGGACGACCGGCTCCGTGGCCATGGCTGAGAATTGAAAGACCGGGCTGGTGAGGATTGGCTCAGCGCGAAAAAATGGGTTCCTGGACGCTCCGCGATCGATGGTCATCTGACAAAGAAAGAAAACCGCGACGTTGATTATGATGAGCGTGGTGACGACGCTGCCGCCGAGCAAAGGAACTCGACGGGTCGGCGGCCAAACCTGGCCCCGGCTCTGCCCACTCCTCGCGTATTCTCGATCACGCCAACCCATCGTTTATTGATTTTCGATTTGCGATTGACGATTGTCGATTGAAGGCACTGCTGACTCGTCGGAATCCGGCGCACCAATCGACAATCGAAAATCGACAATCGACAATTGGTAAGCGATTCGCGCTTGCCCAGGCATTTTGAGATTACATTCTTGCAAAGTATGTCCCCAAGACGGCAATCGTTTTGCCGTCGCGCAGTTCCCCGTTGACCAGCCATCGGCGGACGCGCTCCAGGTCAAACAACTCCACGACGATCCGTTCGCCGGCGTCCAAGTGCTGCGCCCCATGTTTCAGGCCCGTGGCCACGAAGGCGACCATCTTCTCCGTCATCACGCCCGGTGAAGTATAAAACTCGGTGAGCGGGGTCATGGTCCCAGCGCGATAGCCGGTTTCCTCCTGCAACTCTCGGTGGGCCGTTTCGATGGGCGATTCGTTGGGTTCGATCGTCCCCGCAGGCAGCTCCCATAGATCCTTCTCGATGGTGTAGCGGTAGTTGCGGGTCATGACGATCCGTTGAGGGTCGATCATCGGCAGGATCACCACCGCGCCCGGATGGACAACGATCTCGCGCGTGATTGGGCGCCCGTCAGATGCGGTGAACTCGCGCCGCTCGACAGTGAATCGCGAGGTTTTGAGAAGTAATTCATTCATTGGGAATGGGACGGCCTTTCGTGTGCCTCCTTCTCAAGCGACCGATCGGATTGTACGGCACAAACTGCCCCCGGAAGAATGAGAACTTAGTCACGCTTGCTGAACAACAAGTCACATAAGGTATTGACAGGCAAACTGGGATACCCTATACTGATGGGCTCGAAATCGTCGCTACTTCTTGTGGGAAAAGGACTTAACGACGGGCGGGTAGGCGCGGTACCAATGAAACGGCAGGTCAAAGCAAAGACCGACTCCAAGCCTCGGGCAATGGCTAAGAAGACGGGGCGAAAGGCCGCCGCGGTTTCCGACGCTCCGAAGCAACCCCTTTCCACGCCTCGAAAGCCTCGTTCAACAGAAGTCGGAAATGAGTCTAGGCAAACCTCAAAACCGGCGCCGGCGTCCGTCGCCTCGTCGAGCCGCGCCAAGACTAACGACGGCCGGGTGCGGATAGCGGCGAAACCGGTCGAGGCCGAAGGGCGCGCTGCGCGATCCTCGGGAAAACATGGCCCCACGAAGCTTCGTGAACCCGCGCCGACTTCCCAGGACCCTATTCAGTTTCCGGAAGAAGCGGCGCGAAAGATCAAGACGTACCTTTCGACCAAGCAATTGAGGGAATTCAAAGACGTCCTGCTGCAAAAGCGAGAGGAGCTGACAGGTGACGTCGATCGGCTCACGTCCGAGGCGCTGAAGGGCAAGGCGCAGGGCTACGCGGATCAATCGACCATGCCCATCCACATGGCCGAACTGGGCAGCGACAACTGGGAGCAGGACTTTACCATCGGTCTCATCGCCAACGAGCAGAACCTCATCCGCGAAATCGACGACGCCCTCGAACGCATCGAGAACAAAACCTACGGGATGTGCCTGGCCACGGACAAGCCGATCAACTTGCCGCGTTTGCAGGCGAAGCCCTGGGCCAAGTACTGCATTGAATATGAACGAGCCCGCGAAGAGGGGCGAGCGCCATAGTTAGGCAGTCATGACCGCTTTTGCACCCCACGTTGCCGCCACGGTCGAAGATCGACCCGAATCCGCCATCCGGAATCTCGCGTCACACGTGCGTTTCTGGCTTCCGGCGGCGATCCTCTTGTTTGTCGACTTATGGTCCAAAGACTGGGCGTTCGCCAACCTCTCCTCGGACGAGGGGAGAATCATCATTCCGGGCTTCCTGGAGTTTCGGCGATCGTTGAACGATGGGGCGGTGTTCGGTTCGTTCACCGGCTACGTGGGAGTATTCATTCTGGCGTCGCTGTTCGCTCTTGGATTTGTCTTCTACTTATTCGCGAACAGCACTCGATGGCAGCGCAGCCTGCACGTCGCACTGGCGATGATCCTCGCGGGGGCCATCGGAAATCTTTACGACCGGGCGTTCGTCAAGGCCGACATCGTTCGCTACCGTGACGATTCGAGGCAGCGCAACTCGGTCATCGGCACGCTCATCGGTGAACCGACGGGCGAAAAAATTCGACTCGGCGATTGGCCCGACGGGCGGAACCCTCGGCCCTATGCGACTTCGGAGGTGACCCTGCACCGCCAGGGCGTGGTCCGCGACTTCATCAAGTTCATCCCCAAGTTTCCGAGTTCGTGGTCCCGAGTAGGGGGTTTCGACCTCTGGCCGTGGGTGTTCAATGTGGCGGATGCGGCGCTGGTAGTCGGCGTCGCGCTGCTGCTACTCAACTGTTTCTTTGATCGCAAACCAAGGATAAGGCACGTCGAAACCGTAATGGCCGCAAGCGGATGACGCCTAGTCACCCCCATCGCCCCAAGTCGCGACGATCAGCGCCAACCCCCCTTTCCCCATTAACCCGCGCCGCGTACCGACGAGCGGCGGACGAGACGATGATGCGCCGGGCCCTGGAACTGGCCAAGAACGGCGAGGGGCGCGTCGAGCCTAACCCGATGGTCGGGTGTGTCATCGTCCGCAACGGGCGCATCATTGGCGAGGGCTACCATCGACGATACGGCGGCTCGCACGCGGAAGTTGAGGCCCTTCGATCCTGCAAGCGCAGGACACGCGGAGCGACCGTATATGTTTCACTGGAGCCGTGTTGTCACTTCGGCAGGACGCCGCCGTGCACGGACGCCTTGATCGAGGCGGGCGTCGCCCGCGTAGTGACAACCATTCGCGACCCTAATCCGGCCGTGAACGGCAAGGGCCTTCGACGCCTTCGCGCCGCGGGAATCGAGGTTACGACGGGGGTCCTTGCGGCCGAGGCCGCAGAACTCCTCGCTCCCTTTTTGACACGGGGTCGTCTGGGCCGCCCCTATGTGATCGCCAAATGGGCGCAGAGCCTCAACGGAGTGCTTGTAACGCCGCCCGGAGAATCGAAATGGATTTCCTCGGTAACCTCTCGCCGCATCGTGCATCGGTTGCGCTCTCGCGTCGATGCCATTCTCGTCGGCGCCGGGACGGTGCTCGCTGATGATCCGCAGTTAACGGCCCGCGGAGTTCCACTTCGGCGTCGTGCACTCCGCGTAATACTCGACGGCAAACTGCGCATACCTGTGGGTTCCAAGTTGGTAACTTCGGCACGGAAAACGCCGACGATTGTCTTTACAACTTCGCATGCGGTGCAGACGAAGAAGGGGAAGCAACTCTTGCGTAAAGGCCTCGAGCTGATTCCTTGCAAGAAGCAAGGCGGACGATTGTCGCTCAAGGAATGTTTGTCGGGCTTGGCCGATCGTAGACTAATGAACTTAATGGTCGAAGGCGGCCCGACAGTCCTCCATACAATGCTCAAATCGCGATTGGTCGATGAGGTTTGGGTTTTCCTGTCTCCAAAGATTATCGCAGGCCAATCACAAGCCCATGCGCTTCTGTCAGCTCCGGCGCTTGAAAATGCAAGGTTTGTATCGATTGAGCGATCCGGAGGTGATTTCTTCGCTCGTTTTCGTTTGACCAAACCACCGCTTACCGACGGGCGACGGCGGGCCCGCTCGCAATAGTCTCAGGGGGTGAAGTTGGATCGGAATAGGTCGCATCGTGAACAAGTTGCGTCTGTTCGCGTCTGAATTCCGGGGGGCGAGTGGTCAGAAGAAAAGGACGGTGTTGCGAAATACTAATCAGCAGCGCGACAGCCGCCAGGTTGCAGAGCAGGCTGCTGCCGCCATAGGAGACGAAGGGCAAAGTCATTCCCGTCACGGGAAGCAGCCCCATGGTCATTCCCATGTTCACCGTGGCTTGTGCGGTAATGAGCGTTATCAGCCCGACGGCGAGCAGACGGGCGAAAGGCTCCGTCGTCACGGATGCGATGCGCACGCCGGCGACGGCGATGACCGCGAAGCACGCGATGACCACGATGCAGCCGATGAGCCCCCATTGATGAGCGACGACCGCGAAGATGAAATCGTTATGCCGATCGGGTAGTAGCGTGTTCTCCGCATAGACGCCGCGGCCCCAGCCGTTGCCTCGAACTCCGCCGCTGCCGATGGCGTTCTTGGAGTGGACGAGTTGATAACCCGCGCTCGCGGACCACTCCAGCGCCTGCCGCTTCGTTGCCAGCTGGGTGTATGACTGCGGGGTTTCGATTACTGCCTGTCGAAGCTTGTCCGATTGCAGCAGCACGGCAGTAATGCGAAGCCGCTGGTAGTCCTCGATGTGACCCCATGCCAACGGCGCAGCGACAAGCCCGAGAAGGACAAACACCGCCAGGTGACGTTTCTTTGCCCCTGCGGCGAACAGCATGGTGAAGAGAACGGGGACGAGCAACATGGCCGTGCCCATGTCCGGTTCCAACAGGATCAACGCCATGGGAACGGAGCAGACCACGACGGGCAGCAGAACTCCGCCAAATCCTCCGACGTTCTTACGAAACCGAAAATACCAGGCCAGAGCGAGCACGAAAGCGATCTTCATGAACTCCGAGGGCTGAAGGAGAAAGCCGGGAAGCTGAATCCAGCGGTAGGCACCGTTCCTGGGTGCGGTCAGCCCGCCGAAGCTCGACTGGGCGAGCTTTGCGGCCAGCAATGGAATAAGCCCGGCAAGGCAAAGTAGGAAGAGGGCGTAGGAATAACGGCCGATCTGCGGATAGCCGATCCTGAGGATGATGGCGGCGAGAAAAAAGCTAAGTACGATGCGCACCGCCTGCCTGGCGGCATTCGCCGGTCCGTCGTGGCCGCTCGCGTAGTGCGTGTCCGTCACGTAAATGCTGGCGAGACCCACCATCGCCAGGACGACGATCGCCGACACGATTGCCCATCCGGGATGCGTCAAATCGAAAGTGGTGCGTTTCACGGGTACACGGATCGCTCAATGACCTTCACCAGATCCACCGGCATCCAACCGTGGACCGAGCATTTCCAACAGATCTGTCGCCACCTGTGCGGCGAGCGGTCCCGATGTCAGCCCTCCGCTTCCCCCGAACTCAACCAATACCGCAAAAGCAATGGGTGCTTCGCGGGACCAATCAGGCTGACCATGATCGTCCAACGGCTGAAGAAACGCGCCAAACCATGCATGGGAGTAATCGTCACCCTCCGGGGATGGATTCGGCGGCCAACGAGAGGCCACTTCCACGCGAGCTGGATCGAACTTCCACAGCGGATGCTCGCGGCGAAAGCGCTCCATCGCCGGTTCCTTGGCCGCTTCGCGTACGACGGCCGAGCCTTTGATTCCGAACTCGTCGATGTAGGGGACCCGATACGATGTCGGCCAGGGCTTGGTGGTGGCGCTGCCCGTCTTGCCGCACAGTGCATAGCGATCGTGCTTGAAGTGGACGTATTTGTGCGCGGTTCCTTCCGGGTCGTTCACCACTCCGTAGATGCCGCGGCGGATTGCCGACCAATGTTCGCTGGTTGCGGGCAGTTTCCACTCCGGCGTCGGCGTGTCCTTCTTGAGAAGCGTGACCGATCTGTATCTTCCGCTGGCATAGGTGGCCATGAGGTTTGCGACCTGCACCGGGGTCATCGCCAATTCACCTTGCCCGATGGCGAACAGACGGCTCATGGCCGGCACGACGGAGGCCTGTTTGTTGGCCATCAGCCAGCCGGAAGTCGGGTTGATTCCCGCCGCGTCTTCCCGAAGCCCAATGCCCGATCCGCGTCCGACGCCGGCCATGTCGAAAGTGTTGCACAGGCGATCGACGCCGAGGCGCTCACCCAGCCGAAACATATAGATGTTGCAGCTTCCCGTGAGGGCCTCCACGAGGTCGATCGACCCGTGGGCCTTGCGAACGTTCGTTCCCCTGACCTCCCAGCAGCGCCACGCGTCACGATTATCTTCGGATAGATACCCCGTACATTCCTCCCGGCTTTCCGGGGTGATTCGGCCGTTGATCAGGCCCGCCAGGCAGACCAATGGTTTGATCGTCGAGCCCGGCGCGTATCTGCACGCCACGGCCCGGAAGAGCAACGGTAGCCGGTCCGTATCATCGCGCAGAATCGTGTAACGCTCCTCAAAGAGACCTGGGTCGTAAGAGGGGTAAGAAACGAGGGCAAGCACGTTTCGCGTGCGAACGTCGAGGACCACGATGGCGCCGCCGGAGGATTCGGAGTGCTGGTGGACCGTGTTGCCGAGCAGTCTATACAGCCGCCTTTGCAGTGGGCCGTGGATCGTCAGCGTCGCGTCCGCACCATGTTCTGCCTCGATGACTTCGATGGGTGCGTTGTCACGATCCAAAGTGATACGCCCGCGACGGCCGCGCAGCGTTCCCTCCGAAGCGTATTCGACGCCGCTGGTTCCTCGTTTTTCGTCCGCCAGGTATCCGCCGAAGGGATCATCCTCTTCCGAGTTTGCGGCGACGTCCTTCGAATCGACTCTACCCATTCGGCCAAGGACATGGGCGAATGCCTCTACGTCAACGGCAAATTTTCGCGACGAAGAGGCTTCAACGTGAATCCAGGGATAACGGGCGGATATTTCCCGGCCCGCGATCTGCTGATCCGCAAGAAGCCCGCTTAAGATGGCGTGGGGGCGGGTCTCTTCGGCAACCGGGGCGTCGAATCCACGGCGGGCGGCGACGGCCCGACGGATGCCGAGGATATGGTCGTAGATTTCGCGGGCCCGAGCGCGAAGGACGAAGACCGAAAGCGGCTCCGAGGAATGGACGGTCAGCGCCGAAAGCTCGTCCCACATAGCCGCGATGTCGGCGCGGAAGAGATCCTGGGCCTCCTCCTCGGAGGCCGTCTTGGGATACCGGCCCGCGCGCTTCCACCGCTTGACTTCGTTTCGGATGGCGTTCGTCTCTTCTTCGTTTGCGGCCGCGATCACGCCGAAGTCGATGGTAAGATTCCAACTCGGTTCGTCGCTGACCAGCACCTCGCCCGTGGCGTCTTTAATGCTGCCGCGGATAAAGGGGAGTGGAGTCGGCGTGAGAAGGAGGGAGCGTTCGGCCCGCTCTCGATAGTAATCGGCCTGAACGATCTGCAATTGCCCCAGACGGACCAGGAGCACAAGGGCCGTGACAGCGAGCACCGCCATGAGGATTCGCAAACGCTTTTCAAACACTCGCTCAATTCCTCGGCGACGTAGCTGTATACGTATAACGAGGACGGCCCATTCCCGTCCAACGAATCGTACTCAGGATGCGGAAGACGGCTGCTGAAACCGCCGAGGTGTACGCTGAACTCAACAATGCCACAGTAACCCAGTCTCGCAAGAATGGTCCTGAAGCGTCGTACATCGCGTGGTAATACAGCGTCCATGCGGAATGAACCAGCAGGCAGGAGATGAATGAAACAGCGGCTTGCGTCGTCAGGCGATAACGGAACACATATTCGCGGACCAACGTGACGATCATCGCCGTCAGGCCGTAGGAAAGCGCGATAACGCCGAAACGCTCGATGGTGAGGAGGTCGCCGCAAGCTCCCAGAACCCATGCCTGTGCGATCGCGCGGTTCAAGGGCGCAAACAGGCTCAAGAAGACCATGACGATCAGCAGGAAGTCCGGTCGGGCGCTCAGAAGTTCCAAGCTCGGCGCAAGAGAGACCTGCAGCGTCAGCGCCAGGGCGGCCACCAGGACGAAAGTCACCCAGCGCATCGACTAAGGCTCCCGCCGCGGCCTGGCTGTGGCGAATGGGGATGTCTGCCGACGATTGGCATCGAGGATATCCAGAATCGCCCGCGCGGCCGAAATTTGCACGCGAGGATCACTTGGGTCGTTCAGGACTTCCGTAAGGGCGGGGAGGGCATCCGGACGTCCGATGGCGCCCAGCGCCGCGGCGGCCATTTGGCGCGTGCGGAGCAACTGCTCCTCGGGAGGGTCTTGCGGATCCCTGCGCGGGGGTTGATCGAGTCGTAAAGTACGCAAAGCAAGCGGGAAGCCTTCATCGGAGCGCAACACTCCCAGCGCCCGGGCTGCCGCAAGCCGCGTCTCCAGATGCGGCGCGGTTTCCAGTTTGTAGCGAAACGTTTCCATATATGCCTGATCTCGGGTCGCGGCGAGCGCCCCCATGGCGAAGACCTCATCTGATCCCACGCCGGAACCGGTCATGAAGGTCAGTTCCTGCCGCGCCTCGCGGTTTCCCAGGCGAGCCATCGCCTCCAGGGAGTGTTCTCGAACGCCGGCGTCGGAATCCTTCATTCCTTTGGCCAGGACTTTCACGGCACCGGGCTCGCCCAAGAGTCCCAGGAGGAGCGCCGCATTTCGGCGTACCGTCGGGTCGCTGTCATGGAGTAGATATCCCGCAAGTTCGCCGGTTCGTCCGGTGCGGCCCAGACGATGTTGCGCGAACAGGGCCGCAGCCCGAACCGCGGCACTGGGGTCTTCAACGCATCTGGTGACGCCGGCCTCGGCCCCTTCATCACGGGTCTCTCCCACGGCCACGCAGGCGGAGAAGCGTACGGCCGCGTGTTCATCCAATAGGGCCGAGCGAACCCAGGGGACTCCCTCCTTCGAGGATCGACCCGCGAGGGCCTCAACGGCCTCCACACGCACGATTGGGTTGTGCTCATAACTTACGCCCGCCTTCAAGCATTCCATCGCTCGGTAGTGTAATTCACTGTCGTCGATGCCTCCGCGACCCTTCGTCGGTTGAGCACAGCCAGCAAGAAGTGCCGCCAATGTCGCAGCGAATACTAAAAGGCGCTCATGTGACCAGACGGCCAGTGGTTCATTCCTATTCATTCGCCCGTAACCCCCCGCGCTCGCGCAATCCAATAGTCGATATAGACCAACAGCCACACCAGCGCACAACCCCACGCGAACCAATCGCCGTAGAGGGAATACAAGGCATACCGCGAATCGGCTGCGATTCGGGCGACCGCGTATCCGGACTCTCCGGGCCAACGATTGGCCGGATCGCCGCGCACGCGGTCGTGAATTCGCCCTGAAGGCTCGATAAAGGCGCTGACGCCGGTCGTCACCGAGCGGGCGATGCCAACCCGGTTCTCAACCGCCCGAAATACAGAAATTGCGAGGTGCTGTGGCTGTTGCGAGCCGTGGCCGTACCAACCGTCATTGCTGATGTTGAACAGGAAGTCCACGCGTTTTTCGCTCAGTCCGCCGGAAACGAATTCGCGGCTCACGTAGGGCATGACGTCCTCGTAGCAAATGGGCACGCCGAATCGGTAGGTCTTGCCGGGCTGCGAGGGAGGCTCCATCGTGAAGGTATTGAATTCCTTTCCGGGAAAAAGCGAATACTCCTCGTTATCCGGCCCGCTGAAGGGCATGAGTCGGTTCAGCCACAAATACAGAAACCTAAGCCGGCCGAATCGAAAAGGCACGGCCTCTCCGAAGGGAACGAGATGAACCTTGTCGTAGCGCCCCGGCTCCGAGGCATCCGCGCGGAAGACCGTGGCGGAGTTGAAGCGTCGTTCCGAGGCAAGCAGGTCGTTGGGCGTTTGCTCCAGCGACGCGCTACCCGTCACGATGTACGCGTTATGCTGCGTCGCATAGCGCTGAAAACCGGTGAAGCTGTCTCGTGAAATCGAAAAAAAGTCGCGTGCCTCGGCATTGAGATACATGATCCAAGGCGTTTCGGGCAGCAAGAACAGGTCCGGTTTTTCCTGGGCCGCTTTTTCGATCATCGAGAAGTGCGTCTTCATTTTCTCACGATTGTCAATGTCCGGTCCGTCCACGGAAACCAGGTAATCTCCCTGGATGATCGCAACCTTAGGACCTTCGGTGGTAGTCCCGCGGCGCAATTGAATCTGACCATACACGATCGTGGCGGCGACGAGGACGGCGGCGAAAGCAACGCCGAAACGGGCGGATGGCGCTGACTCGCTTGGCAGGCCGCGCCTACTCAGCCTCGCCAGGATGACGTCGGCGATCGCTCCATTGACGGCCGCGACTACAAAGCTCACGCCGTAGCCGCCCACCAGATCGCTGATTTGAATCAGCGTTAGTACACCATACTGGCTGTGTGAAAGGTAAAACCAGGGGAACCCGGAAATGACGACGGAGCGCAGGATTTCACTCCCCGTCCAGATGATCGGAAACGCCACGGCCAGTGGCCAATGCCGTCGCCGCACCGCGTGGCGCACCGGACACGCCACCAATGGGAAGTACGCGGCCTGATAGAGGCAAAGGGCGAGGTATCCCCAGCCGGTGGCAGCATACATCCAGCGCATGTTGATCAGGAAACTTATCAGACCGAGAACATAGCTATAAAAGTACACCCGCGGCGCTTGCGTCGTCCGGGCAGACAAAATCAGCCAGGGGACCAAACAGATGAACGCTACCGGCCAAACGGAGATGGGGGCGAAGATGACGCTTTGCAGCCCGGCGCTCAGCAGCGCCAGAGCGGCGATTGCACGATGGGATTTCAGATGGAAGCCGGACGCCTCCTCAGCAGGGGGGCGGCTATTTTTTGAATCGGATGCTGTCAGATCGTGGGTTCGATTCAAAGGCGTCCATCCTTGGGCGCTTAAGCGCGGCCTCATTTGCTCGATTCAAGTGCGATCGAGAAGCATCATGTAAACTAAGTCGCCGGTCGATACAGCGTTGGACCCGGGAGGACGCATGATCAACGCGTTCGCCGTCGCCATGCCTAACGAGTCTCCGGACCCGTGCCAAGATAGCTTACAAACCTCCCATTCGCCACTGTCGTTGACCGAAGCGCGGGCCGGATAATAGCACCGGCGATTCGCCGTCGCCGCCAAAGGACCGTTTAGCACGGCTCGAATCAACGGCGATACTTCTCGTCGCCCTTGCAGGGCGGAAAGCGCAGGTCGCACGAGAAGCTCGAAGCCCACAAACGTACTGACAGGATTTCCGGGCAGGGCGAAAACCAACCGGCCATCGGGCATGGTCGCAAATATGGTAGGGCGACCGGGTTTGATGGCTAGTTTGTGAATGCGAAAGGATGCTCCGAGTTCTTGCAGCACTCCCGGCACCAGGTCGAGAGTCCCCGCCGACACGCCGCCCGTCAGGCACAGCACGTCGCATTGGAGTCCGCTGGTGATTCGGTTCCGCAGCTCGTTGCGGTCGTCGCGGGCAACGGGAAGCACGACGGCCAGGCACCGCGCTGAATCAATGAGGGCGCGAAGAGCGTACAGATTGGAATTGCGAATTTGGGCTGCTGACGGAACTCGGTCGATATCGACCAGTTCGTCTCCCGTCGCAAGAACGGCGACCTTCGGTTGACGATAGACCGTGACGCGCGAGGCCCCCGCCGTGGCGGCCACGCCGATGTTCGCGGGAGTCAACAGAGCGCCCGGCTGCAACACAATTTTTCCCGCCGAGGCGTAACTCGCGCGAGGAGTCACAAACTCGCCCGAGGCCACGGACTCCTTGATAAGCACCTGTCCCTCGGCAGGAAGCGGTTCCGTTTGTTCGATGCGGACGACGGCGTCGGCGCCGCGCGGAATGGGTGCGCCGGTGTTGATTTGCACGGCCTCGCCCGCCGCAAGGGGACGGTCCGCCACGGCCCCGGCGGCAACCTGTCCCACGACTTTGAGGGTAACAGGAACGTGTGCGACATCCGCCGCGCGCACCGCGTAACCATCCATGACGGCCCGATCGAACGGCGGGTCATCGAGGTCGCACTGGATCGGCGCGGCGAGTGTTCGAAACAGGGCCTCCTCGAGCGAAACTTGTACCGTCCCCAGTGGTCGAGTTTGGGCAAGAACGATCCGTTGAGCTTCGTCGACGTCAATCACAAGATCATTCTATCCGAGGCGTATGCGTTGACGACCGGCAATAGGGACCGTTACAGTTCGGGCCTGAAGTTTGAATGGGCTTCTAGATTTCACCGGAGTTAACCATGCTTTGCTGCGATCGGCGTCTTTGGGCGCTCTCGGTTTTCGTATTTGCAGTGTCCTCTCGAGTTTCAGGGCAGACCGATCCGGGTCTGAAGGCCCTTGCTGATCGCTACTGGGATGCGGTGATGGAGCGGAATCCAACCTGGGCGACGGAGATCGGCGATTACCGCTTCAATGACCGTCTTCCGGACCTCACCGAAGAGGCCCGTCTGGAATGGAACCGTACCCAAAGGCACTTTCTTAAGGAACTGCAAGCCATTCCCACGGCCGGGCTCTCGTCGGCCGATCGACTGACGCGAGACCTGTTCGAGCGGACGCTCCAGGATGGACTATTCGAGTTCGCCGCGCAACATCGTCAATACCTGCCGCTGGAACCGTTGGACGGCCCGCACATCAAATTCCCCCTGATTCTCATCTCCCAGCCTTTTCGAAATGCGGATGATTTTCGCGCCTACATCGCGCGTCTTCGGGAATTCCCGAAATACGCTGAGGATGTGATGGAGAACCTCCGCAAGGGCGTGACGCTCGGCATCGTTGCTCCGAAAGTCACTACTCAGAAGGTATTGCCGCAGATCCGGGCACATGTCGTTGACGATCCGATCAAGAGCGAGTTCTACAAGCCCTTTCAGATCGCGGATTCCATTCCGTCCGCGGATCGCGAGGCCATCGCCAAATCCCTTACGGAAACGATCCGCGAGCGCGTGATTCCCGCCTATCAAAGGCTATTAACCTTTGTCGAGTATGAATACCTGCCCGCCTGCCGTGATACTGTCGGAATCGGTGAGGTCCCCAACGGCGAAAAGATGTATGCGGAGCTGGCCTATCTGAATGCGACCGTTCGCGTGGACCCGAAGGAAGTCCACGAATTGGGGCTATCCGAAGTCGCCCGAATACGCGGGGAGATGGCCAAGGTCCAGAAGGAAGTCGGCTTCGAGGGCAGCCTCGACGACTTTCTTACGCACATGCGGACCGATCCGGCACAGCGCTTCAAATCCGGGGAGGAACTCTACGCCGCCGCCGACGCCATACTTCAGCGCACCAAGCCGCTGATGACCAAGTTGTTTACGCGCATTCCCAAGGCCGACTGCGTGATGAAGGAGCTGGAGGCTTTTCGTGCGCCTGCCGCGCCGGTGGGATACTATAACCCCGCACCGGAGGACGGTTCGCGGCCCGGCTACTACTACATCAACACCTACAAGCCGGAGGAGCGGCTGCGGTTCACCCTCGAAGCGCTGTCCTACCACGAAGCCGTGCCCGGCCACCACTTCCAGATCGCCCTCCACCAGGAGAACAAGGACCTCCCCAAGTTCCGCCGCTACAGTTCCTTCACGGCCTACGTCGAAGGGTGGGCGCTGTATACGGAAAAGCTCGGTTACGAGATCGGCGGATACAAGGACGCCTACTCGCGTTTCGGGCAGTTGACCTTCGAGATGTGGCGGGCGTGCCGGCTGGTCGTGGATACCGGCATGCACTTCAAGGGCTGGTCGCGCCAGCAGGCGATCGACTTCATGGCAGGCAACAGCAGCCTGGCGCGGGTCGATGTCGAAAATGAGATCGACCGCTACATCTCCTGGCCGGGGCAGGCGTTGGCTTACAAGATCGGCGAGCTGCGCATCCTTGGCCTGCGCCGCGAGGCCGAGAAGAAACTGGGCGACAAGTTCGACCTCCGCGCGTTTCACGACGCTTTGCTGTCCGACGGCGCTTTGCCGATAGATATCTTAGAGTCAAGAATGCGCGATTGGATACCGCGTCAGGAAAAATAAGGCAAGAACATGGACCGCCCCATGCAAGTTCAGCGACGACGCATGTCAAGACTATGGCCCTTGATCATCGGGCTTCTCGTGGGGTTGCTCGTGGTGATGTTCAGTATTGAGACCATTCGGAAGGCCTATTGATTACGTTTAAGGTCGAATGATGGGCCGGCTCATACAAATTCAGCGACGACGCACTTCCAAGCAATGGGCTATAATGCTTGCGCTCGCAGCCTTGTTGCTCGCAATCAAGTACTTCGGCGGGTTCAGTAACAAAGCCTATTGATTGCGCTTTGACCGCGACAACATAATCACTCGAGTTTTGACGCACCGCGTAATCAGCAATAACCTGCCCTGTCTTGTTATGAGTTCAACACGTACGGATAAAGTGGTCTCTCCTGCGGCTCGGGGGTACATGCGCCTTCAGCGCGTGCCCGACATCGGACCGATTCGAGCGCGAAAACTTGTTAGCCATTTCGGATCGGTCGAGCGCATTTTTTCCGCTTCGATGGCCGAGCTGCAACACGTTGATGGAATCAGCCCGCGCGTGGCGGAAGCGATCTTCCGATCGCGTGACGAGAAGGGAGTGGACGAGGAGATCGCCAAGGCCGCCGAATGTGGATTGCGAATCCTCTGTCCCGAGGACGCGGACTATCCCAAGCCCTTGTTGCACATTCCCGATCCGCCGATTTGTCTGTACGTTCGCGGTACGCTTCAACCTGCGGATAGTGTGGCCGTGGCGATCGTGGGCACGAGGCGCTGCTCACATTATGGACGGGAACAGGCCCTTCGCTTTGGTGAGATGCTCGCCGCTGCGGGGTTTACCGTTGTGTCGGGACTCGCGCGGGGCGTTGACGGCGAAGCCCATCGCGGGGCGTTGCGGGCTAAAGGACGCACCATCGCCGTGCTCGGCAACGGCCTGGGCTCGATCTACCCGCGCGAACACGAGGAACTGGCCGAGGAAATCGCCGCCAGCGGGGCGATCGTCAGTGAGCTCGAAGTGGACATTGCTCCCGACTTCAAGAACTTCCCTACCCGCAACCGGATCATCGCCGCGCTCTCGCTTGGCGTGATCGTCATCGAGGCGGGCGACAGGAGCGGAGCGCTGATCACGGCCAGGCTGGCCACGGAATACAATCGTGAGGTCTTCGCCCTTCCCGGCAATGTGGATCGTCCCGCACAAACTGCGGGCAGCAACGCCCTGATCCGCGACGGGCAGGCCAAGCTCATCACTTGTCTCGAAGATGTGCTCAATGAACTCGGCGAAGTGGGAAAGGCCCTGCAGCCCGACACGCCGCTCCAAGCGACCGACGCCCCTCTCTTCGCCGCCGCCTCGAACTTAGCCCCTCACGAACGATCCATTCTGGAAGCAGTCAGCAAAGGGATTGAGGAAGTGGACGGCATCTGCACAACCACTCGTTTCGACGCCGGATCGGTGATCTCCGCCTTGACGGCCCTGCAACTTCGCGGTTTGATCCGGCAGCTGCCCGGTAATCGGTTTGTTTGTCGCTCGTGATCCGGGCTCTGATCTATTTCCAAAGGCCTTCACACGATGCTGTCCGCAGAACTTCTCTGGAAACCGTCTGACCAGCGTGTTCGCGCGTCGCAGATGCACGTCTTCATGGTCCGACAGGCCCACAAGTATGGGTTCTCGCCGGACTACGCCTCGATGCACCAGTGGTCGATCGAGCGTCGCGATCAATTCTGGAAGGAAATGTTCGATTTGGCGGGCATCCAGCCGACGAGGCCCGTAACGGCAGTCGAAACCGGAAGCGGCATGCTTGGGACCAAGTGGTTCCCCGGTTTAGAATTCAACTTCGCGGCGCACTTGCTCCGTTTCAACGATGATCGAATCGCCATCGAGGCCGAGGACGAACTTGGCCGTACGCGATCCATAACCTACCACGAGCTGCGAAATCAGGTGGGTCGCTGCGCTGCCGCCCTGCGCGAGGCCGGAGTGAAACGCGGAGACCGCGTGGGCGGCTTTCTTCCGAACATTCCCGAGGCGGTCGTCGCCATGCTCGCAACCGCAGGCCTAGGGGCCGTGTGGTCGTCCTGCTCGCCGGATTTCGGCATCGACGGAGTCTTCGACCGCTTCGGCCAGATCACCCCCAAAGTACTCTTTGCCGCGGACGGCTACTCTTACAACGGAAAGACCATCGACTCGCTCGAGCGCGTCCGTGGAATCGCAGCCAAGATGCCGGGCATCGAACGCGTCGTGATCGTGCCGTTCATCAGCAAGACGCCGAATTTATCGGGGGTCGTGAACGCGGAGCTTTGGGAGAATTTTGTCGATACGCCCGCGCTCACTGAAACCCGTTCGCCGTTGCATTTTGAGGCCGTGCCTTTCGACCATCCGCTCTACATTATGTATTCCTCGGGCACGACCGGCGTCCCCAAGTGCATCGTCCACGGACAGGGCGGCACGCTCCTGCAGCACATGAAGGAGTTGATGCTCCACTGCGACTTGCGCCGCGAGGACACGATTTTCTACTTCACGACCTGCGGCTGGATGATGTGGAACTGGTTGGTCAGTTCGCTCGGAGTCGGCGCGACCGTGGTGCTCTACGAAGGCAGTCCGACGTATCCTGGCCCGGATCATCTATGGAAAATGTCTGAACGGCTGGGGATCACCATCTTCGGCACCAGCGCCAAATACATCGCCGCGTGCGAGAAACTAAGTTTGCAACCTGGACGAGAGCACAATCTTTCGAAGCTGCGGGCCGTCCTTTCCACCGGCTCGCCGCTTACCGTTGAAAACTTTCGCTGGGTCTATGACAACGTCAAACGCGACCTTCAGCTTTCGAGCATCTGCGGCGGCACGGACATCATCAGTTGCTTCATGCTCGGCAACCCCATGCTGCCGGTGTATGCGGGCGAAATCCAGAGCATCGGCCTGGGAATGGACGTACGGGCCTTCGACGACGCCGGAAAACACGTGATCGGACAAAAGGGTGAGCTGGTCTGCTGCTCGCCCTTCCCTTCGCAGCCGACGGGTTTCTGGAACGACCCCGACGGAGAGAAATATCGAAAGGCTTACTTCGACGTCTATCCCGGCATTTGGCGGCATGGCGACTTCGTGGAGATTACCGAGCGCGGCGGAGTGATCGTCTATGGCCGGTCAGACGCCACGCTCAATCCCGGCGGCGTTCGCATCGGCACGTCGGAAATCTATCGCCAGGTCGAATCCGTCGAAGAAATCATCGACAGCGTCGTTGTGGGCAAGAACACCGCCGACGCTGATGTCGAAGTCTGCCTCTTTGTGGTTCTCCGCGAAGGATTGAAGCTGGATCAGGCCTTGACGGAGAAGATCAAGAAACGCATCGCCGAAGGAACCACCAAGCGTCACGTCCCTAAACACATCAAGCAGGTCACGGCCATCCCTTACACCATCAGCGGCAAGAAAGTCGAGCTGGCTGTGCAACGCATGATCCACGGTCAATCCGTCCCCAACCGCGACGCCCTGGCCAATCCACAGGCGCTGGAACAATTTCGTGACCTCCTCCCGTAAGGTTGAGCACCGGACCGTCCGTCTTCCTTGGAGGCGCGTTCCGGTCATGCTATCCTCGCTCCATGGTGCGACGCCCGAAAGTCACCTCCATCGTTCCAAGTGAGCGCATCGAACGCGCAATCCTGCTCGTTCGCGGTCACAAAGTCATTCTTGACCGCGACCTGGCGGAACTCTACGACGTTGAAACGCGGGCGCTTATCCAGGCGGTGAAACGCAATGCGGCCCGTTTCCCCGCCGACTTCATGTTTCAGTTATCGGAGTCGGAGTTGGAGAATTGGAGATCACAGTTTGTGATATCCAATCCGGCGGCAAGAATGGGCGTGCGCCGCAGGCCCTACGCATTTACCGAACAAGGCATCGCCATGCTGTCGAGTGTGCTGCACAGCGAAAGAGCCGTCCACGTGAACATCGAGATCATGCGAGCCTTCGTTCGCCTCCGTCGCCTCCTTGCAGATCATTCTGAACTTGCTCGCAAACTGGCGGAGCTTGAGGAGAAATACGATGCCCAATTCCGCGTCGTCTTCGACGCGATCCGTAAACTGATGGCGCCCTCGCCGTCCGACGTTCCGCGGATGGGATTCCATGTAAGGCGAAAAGAATGAGAACTCAAGTCCCGCTGGCCTTCGGCAGAGTGATACGATAAAATGAGCGTTGAGCGACTAGGAGTCTAAACCCCATGGCCGAAGACTTCCTTCCCATTCACGGTTATGACCACCTCGAGTTTTACGTGGGCAATGCCCGGCAGGCGGCGCATTTCTACGACAAAACCTTCGGGTTCAAGCCGATCGCCAAAGCCGGGCTGGAAACGGGCTGCCGCGATCGGGCCGGCTATCTTATGGAGCAGGGCAACATCCGCTTCATCTTCACCAGCGCCTACGGTCCGGATCACGAGATCGCCCGGCACTGCGCGATGCACGGCGACGGCGTCAAGTCTATAGGTTTGAATGTCCCCAACGTGGAGCGTGCCCTGGCCGAGACCAAGAAGCGCGGCGCGACGGTGGTTCAGCAGGCAACGGAGGTCAAGGATGCACACGGTACGTTTGTGACGGGGACCATCAAATACGCCGGTGATCTGGTTTTTCGATTCGTGGATCGGAAGAACTATCGAGGAACCTTCCCTTGCTTTCAGCCCATTAGCGCCCACGGTTCCCAGCCCGTGGGACTGGCGGCCATCGACCACGTCGTGACCAACGTCTACCTCGGGGAGATGAATTATTGGGCGACGTGGTTCGAGAGGGTGATGGGGTTCAGCAACCTGATGAACTTCACGGACAAGGACATCAGCACGGAATACAGCGCCCTGATGAGTAAGGTCATGGAGAACGGCGGCGGCAAGTGCAAATTCCCCATCAATGAACCGGCCGAGGGCAAAAAGAAAAGCCAGATTGAGGAATACCTTGAATATTACGGCGGCCCCGGCGTCCAGCACATCGCCATGAACAGCGGCAACATATACGATACGGTGACCAAACTCCGACAACGGGACATCGACTTTCTTCGCGTCCCGGACTCCTACTACGACTATATGCGTGAACGTGTCGGCGACGTGGGTGAGGATTGGAGAAAGCTTCAAGAACTTGGAATCCTCCTCGACAAGGACGACGACGGGTATTTGCTGCAGATCTTCACCCAGCCGGTGCAGGATCGGCCAACGCTGTTCTTTGAAGTGATCGAGCGGCACGGAAGTCGAGGGTTCGGCCTCGGCAATTTCAAGGCGTTGTTTGTAAGCATCGAAAAAGAGCAGGCATTGCGAGGAAATCTGTAGGGATAACGAGCTTGGCGATTGAGCGACCTTTACGAGTCTACATTGATACGTCCGTTATCGGTGGGTGCCTGGACGACGCGTTCGCCCAGGATTCGAAGCGGGTCTTTGAATTGGCTCTGAGGAAGCGCTTAGTTCTTCTCCTCAGCGAAGTCGTAGTTGCCGAAACAGAACCAGCGCCGATTCAAGTAAAGCAGATTCTCGAAGACCTTCCTCCAGAGTGTACTGAGCGGGTTGAGATAACGAGTGAAGTAATCACATTACGCGACGCCTACATTCACTCAGGCATCCTCAGTGCGCGATGGGCTGACGATGCAGCGCATGTCGCTGCAGCAACGGTAGCTCACGCCGATGCCATTGTCTCTTGGAACTTCAAACACATTGTTCGACTCGATCGGATCAAGGCGTATAATCAAGTGAACGTAGCTTTGGGCTACGGACCATTGACGATCTTATCTCCACGCGAGGTGCGATATGACGACGCAGCCGAAATCGAAAACCTTTGATTGTATTGCCTACAAGCGTAAAGTGCAGGAACAGATCTACGAAGAGACCAAACACATGACTTCGGATGAGCAGATTCAGTATTTCCGTAGACGCGCGGAGGAAGGAAGCCTTGCCGAATGGTGGCGCAATGTTAAGGCGGAATCAAGGCAACAAGATCATAGCACGAGAAACTCAGAATGATTCATTATCATCGCCTCGGCAGTGTGCCCCGTAAGCACCACGTCACGCACTACGAAAATGGCAAGCTGCTCATGGAGCAGTGCATGACCCGGATCGGGTTCGAGAGCACTTATTCCATCCTGTACTATCGCGTCCCGCCCACCGACGAATTCGCCGTTCGCTCCATGGAACTTCCCGGGTTCTGTCCGATTCAACCTCTCGAAAAACAACTGCTGCACCGTCGGCACATCAAGACGCAGAACCTCAAGGTCGATGGGGATTTCCTGACCGCCCGCCGAACGATTTTGATGAACGCTGACGTGCGCGTGGGAATCAGCAAGCCCAACCAGCCGGCCAAGCACTGGTTCAGCAACGGCGAAGGCGATGAATGCTGGTTTGCCTACGACGGTGGGGGCTTGCTCGAATCCGTGTATGGACTATTGCCGTTTAGGAAGCATGACTATGTGATTATCCCCAAGGGAACCCCTTATCGTCTGCATCCCGAAGGCAATCGCGGCACGTTTCTTACCTTTGAATCCGATACCTACATCGACGTTCCCAAACAGTTCCGCAACGAGTCCGGCCAGATCACCATGCACGCTCCCTATGGCCATCGCGACTTCCGCGTGCCGACGGAGATGCTGCGCTTCGACCGCACCCGGCACGGCGAGGGGCCGTATCCGCTGATCGTCAAGCACGCCAACCAATTGAGCGTCCACGAGTTCAAGCACTTCCCGTGGGAGCTGGCGGGCTGGGACGGCGTCATCTATCCCGTGGCCTTCAACATCCATGACTACCAGCCGCGTACCGGATCGATCCATTTGCCGCCGACGACGCACATCACGTTCGCCGGGCACGGCTTCGTGATTTGCAGTTTCGTCCCTCGCAAGGTGGACTACTTCGACCGCGACGGCGTAAAGGCCATCCCCTGCCCCTACGGCCATGCCAGCGTCGACTGCGATGAAATCCTTTATTATGTCGAGGGCAATTTCACGAGCCGCAAAGGAATCGAGTCGCAGTCGATCAGCCTTCACCCCATGGGCGTCCCGCACGGCCCGCACCCGGGGACCTATGAGAAGAGCATAGGCCACGACCGCACCAATGAACTGGCCGTCATGTGTGATACGTTCAAGCCGCTGCTCCTGACCCCCGTCGCCGACTCCATCGAAGACAAGGACTACCACTACACCTGGGTCAAGCGCGAAAACGAGGCCATGGAAACCAGCAAGTAGAGGCTATCCCAAAACTGTGCGAGCCGCGAACTTCAGTTCGCGCGGACTCTCGAAATTCGCTGGTTTGCGGCGTATTCGACGTTTCGTCCACGATCGATAAAGACGTTTTGGGATAGCTTCTAGATTCATTGTAGCTCATGTTCCGCCGTCTTTCGCAAATTCTCGCGGTCATTAGAGCATCTAACATCCATGCGTAGCGTATCCGCAGCTTCGTAAGTAGGCCCGGCATTCGTCGGCATCGACGGCGCGGAGGGCGTCGCCGACTCCGCGTACGAGTGCGTCGATGCTTCGAGC
>Ga0187893_10000933_pt1 | contig 73807 bp, 56 predicted proteins | sample MA1701074metaG_FD_139574 | JGI IMG/M metagenome (GOLD analysis project Ga0187893, IMG submission 139574) | White microbial mat communities from a basaltic lava cave in the Kipuka Kanohina Cave System on the Island of Hawaii, USA - MA170107-4 metaG ...
CTAGCGTGCGCCGAGGATTCAGGCCGATGGTCACCCTTGGTCGTTCTGTGACGTTTGTCGTAACGCTGTCACAGGCGTCAGATGCCCCCGGTTTGAGTGCGTGGCGGCGAGCAGCAGACCGGGTTCCGGTGAGCGTCTCGCTCGCAGTACCGGCGCGCGCCTGGCGCGCGTCGTTGAAGACAGAGACGACTCACGACCTTGGAGGGTTGCATGAGAGTTGGAAACCGGCGGGCGCTGAAGCGCACCGGTGCAGCGATGCTGGCATCGCTCACCAGCGCGTTCGGCCTTGCCCTCATCCCAGGAGCAGCCGGGGCCCTTCCGGGCTTCGACTTCGACCGCCTGGCCGGCTTGGACCGGTTCGAGACCGCGGGAGTGGTCGCCGCCGAGGCGTACCCCACCGGCGCCGACACGGTCATCGTCGCGCTGGCCACGAACTTCCCCGACGCCCTTTCGGGCAACTACCTTGCCGGCGCCGAAGACGCGCCCATCCTGCTGGCCGACACCGGCAACGTCCCCGACGCCACCCTGGCCGCCATCGGCGACCTGGGCGCCGAGGATGCCATCGTGCTCGGCGACACCGGCGCGCTCGACGACGCCGTCGTCGACGACCTCGAGGCTGCCGGCCTGGCCGTCACCCGCATCGCCGGCGAGAACCGGTTCGACACGGCCCGCGAGATCGCGGAGCAGCCCGGCGACGCCAACGTCGGCCTCAACGAGGACGGTGACCGCACGGCCATCCTGTCCACCGGGCTGAAGTTCCCGGATGCCCTGGCCGCTGGCCCCCTGGCCACCGCCGACAGCTTCCCGGTGCTGCTCTCCGGCGACGTGGCCCTGTCCCCCGAGGCCGAGTTCGCTCTGCTCAACCTCGAGATCGACCACGTCATCCTCACCGGCGGCACCCAGGCTCTGAGCCTGGACGTCGAAACGGCCCTGCTCGACCTCGGCTACTCCGTCGAGCGGATCGACGGCGTCGACCGCTACGAGACGGCCCGGGACATCGCCGAGAAGGCCATCAACGACCTCGGTCACCGCACCGACACGGTCGACGTGGCCTCCGGCGAGGACTTCCCCGATGCCCTCACCGGCGGCGCCTTCTCCGGCGTCGAGAACTCCACGCTCATCCTGACCAACGCCGACTCGGCCAACGTCGAGGCCTGTGAGTTCCTCACCGAGCACGCCGACACCCTCATCAGCAAGGGCTTCATCTTCGGTGGCACCGACGCGGTCAGCGCCGAGGCCGAGACCGAGCTCGAGGTCTGCGCCGGCAACCCGGGTGGCGGCGGCGCCACCAACGGCAACAACGACTTCGTGGTCGATGTCACGGAGCCGACGCTGGGCAACCTGCCGCTACAGGACGGGATCGTCTTCCAGACCTACTCCTTCTCCGACGTGAGCGCAGACGAGGTCGACATCACGTTCGTGCCCTGCTTCGCGGTCACCCAGGACAGCCTGGACAACTTCTCCATCGCCGACGACCCGGTCCCGGCGCCGATCGACGGAGCCCAGCCGACCTTCCCGCCGGCCCAGGACGACGACCAGGTGACCCAGGGTGACTACCTGGGCAACGGCCACCGGTCCTACCTCGGCGGCCCGGCCTCCACCGTGGTGTTCCGCGTCGACGGCCAACTGGCCAACAACGTCATCGGCACCCCGTACGTCGACGACTACTCCGTCCAAGGCGGGGTCGTCGAGGTCGAGTACGCCGCTCGTCAGAGCGATTGCGCCTACCCGCTCATCTTCGACGACAGTGCCAGCGACGACGCCCTGAACCTCGATGGTGGCGAGGACGCCGAGAACGAGCCGACCGATCCCTTTGCTATCGGAGGGGCCCTCATCGCCTCCGAGGGCGAAGCGGCCGACGGCGAGGTCATCGACGGCCAGGTGATGTTCCTCAACACCGAAGAGGACTACATCGTCCTCGACGACCCCAACGGCTTCAACGTGAGCGGGAACGTCTTCCACTACAACGACGGCGACGAGTTCCCCTATGACGCCAACGTCGAGTTCGGCCCGTTCCCCGGTGACGGGGGTCAGGGCGACTTCCCGGACGAGTTCAACGTCTCGCTCGAGCAGTTCGAGACCTGGGTGAGCCCGCTCGACTTCTTCAGCGAGGGCGGTTCGGACAACCCGAACTACAGCCGTAGCGCGCAGAACACGTTCGAGCTTGACGACGACTACGCCGGCACGCCGGAGTTCGTCCAGGCCGAGGTGGGTGACTTCGACGACGACGACCTCTTCGCCGACAGCAACCTCAACGACCTGAAGGTCACGTGGAACACGCCGGACCCGGTCAACGGGCTCATCACGGACTACTACGTCGAGCTGTGGCAAGGCGGCAACATCGTCACCACGGTGTTCGACAGCGACGACGAGCCCCTCGGTTCGGTGCCCGAGAACAACCAGGACATCGACGGCGACAGCATCGACGACGACGTCGACAACGAGGTCATCATCGAGAACCTGGCCAAGGGCGACTACCAGGTCGTGGTCAACGCCTACACGGCGACGAACGACAACACGCCGTTCCCGTTCTCGAGCACCGGGGCCAGCCTGTTCGGCTCCGACTCGTCGAACCTCGGGACCCTCAGTGTCGTCGAATCGGGCCCGGGCGCACCGCGGTCGATCAACGCCACCATCAACCACGACCCGCTGATCCCGGGCACCCAGGACATCGTCACTGCTGGTGACGTCCTGCGCTTCACCTTCAACGAGATCATCGTGAACAACGCGATGCTCAACGGTGCCAGCATCACCCTTACCGATGCCGACGGCACGGTGGCCACGCTCACCGACGGCCTCAGCGCCAGCTTCACCCGGGTGGGTGGCGGCTTCGTGCTGAGGATCGACGTCCTCTTCGGTGGCCCGGTCATCGATGTGGCCGGTGCCGACGGCGAGCTTGGTCCGGCCGGGATCACGGTTACGGACTCCACCGGCGTCCGCGACTTCGGCGACGGCCAGGAGTGGGACCTGCCCAACAGCCCGGACAAGACGATCTGATCGACTTCCCGAGCTGGGGTTGAACCCAGCAATCGCTTGACCCGGAGCCCCGGTCCACTCAGGTGGGCCGGGGCTCCGGCCGTTTTCGCGCCACAATGGCTCTGGTCCCTGCCCGGCGCTCTTCGATCGGGCGCGGCCGTCACCACCGCCGAGAGACCGGGGAGACCCCGATGCAGCCACGACCGACCGTCCGCAGTCGACCCTGGCGGGCCGCGACGCTCGTGGGCGTCGCGGCGCTGAGCGCGACGAGCCTGTTGGCATGGGCACCGTCGCCGGGTGCCGCCCCCGGGTTCACCTTCGAGCGCCTGGCCGGGGGGGACCGCTTCGCCACCGCGGCCGCCATCGCGGCCGACGCTTTTCCCGGCGGGTCGACCACGGTGCTGCTGGCCCGCTCCGACGACTACCCCGATGCCCTGGCCGGCAGCTTCCTGGCCGGGGTGGGGGAGTCGGCCGTCCTCCTGGCCGCCACCGGCGACGTCCCCACGGCCACCATGACCGCCCTGGGTGATCTGGCCGCCACCGAGGTCGTGCTGCTGGGCGGCATCATCGCTCTCGGCCCGGCCGTGCAGGCCGAGCTCCTGGCCGCCGGCTACGACGTCAACCGGGTGGCGGGCGGCAACCGGTACGGGACCGCCCAGGCGGTTGCCGAGTTCGGGGGGAGCAGCGCCGTGGGCACCGACCAGGCCGGCCGGCGCACGGCCTTGCTGTCGACCGGGCGCTCCTTCACCGACGCGCTGGCGGCCGGGCCCATCGCCTTCAACCGCGGCTTCCCCCAGCTCCTCACGGTCCCCGAGACGCTCTCGCCCGAAGCGGCCGACGCCATCGGGAACCTCGACATCGAGCACGTGATCATCACCGGGGGGGTGGCGGCGGTGTCCAGCGCGGTCGAGACCTCCCTGGCCGGGCAGGGGGTGACCGTGGAACGGGTGGCCGGCGGCGATCGCTACCTGACGGCCACCGCGCTGGCGGCCAAGGCCCTGGCGCTGGGGCACCAGGCCGTCACCGTCGACGTGGCCACCGGCGCCTCCTTCGCCGACGCGCTGGTGGGCGGTTCCCACGCCGGCATCGCCCAGTCGACGCTGGTGCTCGACGACCCGACCGGGGTCAGCACCGCGGCGTGCGACTTCCTGGAGGCCCATTCGGCCACGCTCACCGGGCCGGGGTTCGTCCTGGGCGGCGTGGCCGCGGTGAGCAACGCCGCGGAGGCAACGCTGGAGGACTGCGCCGTCGGGCCCTCCGCGGGCCCGCCCGAGCCCGACGCCGGGATCGATCCACCACCGCCCGATCTCCTCGAGGACCTCCTGGACCTCCTCGGCCTGTTCGGCTAGCCACCCGTCGTCGAAATGGCGTCCAGATGGCCCATATGTGAGCCATCTGGACGCCAGAACGGGGTTGTCCGAGCCGCCGCAGCGCGTCTTCGACCGCCCGTTGCCACCGGTGGTACTCGGGGTCGTCGAGCACCCGTCACCGTACCGTCAGCGGCGTTCGACGCTGGCCGGGTCGACCTCGTCTCGAGGCTTGCTCACCCGCACCACCAGGTCGGCCAGCAGGCCGATGGCGAACACCTGGAAGGCGGCGAAGAGGACGAGGAGGGTGTTGAGCCCGGGCCGGAACCCCTTGTCGAAGACGTCGTAACCGAGCTTGCCCGCGCCCACCACCGACAACACGATGCCCAGGGGCAGGAACACCCGCAGGGGGTTGTACGACAGGATCATCCGGATCACCTGGAGCAGGTAGCGCCGCGTGTCGTTCCACCAGTGGAACTTCGACTCGCCGGCCCGGGGCGAGTACTCGATGGGTACGTAGGCCACCGAGTAGCCGTTGGCCAGGAACGACATGGTGAGCGTGGTGACACAGGAGAACCCGGCCGGGAGCTGGTGCAGGTACTGGCGCCCGACGTCGGCCCGGAAGGCACGCAGGCCCGAGTTGAGGTCGGGGATGGGCTCCTCGACGAGGTAACTGGCCAGGCGGCGGATGAGCCACTTGGCCGGCACCCTGGCCGCCTTGGCCGTGCCCTGTTCGGAGGTGCGCGCCCCGACCACCTGGTCGTGGCCGCCGTCGAGCTCCTTGACCAGCTCGGGGATGCGTTCGTTGGGGTAGGTCATGTCGGCGTCGGTCCACACCACCACCCGGCCCTGAGCCGCCCGAGTACCGACCTTGCGGGCGGTGCCCGAGCCGCGGTTGCGGGCGAAGCGGATGAGGTGGATGTCGTCCAGGGCCGTCAGCAGCTCGGCGGAACCGTCGGTGGAGCCGTCGTCGACGACGATCAGCTCGTAGCTGTACGGCGACGAGTCCAGCGCGGCCCGGATGCGGTCGATCTCGCCCAGCAGATGGCCCGCCTCGTTGTGGACGGGGAGGACGACGCTCACATCGAGAGGCATGGCGGCCCGCAACGCTACCAGCCCCATTCCGCGACAAACGGTGGGGCCCCCGCCCCACGTTTTGTCGCGAGATGCCCGGGTGAACCCATTCCGCGACAAACGGTGGGGTCCCCGCCCCACGTCCTGTCGCGAGATGCCGGGGTGGGGGGGCTCGATGGGCAAGAATCGGCGGGTCGTGCCTCGGGCGCCCAAGGTCATCCTCATCCTGCTCACCGCGGCCTTCGGGCTGTGCGGGCTGGCCTTCGCGGTCGGGACGCCCCTGTTCCGCAACTTCGACGAGCAGACCCACGTCGACCGGGCCCGCTACACGGCCCGGCACCCCTTCGAGATCCCCGGCTCGGAGCTGCGGCGCACGTTCGGCGCCTGGGCTGCGCTCGACGCAGTGGGCCTGCCCGACGGCACCATCGACGACGCCTGGCCCGATGTCCCCAACGTGCGCCCCGACTACCTCCCCTTCGACGCCTACCCCGGTGGCGACGCCCCCCAGCGCTCGGGCTGCCCCGGGCCGTGCCAGAACTACCAGTACGGCCACCCGCCGGCCTGGTACCTGATGATGGCGCCGGTGACCGCGGTGCTCGAGGGCCGTCCGTTCCCGGAAACCGTCCTGTGGCTGCGGGCCCTCGACGTGGCCTTGGTGCTCCCGGTGGTGCCGCTCACCTGGTACACGGCCCGTCAGGTCTGGCCGGGCGCCACACGCCGGCCCCTGGCCGCCGCCGGCCTGGTGGCGCTCTTCGGGCCGTTGGCGTTCACCGCGGCTGGCGTCAACAACGACGCCCTCGTCCTGGTGCTGGGCGCGGCCGTGATCGCCGTGATGGCGCGGGTCCTGCGGGTCGGGGCCCGACCCCGCCCGGCCATCCTGCTCGGCACGCTGGTGGCCGCCGGGCTGCTCACCAAGGTGCAGTTCGTGCCGGTGGCGCCCTTGGCCGGCCTGGCCGTGCTGGTCGCCCCGACCGCCGGCCACCACCCCGGCCGAGCGCGAACGTGGGCGGCGCTGGGGTTCGGCTTGCCGGCGCTGATCGGGGCGCTGTGGTGGGTGCGGAACCTGTTGTCCGACGGGGTGCTCAGCCCCCGCGAGTCCGAGATCCTGGCCCCGGCCCGCGCCGGCCCGTGGCAGGACGCCACCTTCGGGGGCTACGTGCTCGACCAGCTCCCGTTGTTCGGCGGTCGGTTCTGGGGGTTGTACGGCTTCCCGCTGGTGAGCGCGCCCGAGCCGTGGCGCATCGTCCTCAGCACCGCGGTGATCGCGGTGGTGGCCGCCTGGTTGGCCTGCCGGCGCTGGCGGCGTCCGACGGCGTCCGGGCTACGCCTGCTGGCCTTGGCCGCGGTGCCCCTCGCCCTGTTCGGCGCGGTGGCCTGGGCCTCCTTCGATGTCCACCGCACGAACGGGGAGGTGCGGGGGCTGGCCCCGCGCTACGTGTACCTGGCCCTTCCGGTGCTGGCCGTCGCCCTGGTGGGGGCGCTACGCACCGTGGCCGCCCGGTTGCGGGTGGCCCCGGCCGGCGCCAAGGCCCCCAGCCGGCTGCTGGCTCTGGGACTGGTGGCGGTGGCCGCGGTCGGCTCGGTCGGCTCGTTCGCGGTCGCCATGCGGGGCCGTTACCAGACCTCCTCGCTCAGCGAGGCGCTGGAACGGGCCGGGGTGGTCAGCCCCGTCGCCGATCCGGGGCCGGTGCTGGGGGCGATCTCGGCGGCCTGGCTGGCCGCGGTGTTGGTCGTGGTCGGGTTGTCGTGGGGGTCGCTCCCGGCCGAGGATCACCGGGGGGCTGGGCCCAGCGGTCCTATGCTGGCCGAGCGCCCGGCGGAGCCGTCGTCGTCGGGGCGCCCCCGAAGGACTGTGTCATGACACGAACCGCGAGCGCCCTCGGCCTGGTCATCATCCCTGCCTACAACGAGGCGGAGGCCCTCCCGGCGGTGCTGGCCGAGCTGGCCGAACAGGTGCCCGGCCTCGACGTGGTGGTGATCGACGACGGTTCCAGCGACGCCACCGCCCAGTGCGCCCGCGCCGCCGGTGCGGTGGTGCTGCGGCTGCCGTTCAACCTGGGGATCGGCGGGGCGCTGCGGCTCGGCTTCCGGTACGCGGTGGCCCAGGGCTACGGACGGGCCGTGCAGTTCGACGCCGACGGCCAGCACGACGCGTCGCAGATCGCGAAGCTGTTCGGCCAGCTCGACCAGGGTGTCGGCATGGCGGTGGGAAGTCGCTTCGCCGACCACACCGACTACGTGGTGGGCCGGACCCGCCAGGGGGCCATGGGCATGCTGCGCCTCGGCGTGCGCCTGCTCAGCGGCCAGCGCTTCAGCGACACCTCGTCGGGGTTCCGGGCCTTCGACCGGCCCGTGCTCGAGTTCTTCGCAAGCACCTACCCGCTCGACTACATGGACTCGGTCGAGGCGCTGATCCTCGCCTGCCGGGCGGGGTTCACGGTGGCCGAGGTGCCGACCAGGATGCGGACGCGAGCGGCGGGGACGCCGTCGAACCGGAGCCTGCGCCTGCTCTACCACTACGTGCGGCTGCTGGTGGTCATGGCCAGCTCGGCGTCGCTGCGCTCTCGCCTTCCGAGGCCGACATGAGCGGGCGGGCGCACCTGTTGTTGGGGATCATGTCCTTCGGCAGCATCGGGTTCATCCTGTGGCTGGTGCGGCGCGACCGGTTGCGGGCCAAGTACTCGATGCTGTGGCTGTCGATCGGGATCCTGCTCGGTGTGCTGGCCTCGTTCCCTCGCCTGCTCGACCGGGTGGCCCGGGTGGTGGGCATCGCGTACCCGCCGGCGGTGTTCTTCCTGCTGGCCATCGTCTTCCTCTTCCTGGTGGTGGTGCACTTCTCCTGGGAGCTGTCCCGGTTGGAGAACCGGGCTCGCATCCTGGCCGAGGAGGTCGCGCTGCTGCGCCGCGACCTCGACGAGCGCACGGGGCGAGACCAACCGCTGGGGGCCGACCGGTGACACCTGCTGGGACCGGGGAGGTGCTGCGCCGGGAGGTGCTGCGCCGGGAGGTGAAGCGGTTGTGGGGGAGCGGCCGGTGGATGCTGGCTGAGCACGGTCCTCGCGCCCTGGCCGCCGACGCCGCCGACCTCGTGACCGCCTACGCCACCTACCCCCTGGCCCGGCGCCGGTTCGCCGGGGAGACGTTCGTCTTCCAGGGCCGGCACATCCCCTACGCCCGCCACCACTACAACCGGGCCTGGCGCAACGAGCGCAGCGTCGAGCTGGCCCTGGCCGCCGACTTCCTGTCCGGGCTGCGTCACCGGCGCACGCTCGAGGTGGGCAACGTCTTGTCGCACTACGGCTCGGCCGATCACGACGTGCTGGACAAGTACGAGTCGTCCCCCGGCGTGGTCAACGCCGACGTCGTCGACTTCGACCCGCCCGAGCCGTACGAGGTGATCGTGTCGATCTCCACGCTCGAGCACGTGGGGTGGGACGAGCGTCCCCGCGAGCCCGCCAAGGTGCTGGCCGCCTACGCCAACCTGCGCCGCATCCTGGCGCCGGGCGGGGCCATGCTGGTGACCTGCCCGGTAGGACAGAACCCGCACCTCGACGAGTACCTGCGCGCCGGCCGCCTCGACTTCGACGTGCTCACGTACCTGCGCCGGCGCAACCGGGCCAACGAGTGGGACGAGGTCGGTGCCGACGACGTGGCCGGGTCTGTCTACGGCAGACCGTTCCGCAACGCCAACGCCATCGCGGTCGGCCTCGTCGGTCCGGGCGCGGGGGTCATCCCGCCACCCAGCCCCGCGGACTAGCCCGGGGGGGTGCCGATCCCGCGACAAAACGTGGGGTCAGGGCCCCGCCGTTTGTCGCGGAATGCCGGGGGGGTGCCGATCCCGCGACAAAACGTGGGGTCAGGGCGCCGCCGTTTGTCGCGGAATGCCCCGGGGGTGCGCCGCCACGACGGAGGCGAAGACGGCCTCGGTCTGGCGGGCGACGGCCGCCCAGGTGTACCGGCGGGCCCGGGCCTGGCCAGCGGCACGCGCCGAGGCGTGGCGCTCGTCGTCGTCGACCAGCGCGGCGATGGCGCCGGTCAGCGCGGCCTCGTCGCCGCGCGCCACCACCAGGCCGCCGGTGCCCTCGGCGGTGACCTCGCGGAACACGTCGATGTCGCTGACCACGAAGGGCACCCCCAGGGCCATGGCCTCCACCACGACGATGCCGAACCCCTCGATCTCCGACATCGACACGAACACCCGGGCCCTGGCCACGATGGCCAACACGTCGGCATGCGCGGCCACGAAACCGTGGAACCGCACGCGCCCGGCCACGCCCAACCGCCCGGCCAGGGCCTCCAACGCGGCCCGATCCGGGCCCTGGCCCACCACGTCGAGCACCAGAGCGCCATGGGTGGGCGCGAGGCGGGCCAGCGCCCGGATCGCCAGGTCGACCCGCTTGTAGGGCACCAGCCGGCTGACGACGACGATGTGGGCACTCCCGTCGGCGGGTCGCCCGGCGGGCCGCCCGGCGGCCACCTCGGCCAGCACCCGGTGCACCACCTCGGGTTCGTAGCCGCAGCCGACCACGTCGATGCGCGCCGGGGCCACGCCGGCGGCCACCAACTTGGCCTTGGTGCTGGCCGAGATGGCCAGGTAGCGGTCCACCGGGAGCTTGAGCACCAGGCGCTCGGCGAGCTCGCCCAGGGCGCCGGCGCGACCGAAGCGGCCGCCGCGCCACGAACCCAGCAGCACGTCGGGGTACCAGAAGACCACCGGGCGCCGCTTGAGCCGCCCGAGCAGCCAACCCAGCGGATAGACGACGAGGTTCGACGCCTCCACCACGTCGCACCGCCGCCGCAGCCCCTTAGCCAGCAGCCGGCCCAGCAGGGCGGTACGGCGGGGGAGCGACCCCAGCGAGGCCGCGTCCCACCGGGTGCCGTCGGTCCGCTCGGCCAGGACCTGGACCTCGACACCGGGGCGGCCGGCCAGGTGGCGGGTGACGTAGTGCAGGCGGGCCTCGACGCCGCCCGTGATCTCGGCCTGCTCGCTGGCCGGGACGAGCTCGGAGACGAACAGGATCCGCACGGCCCGCCGAGGCTACCTACACGGCGCACTACCCTTGACCGGTGGACCGCCGCCGACGGATCTTGGCCGGCATCGACGTGGCCACGGCCAAGGGCCTCGAGGTCGGGCCGCTCCACCAGCCCATCGTCGGCCGTCCGGGTGCGCCGGTCTCCTACATCGACCACGCCGGCACGCAGGCCCTGCGGGCCAAGTACGCGGGCGACCCCGCCGTCGACCCCGCCGCCATCGTCGACGTCGACTTCGTGTGGGGCGACCGCCCCCTGGCCGAGGCGGTGGGCGAAGCGGCGCCGTTCGACTACGTGGTGGCGTCCCATGTCATCGAGCACGTCCCCGACCTCGTCGGTTGGCTGGACGAGATCGCCGAGGTGCTCGGCGACGGCGGCGTGCTCAGCCTGGCCATCCCCGACAAGCGGTACTGCTTCGACGCTCGCCGTGGCCTCACCGGGATCGCCGACGTCGTGGAGGCCCACCTGCTCGCGAGCCGCCGCCCGCCGTTGCGGGCCGTGTTCGACTTCTGGTCCAGGATCGTGGCCGTCGACACCGCAGCGGTGTGGGCCGGCGAGCGAGGTTACGACGACGTCGAGGACCGCCTCGAGGAGGCCTTCGAGCGCACCCGGGTCTCGGCCGGCTCCGACGCCTACGCCGACGTCCACGTCAGCACCTTCACCCCGGACTCGTTCGGGGCCATCCTCCATGCCCTGGCCCGCCTCGACCTGCTGGCCTTCACGGTGCGCGCCATGTCGGCCACCGCCCCGGGCGAGCTCGAGTTCTTCGTGATGTTGGAGAAGCTGCCGGCGGCCCTGGCGCCCGAGGCGCGGCGTGAGCGCCAGCTCGCGTCGCTGCCGTCGCCGTCGCCGCCGACGCTGGCGGCGGGCACCGCAGGTCGCACCACCCGCTTCGTGGCCAGCCCCCGCGAGGAGCGGGCGTTGATGGCCAAGCGGCGCTTGATCGAGGGCCTGCGTCGCCTCGTGCCACACTCTCGAACGCCATGAAGGACGCCCGGGCTCCGACGAAGGACGCGCCATGAAGGGCCTGATCCTCTCGGGCGGCGCCGGCACCCGCCTGCGCCCGATCACCCACACCAGCGCCAAGCAGCTCGTGCCCGTGGCCAACAAGCCCATCCTGTTCTACGGCATCGAGGCCATGGCCGCGGCCGGGATCACCGACATCGGCATCATCGTGGGCGACACCCGGGCCGAGATCATGGCCGCGGTGGGCGACGGCGACCGCTTCGGCGTCACCGTCACGTACATCCCCCAGGACGCCCCGCTCGGGCTGGCCCACTGCGTGCTGATCGCCCGCCCGTTCCTGGGCGACGACGCCTTCGTGATGTACCTGGGTGACAACATGCTCCAGCAGGGCCTCGGCGCGTTCGTGAAGCGCTTCGACTCGGCGGCGGCGCAGATCCTGCTGTGCCCGGTGCCGGACCCGCAGCGCTTCGGTGTGGCCGCCCTCGACGCCGACGGCCACGTGGTGCGCCTGCTGGAGAAGCCCGACGAACCGCCGTCCAACCTGGCCCTGGTCGGCGTCTACCTCTTCGACCGTTCGATCCACGAGGCGGTGGCGGCCATCAGCCCCTCGTCGCGGGGCGAGCTCGAGATCACCGACGCCATCCAGTGGCTCATCGACAACGGCCATACCGTGCGCCACGAGGTGCTGGCCGGCTGGTGGCTCGACACCGGCAAGAAGGACCCGCTCCTGGAGAGCAATCGCCGGGTGCTCGAGACGATCGAGCCTCGGGTCGAGGGCAAGGTGGACGACGAATCGAGAGTCGACGGGCGGGTGGTGATCGAGGCCGGGGCCGAGCTGGTGGGTTCCCAGGTGCGGGGGCCGGCCATCATCGGAGCAGGCACCCGGCTCCTCAACAGCTACGTCGGGCCGTTCACCGCGGTGGCCGAGGAATGCGAGATCATCGATTCCGAGATCGAGCATTCGGTGGTGTTGGCGCACAGCCGCATCGTGGGCGTCTCCCGCCTGACCGACTCGCTCATCGGCCGCCATGCCGAGATCATCCGCTCGGGCCAGCGCCCGAGCGCCACCCGGCTGATGCTCGGCGACCATTCGACCGTCGACCTGGAATGAGCACACCATGAGCGTCCTGCCCGCCGATCGCCCCCTGACCATCGAGACCTCCCAGGCCACCATCACCGAATCTGACGTGATCGCCGGCGTGCGGGTCATCGAACCCAAGGTCCACGGTGACGAGCGCGGCATATTCGTCGAGACCTACCGTCGCGAATGGTTCCCGCAGGGCCGCGAGATGGTCCAGGGCAACCGGGGCGACCGCCAGGCGGGCGCGATCGTCGGGTTGCACTACCACCTGCACCAGGCCGACTACTGGTACGTGCCCGAGGGCCGGGCCCGGGTGGTGCTGCACGACCTGCGCGAGGGGTCGCCCACCGACCGGGCCACGCTGGTGTTCGACCTCGGCCGCGACGACGACGGTGGCCACCGCCACCGCGGGGTGTTCATCCCGCCCGGCGTCGCCCATGGCTTTGGCGCCCTCACCCGGATGACCATCACCTATCTCGTCGACAGCTACTACAACCCGGCCGACGAGCTGGGCGTGGCCTGGGACGATCCCGAGATCGGGGCCGACTGGGGCGTGGTCGAGCCGATGGTGTCGGGTCGGGACAAGACCAACCCTCGCCGGGCCGCCATCGAAACCCGCTGGCGTCCCCACTGGCGCCTCCGCCCATGACGGGTTTCGCCCCGTCCCTGCCGCCCCCCGCGCCTGCCGACCCCTGCCGACCCCTGCCGAAATTGCGTCCAGGTGTCCCGTATATGGGCCATCTGGACGCCAGAACGCGATCATGAGGCCGCGATCATGAGGCCGCGATCATGAGGCCGCGATCATGAGGCAGTTCGTCACCGGGGGGGCGGGGTTCATCGGGTCGAACTACGTGCGCCACGTCCTGGGCGCCACCGACGACACGGTCACCGTCTACGACGCCCTCACCTACGCCGGCAACCTCTCCACCCTGCGCGACGTCGACGACGACCCGCGCTACGCCTTCGTGAAGGGCAACATCTGTGACCGGGGCACGCTCGAGGAGGCCATGGCCGGTCACGACGCCGTCGTGCACTTCGCGGCCGAGAGCCACGTCGACCGCTCCATCGCCGGTCCCGACGACTTCGTGCACACCAACTGCTTCGGCACCAACGTGGTGATGGACACCGCCCGCCGGCTCGGCATCGAGCGGGTCGTGCACATCGGCACCGACGAGGTCTACGGCTCGGTCGAGCACGGCTCGTCCACCGAGACCGACCCGCTCGAGCCCCGCTCGCCGTACTCGGCGTCCAAGGCGGGCTCGGACCTCATCGCCCTGTCGTACCACCACACCTACGGGCTGCCGGTGGTCGTCACCCGCTGCACCAACAACTTCGGGCCCTACCAGTACCCGGAGAAGGCCATTCCGCTGTTCACCACCAACCTGCTGGACGGGCGCCCGGTGCCCCTCTACGGCGACGGGCTCAACCAGCGCGACTGGCTCTACGTCGACGACCACTGCGCCGGCGTCGACGTGGTCCTGCGCCAGGGGACGCCCGGGGAGATCTACAACGTCGGCGCCGGCAACGAGACCGCCAACCGGGCGCTGGTGGACAAGCTGCTGGCGCTGTTCGGGGTGGGCGAGGAGATGGTCGACTACGTCGAGGACCGCCTCGGTCACGACCGCCGCTACTCGGTCGACATCGCCAAGGTCAGCGCGCTGGGCTGGCGCCGGCAGCGCAGCATCGACGAGGCGTTGGAGGCCACGGTGGCGTGGTACCGGGCCAACGAGTGGTGGTGGCGCCCCCTGCGGGGCCAGTCCCTCGACGGGCATCGCCTCGGGAGCCCGTGATGCGAGTTCTGATCACCGGGGCCGGGGGCCAGGTCGGCCGGGAGCTGGTCGAGGTGTTCGAGGCGGCCGGCGACGAGGTCGTGGGCGCCGACCTTCCCGTCCTCGACGTGGCCGACCGCGACGTGACGCTGCAGGTCATCACCACGGCGCACCCCGATGCCATCGTGCACGCCGGGGCGTGGACGGCGGTCGACGCCTGCGAGGCCGACCCCGACCGGGCCCTGCGGGTCAACGGCCTCGGCACCCGCCACGTGGCCCAGGGGGCGCGCCTGGTGGGCGCCCGGTTGCTGTACCTGTCGACCGACTACGTATTCGACGGCGAGTCCGCCCGGCCCTACGACGAGTGGGACGCCCCCAACCCGCGCTCGGTGTACGGACGGTCCAAGCTGGCCGGCGAACGGGAGCTGGCCGGCGACCCCGACGCCACCATCGTGCGCACGTCGTGGGTGTGCGGTCGCTACGGGTCGAACCTGGTGCGCACGGTGCTAGGGCTGGCGGCCGAGCGCGACACCGTGTCCTTCGTCGACGACCAGCGCGGTCATCCCACCATCGTCGGCGACCTCGCACCGATGCTGCGTCGCCTGCTCGTCGAACACCGCCCGGGGCTCTTCCACGTCACCAACCAGGGCGTGGTGTCGTGGTTCGAGCTCGTCCGGGCGGTGTTCGAGGCCGCGGGGCTCGACCCGGCGCGGGTCGAGCCGATCTCCACGGCCGAGCTCGACCCGCCGCGGGCCGCGCCGCGGCCGGTGAACTCGGTCCTCGACAACGCCGCGTTGCGCCTCTGCGACCTGCCGCTGCTGCCCGACTTCCGCGAATCGCTCCCGGACCTGGTGGCCGCGCTGGCCTGAGGACCGCGGCGGGAGGCGGCGGTGCGGCCGGCCGTCAGGCGGGCGAGCCGCCGCCGAGGAAGATGAAGTTGACCCACATGGTCGACCCGCTCCACACGACGCCGACGCCGACCCGGTCATAGGGACCGAGCACGTTGGCCGCATGCGTCCCCGAGGCCATGAAGGCGGCGTGCAGGCCGGCCACGTCCCCGCCCATGCCGACGTTGCCGCCGTAGTAGGTCCAGTCCGGTCCGACGGCGGCGTCGATGTTGGCGACGAGGTCGGGGTCATGGGCGAGGACGCCGGTCCCGGCCATGACCGCGGCCCAGTCGGCGGCCGCGGCCGACAAGGCCGGGTCGTACTGCAGCGGGCCGAGCCCGTGGGCGGCACGGGCTTCGTTGACGAGGCCGTAGAAGGCCAGCTCTTCGGTCGTGGTGGTCGCGTGTTCGGCAATGGTCGCGGCGCCGGCGGGCGGTGCCCAGGCGACGATGGGGGCGGGCGCGACGAGGAGAGCGAGCAGTAGGGGCAACGATCGGGTGCGAACGGTGCGGTGGTGAGGACGTGCGGGCAAGACGGTTCCTTCCTAGGTGGGCCGGCCCGCGCCCGGCGCACCATAACGGTCCCGCCCGGTGCGTTCACATCGAGACGGCCGACCGCCGTCCCGCCGACCGCCGTCCCGCGAACCGCCGTCCGGCCCGGCCCGCTCGGGTAGTGACGTCGTGGTGCCGTCCCGCGAACCGCCGTCCGGCCCGGCCCGCTCACGTAGTGACGTCGTGGTGCCGTCCCGCGAACCGCCGTCCGGCCCGGCCCACTCACGTAGTGACGCCCATGCCGTCGCGGCCGTCGGCGTTCCAGTCGCCGGCGAAGGCCCGGTAGCCCGCCGCGCCGTAGTTCACCGTGATGTCCGGTCTGCCGCCGAGCATGATCTGGCGCAGGTACCACCAGCCGTTCACGTAGACGCCGATGGTGTCGGTGCCGTTGCCGTCCCAGTCGCCCACGACGGCCTGGTAGCCCGCGGCGCCGTAGTTGACGACGATCTGAGGTGCGCCGCCGCTCACGGAGCTGCGCAGCAGCCACCAGCCCCCGTCGTAGACGCCGATGGTGTCGGTCCCGTTGGCGTCCCAGTCGCCCACCACGGGCTGTGCCGCGCCACCGCCGTAGTGGGCGACGAGCTGCCCCGGCCCTCCGGAGTTGGTGTTGCGCAGCAGCCACCAGCCGTTGGCGTCGTACACGCCGATGGTGTCGGTGCCGTTGGCGTCCCAGTCGCCCACCACCGGTTGATAGCCGACGCCGCCGTAGTTCACGGTGATGTCAGGGGGGCCGGGCGGCATGCTGTTGCGCAGGTACCACCACCCGTTGACGTACACCCCGGGCGTGTCGGTGCCGTTGCCGTCCCAGTCGCCCACGACGGGGATGTACCCGTCCATCCCGTAGGCCGCGGCCGCATCGGGCGCACCTCCCGACAGCGCGTTGCGGAGGTACCAGTCCAGCACCGGCGGCGGCGGGGCGGGCGGCGGCGTCGCGTAGGGGATGGAGGGCCCGTTGAGGAAGATGACGGTCACCCACAGGTAGGCGCCGCTGTACGCCACGCCGACACCCACCCGGTTGTAGGGCCCGAGGATGTTCGACAGGTGCCCGCTCGAGTCGAGGAACGCCTGCTGGAGGCCGGCCACCCCGCCGCCGGTGCCGTAGCCCACGTTCTCGCCGTAGCGCGTCCACGAGGCGGTCACCAGGGTGTCGAGCTGCAGGGTGAGGCTCGGGTTGTGGGCCAGGACGCCGGTGGCGGCCATGACCGTCGACCACGTCCTGGCCACGTTCGCCGACAACACGTCGTATTGCAGCGCGCCCAGGCCGTTGGCCGCCCTGGCACCGTTGGTGAGCTCGTAGAACGTACGCTCGTCGTCGGCCGGCGCGGCCTGCGCGGGCGGGGCCCAGTCGACCAGGGTGGCCAACACGATGGCAAACATGAGGATGGCGCGTCGCATGGCCGTCCATCGGGGCGACGCCCGGCGCTCTCAATGGGCCGCACGGTTCATCCTGGAGGGCGCCGGGGGACCCGTAGCATCACGAACGATGGCGAACCGCCCGAAACGTTCGGCCCCGCCCGGCCCTGGTCGGCCGGCCCCGGCCGCGCCCGTGATCCTGCCCGTGATCCTGCCCGTGATCCTGCCCGTGATCCTGCCCGTGTCCCGGGTCGTGACCCGCCGATGATCCGGGTCGTGATGGTCAACTACGGCGGGGGCGACCTGACGTTGCAGAGCCTCGAACACCTGCTGCGCACCGAATGGCCCGCCGATGACCTCGACATCGTCCTCGTCGACAACCCCGTCGAAAATCCCGACAAGCCCGACAACAATCCCGACAACAATCCCGACAACAATCCCGACAACAACCCCGACAAAAACCTTGTGACTGCCGGGTCGGCCGACGGTCCACCCGGATCGCGAGGCGACGATGGCGTGGCCGAACGTGTGCACGAGACCATGCCGCGTGTGCGCGTCCTGCGCAGTTCCACCAACCTCGGCTTCGCCGGCGGCAACAACCTGGCGCTGCGCGACCTCGAAGGGATCGACCACGTCGCCCTGGTGAACAACGACGTCACGGTCTCGCCGGGCTGGCTGAAGCCGCTGGTGGCCGCCCTCGACAACGACCCATCCCTGGGCGCGGCCAGCCCCAAGATCCTCCTGGCCGACCGTTTCGTCGAGCTGGTGATCGAGGCGCCGACCCACGTGCCCGGGCGCGGCGATCGCCGGGAGCTGGGCGTGCGCCTCGGCGGCGCCCGCCATCCGGGCACCCGCGCGCCCCTGGCCGTCCAGCACGTGAGCGGGTTCTGGGGCCCGCAGGTCGACCAGACGCGCGGCACCGGTCGCGTGCGCGGGCGTAGGCCCGCGACGCCGGCGGAGCATCAATGGAGCACCGGCCGCGCGCGGCTGCGCCTGCCCGAGCCTCAGAGCCTCGCCGTGGAGCTTCTCCTCGCCGCCCCCGGCGCCCCCGGCGCCTCGTGCGGGCCGGGCGACGAGTCGATCCCCGTCACGATCACGTCGGGCGACGTGGTCACCCGGGTCGAGGTGGGTGCGAGCGACCGGTGGTGGCCCGTGGCCATCGCCCGCGACCGGGTGGACGTGGTCAACAACGCCGGGTCGGTGATCGTCGAGGGTGGTTTCGGTGCCGACCGGGGATGGCTGGAGCGAGACGAAGGGCAGTATGACGCTCCAGTAGAGGTCGAGGCTTGGTGCGGTGCGGCGGTGCTGCTGCGGGCCGACTATCTGCGAGAGACCGGGCTCTTCGACGAGCGGCTGTTCCTCTACTACGAAGACCTGGAGCTGTCGGTGCGGGGGGCGCGGCGGGGCTGGCGTTACCGCTACGAGCCCGCATCGGTCGTACGTCACACCCACTCGGCTACGGCCGTCGAGGGCTCGCCGCTGAGCCACTACCACAACGAGCGGAACCGCCTGCTCGTTCTGGCCCGCCACGAGCCGGCGGCCGACGTGGTGCGCGCCCTGGGCCGCTACCTGATGGTGACCGGGTCCTATGCCCGGCGTGACCTGGCGGTGCCGCTGTTGCGCGGCGGCCGGCCCACCGTCTCGGTGGTCGGCCAGCGGCTGCGGGCGCTCGGTGGTTTCGCCCGGCTGGCGCCGTCGATGTGGCGCGACCGCCGCCCGCGGTAGGTTCGGCGGCCATGCCCGCCGTCGACGACGACCTGTCCAGTTCGGGGCGCACGGAACGGAGCCACCTCGAGTTCCCCGGCGCGTCGTGGACGTCGTTCGACCGGTACGCCCGTTACGGGGCCATCGCCCGCACGATCCGCTCGACGTTGGGCCCGGGCGACCTGACCGTGCTCGACGTGGGAGACGGGTCGGGCTACCTGCGCGCCTTCGACCCGGGGCTGCGGGCGGTCAGCGTCGACCTGGTCGCCACCGACGAGCCGTTGCCCGGCACTGCGCTCATGGTGGGCGACGGGACGGCCTTGCCCGTGGCCGACGGCGCCGTGGACGTGGTGGTGTCGAGCGACGTCCTCGAACACGTCCCCGCCGGGGCCCGGCCCGCCTTCCTGGCGGAGCTGGCCCGCGTGGCCCGTCGCCTGGTGGTGCTGGCCGCGCCGTTCGACACGCCCGGGGTGGCCGGCGCGGAGGAGCTGGCCCGTCGCTATGCCGCCCTGGCCATGGGTGCCCCCCAGCGCCAGCTCGACGAGCACGCCGAGCGGGGCCTGCCCCACCTCGACGACGCGCGCCGGGCGCTCGAAGCGGCGGGCCTGACCGTCGCCCTGCGGGGCAACGGCAACCTGCACGACTGGCTGCTCTACATGCTGGTGAAGCACCAGGTCGGGGCCCGCCCCGCCCTCGCCCCGCTCGAGGGCGCGTACGACCTGGCCTACAACCTGTTGCTGGCCGGTCGGTCCGAGGTGCCGCCCTTCTACCGCCACCTGCTGGCCGCGGCGCGCCGGGGCACGCCGTCATTCGGGACGCCGCTGGCGTCGATCGAGGGCACACCGGCCGACACCGCCGGGCTCCTCGGTGCGTTCCTGGCCGCCAACGTGAGCGAGGTGTCCAGGCAGGACACGGTGCCCCGTCTCGACGGCCTGGCCGCGGAGCTGGCCATCGTGCGCGCCGAGCTGGCGTCGCTGCGGGGCGACGTGGGCGCGGCCCGGGTGCGGGCGGACGGCGCGCTGAGCTCCCTGGAGGCCAAGGTCGACGACTCGGCCGCGATGCTGCACCACGTGCTCGAGCTCTTGCGCCACCCGCTCCGGGCGGTGAGCCGCAAGGTCCGCCCCCGCCTGCCCGACGGCACCTGAGCGGCTCGTTCCGCGCGAGGGGCCACGTCGTTCAGGCACCCGGCGGCGGTAGCGCCGATCCCTTGCCTGGACGAGCGCGGCGTGGCTCCGTGCGGGTCGTCCCGATGGCTCGGACCGCCCGGGACGACACCTTGGCCATCACCGCTCGGACCGTGCCGACCAGGCCCCGCTCGCGCAGCGAGCGTCGCAGCCTGCCGGCCCGGGTCGGCGCCCGGTCGGCGTTCGGCGGGTGGGCCACCGCCCCTGCCGGTGAGGTGGCGATGGCCGTGTCGGCGTAGGGCTCGAGCTCGCCCGGTTCGGGGGGTTCGTCGTGGACGACCGGCGTCCAGGCCATCAGCGGTCGGGGCCGGGGGCGCTCACGCCATTCGAAGGCCTCCTCCAGGATGGCGAGGTAGCGGCGGCCCTGCAGGTGCGGCGACCAGCGCAGCAGGGCATCTCGGCGGGCGCGGGCGCCGAGGCGCCGGCGCCGGTCGGTCTCGCCGACCAGGGCGTCGAGCGCCGCCGTCCACTCGGGCACCGACCCGGCCAGCATGCCGTTGGCTCCGTGGTGGATGGCCTCGCAGAACGGCGCGGTGGGGCTGGCGATGGTCGGCGTCTCCACCAACGCGGCCTCGAGCCACTTGATGGCGCTCTTGGCCTCGTTGAAGCGGCTCCCGGGGGACAGGGGGGCGAGGTTCACGTCGATGTCGGCCAGCAGGGACGGCAACTCGTACCAGGGGGCGAAGCCGTGGCGGACGACCCGCTCGCCGAAGCGCGCCAGTCCGGGCGACTCCACGAGGTAGCCGCCGAGCACGAGGCGGGTGCCGGGGTGGCGGTCGAGCACGTCGACGACCGCGGGTTCGACGAAGGCCCAGTCGTGGTCGTGGGTGGTGGTCCCGCTGAGGTAGCCGATGACCACCGGTGCCGGCTCTGCTCCCGGCGAGCGCGCGGACCGCGCCCGTCGTTGCCGGGCCCGGGCCTGCAGGGCCTGGTCCGAGCGCCGGGCCAGCAGCAGGCCGACGCCGTTGTCAAAACGGGCGGTGGGCAGGCCGGTCACCGCCGCGGCGTGCTCGACCAGCCCGGCGGTGCTGCCGACGTACCCGTCGCAGTGCTCCATGGTGGTCCGGTAGCGCCGGACGCCCTCCAACCAGAGCTCGGCCTCGGCCGGGCCCAGGATGGTCAGGGCCGGGATCTCGGCCGCGAGATCGGGGTCGAAGATCAGGTCGTCCACGTCGAAGAGCACCGGGGTGCCCCGGTCCCGGGCCCGGTCGATCATGGCCAGCACGGCCACCGTGGCCGGGACCCGGTAGACGCAGACCACGTCGGCCGCGTCGATCAGCTCCGGCAGGTCGTGGTGACGGTAGGGGCGAACATCGCAGCGCACACCCAGCAGGCCCAGCGCCTCGGCCGGCAGGTGGGCGCGGTAGCGCAGGGGCGCGCCGGTGATCCCCACCATGAACACCACCCGTTGCACCCGCCCCGCTCCCGCGGGGCCGGCGGGGTCGACGGGGTCGGCGGGGTCGGCGGGGTCGACGGGGTCGATGAGGTCGACGGGGTCGGGGTCGGGGTGGGCGGGGAGGTCGGCGGGGAAGTCAGCGGGGAGGTCGGCGGGGCCGGCGGGGTCGACGGGGTCGGGGTCGACGAGGTCGGCGAACACGGCCTCGAGGCCCTTCACCTGGTCGGCCAGGGCCCTGATGGTGACAGGTCGGGACCGGCTCGCGGCCCGCAACGAACCGAGCAGGCCGGGCTCGGTTACCAGTCGCCGCATGGCCGTGGCCAGGGCGCTCTCGTCGCCGGTCGGCACCACCAGCCCGTTCACGCCGTCGACCACCACCTCCTCGGGGCCGATGCTGTCGGTGACCACCACCGGTACCCCCCTCCCCAGGGCTTCGCGCGTGAGCAGCGAGTGCGACTCGCGCATCACCGAAGGGATGACGATCACGTCGGTGTCGGCGAGCACGGCGTCGGTACCGGCGGGGTCGAAGGCCGGCGCGAACGTCACCGGCCCCGGGCTCGCGCGCCCGACGCCGCGCCGTGGCGCGTGCTCCTCGGCGCCGTACGCTGTCAGCTCCCAGCCGGTCACACCGTCGGCGGCCAGCATCGTCGCCGCGCCGAGGACGACCTGCACGCCCTTCAAGGGGTTCGGCCCCCCGGCGTACACGAACCTCACATCTCCCTCGCCCCCGCCCCCGCGGTCGTTCCGGCGTTCCAGCGGTTGGCCGGGCGACGCCGCGGGACGCGAGGACGCGCTGGGGGGGTGGGGGGGGAGCCCGTTCTCGTCGACGCGCAGGCGGTGGGGATCGATGCCGTTGGCAGCCATCACCGCGGCGGCCGAGGTCGACGGGCACAGCACCAGGTCGGCCGCCGCCAGCCGCTCGCGCAGGGCGGCGTTGCGGCGCAGCAACCAGGCGTGGTCCACCTCGCAGGCGCACAGCCCGGCGTCGACCACCACCGAGCACGGCGTCAACGTCGGGTCGACCAGGAACTGGCGGGCACAGCACCACCAGAAGTCGTGCATCGTCACCACCACCCGGGCGCCGCTGTCCCGAGCCGCCGGGACCAGGCCGGCGCCGAGCGACTGCAGCGAGTGGAGGTGGACGACGTCGGGCCGCACCGTGGCGAGCCAGGCCGCGAAGTCGGCGGTGACGGGCGGGTTGTCCCAGTTGCGGTCGTCGGACCAGCCGATCCAGGGCGTGGTGACCAACCAGCGCACGGCCAGGCCGGTCTCGTCCAGCGCGGTCCAGGCCTCGAGGGGTTCGCGGGGCCCGAGCCACCCGGCGTAGACCGACACGTCATGGCCGCGGCCCCGAAGGCCACGGGCCAGCCGCTGGGGCTGCAGCGTCCCGCCCGAGACGAAGTTCGGCGGGTAGTGAGCGGAGACGACGACGATGCGCACGGCGTCCGGTAACGTACCGTTCCCCTTGAACGGGTCGCGAAGGACCACGGTGCGCGCCTCCTCCACGCTCGGCGACCTGGCCCGCTCCCGGGAGCTGTTGACCAACCTGACCCTGCGCGAGCTGCGGGGCAAGTACAAGCGTTCCGCCATCGGATGGGCGTGGTCGCTGCTCAACCCGCTCGCCACCATGGCCATCTTCTCGGTGGTCTTCCTGTTCTTCCTGAAGGTGCCGACGCCGGTCGGCGACCCCAGCGGCCTGCAGATCTTCGCTCTCTACCTGTTGTGCGGCCTGCTGCCTTGGAACCTCGTGGCCAACGGCATGAGCGGGGGCATGGCCGCCATCCTGGGCAACGCCAACCTGATCAAGAAGGTGTTCTTCCCCCGCGAGGTACTGGTGGGCGCCAGCGTCGCCTCCTGGGTGTTCTCGCTGCTCATCGAGGTCGGCGTCCTGGCCGTGGCCCTCGTGGTGGTGGGCAACATGGTGCTGCCCTGGCTCCCGCTCGTGGCGCTGGTGGTCGTGGCCCAGACCTGCTTCGTCCTGGGCATAGCGCTGTTGCTATCGGTCCTCAACGTCTACTTCAGGGACACCCAGCATCTCGTGGCCATCCTCACCCAGTTCTGGTTCTACGCGACGCCGATCGTCTATCCGATGTCGCTGGTGTCCGACGCAGCCAAGGACCACTCGTTCCCGATCGTGGGGCTGTACGAGCTCAACCCGATGGTGCGCTTCGTGGAGATCTACCGCAACCTGCTCTACGACCTGCGGTTCCCGGCGGCGGTAGATGTCGCCTACGTCGTCGGGGTGTCCGTGCTCACGCTCCTGGCCGGGTATCTCGTCTTTCGCCGCCTCGAGCCCAAGCTGGCCGAAGAACTGTGACGAGAATCGTCGCCGAACCAGAGGTTCGGCTCCGAGCTGGATGGTGCCCGCCTTCGGCGGGCGCCGAACGACCTGTCGCCGATCGACCGGGCAAGCCGGATCGATCGGCAGCCGGGGGGCTCCGGCGGAGCCTCTGCCCCCCGGGCCCCCCGCCCGGTCCTGGGCCATGCGGCCCGGCGGCGCCAGCCGCCAGGAGCGACAAACCGACGGGGCGATTCTCGTGCGTCGCAGGCCGCCCCGCCAGGGGCGGTGGGGAACTGTGAGGAGAATCGCCCTCACTCGTTCGCTTCGCTCACTCCGTTCGGGCGAGCTAAGTGGCCGCCGCCTGCGGCGGCGCACTCTCTGGCCGATCGACCGGTCAAGCCGGATCGATCGGCAGCCGGGGGGCTCCGGCGGAGCCTCCGCCCCCCGGGCCCCCCGCCGGTGCCGGCACGGCGATCTTCGTCGGTCGAGGGACATCCCGTCAGTGGCGATTCGGCGTTCCGAAACGAGCAGTGCTCCTGCTCGGTCGATGGGGCGGGGGGGCTGATGGCGCCCTTGGCGGTCTCGGTGCGGGGGGTCACCAAGCGGTTCCGGTTGTACCAGGAGCGCAACCAGAGCCTGAAGGCGGCGCTGATGCGGGGCGGGCGGGCACGCTACGAGGACTTCGTGGCCCTCGATGATGTGTCCGTCGACATCGGCGCGGGCACCACCGTGGGCTTCATCGGCGAGAACGGCTCGGGCAAGAGCACGCTGCTCAAGTGCATCGCCCGCATCCTGCGCCCCGACGCGGGCGAGATCCGCGTCGAGGGCAAGGTGTCGGCGTTGCTCGAGCTCGGTGCCGGCTTTCACCCCGAGCTGTCCGGGCGCGAGAACGTGTTCCTCAACGGGTCCATCCTCGGCCTGTCCCGGCGCGAGCTCGACGCCCGCTTCGACGACATCGTCGCCTTCGCCGGCCTCGAACGCTTCATCGACACCCCGGTCAAGAACTACTCCTCGGGCATGTACGTCCGCCTCGGGTTCTCGGTGGCCATCAACGTCGATCCCGACGTGCTGCTGGTGGACGAGGTGCTGGCCGTGGGCGACGAGCAGTTCCAGAACCGGTGCGCCGAGAAGTTCGCCGAGCTGCGGGCCCGGGGGACGACGATCGTGCTGGTGTCCCACGGGCTCGGCTCTGTGCGCCAGGTGTGCGACGAGGTCGCCTGGCTGGCGCAGGGGCGCGTGGTGCGCAGCGGCCCGGCCGCCGAGGTGGTCGACGCCTACGTGGGCGAGATGCACGACGCCCGGGCCGACGACACCGGCCGGGGCCAGCGCTGGGGCTCGGGCGAGGCGGTCATCGAGCGGGTCGAGCTGCTCGGCCCGGGCGCCACGGCCGTCACCCAGGTCCGCACCGGGGACGAGGTGACCATCCGCCTGCACTACCGAGCGCACGAGCCGGTGCCCCGGCCCGTGTTCGGCATCGCCATCCACTCGTTGGAGGGGGTGCACGTCACCGGCCCCAACACGCGCGAGGCTGGCCTGGTGCCGGAGAAGATCACCGGGGCGGGCACGGTCGACCTCCGGGTGGGCCGGTTGCTGCTGCTGCCCGGGACCTATGACATCTCGGCCTCGCTGGTCGACTACACCGCCTCGCACTTCTACGACTACCACCAGCGCTCCGTGCGCTTCGACGTCGATCCCGGCACGCCGCACGAGTCCTTCGGCGGCGTGGTGTCGCTCGACGGCGGTTGGCACCTGACCGCGGGTGAGTGAGGACCGTCTCGGCGCGGCGCGCCCCGAGGACCAGCGGTGGGCCCGGCGCCGCATCGTGGTGGCCACCGCCGACACGCTCACCGCCCGGATGGCCGGCCCGGCCATTCGGGCCACCCGGCTCGCCGGCGCCCTGGCCGCCGAGCACGACGTCCGCCTGATCACCACCGCCCGGGCCGACATCACCGACGCCCGCTTCGAGGTGCGCGCCGTCGACGACCGGGGCCTGCGCCGGGCCATGGAGTGGTGCGACGTGTTCGTGATGCAGGGCTGGATCCTGGCCGGGCGCCCGTTCCTCACCACCTCGTCGAAGGTGATCGTGGCCGACATCTACGACCCGCTGCACCTCGAGCAGCTCGAAGCGGGCCGTGACGGCGGCGACGACGGGCGCTGGCAGGCCGTGCTCGACGCCACCGCGGTGCTCAACGAGCAGCTCCTGCGCGGCGACCTGTTCCTGTGCGCCAGCGCCAAGCAGCGCGACTTCTGGCTGGGCCAGCTCGCCGCGCTGGGCCGGGTGAACCCGGCCACCTACGACGAGGACGAGACGCTGCGGTCGCGCCTGGCCATCGTGCCCTTCGGGGTGAGCGACGACCCGCCGGTGCGCGGCGCGCCGGCGCTGCGGGGGGTGGTGCCGGGCATCGGTCCGCACGACAAGGTGGTCCTGTGGGGTGGTGGCATCTACAACTGGTTCGATCCGCTCACGCTCATCCGGGCCGTCGACGGGCTGCGCCACGAGATGCCCGATGTCCGCCTGGTCTTCATGGGTCTGCGCCACCCGAACCCCGACGTGGGCGAGATGAAGATGGCCGTGGCCGCGCGGCTCCTTTCCCGCGATCTCGGTCTCACCGGGGTCCACGTCTTCTTCAACGAGGGCTGGGTGCCCTACGACGAGCGTCAGAACTACCTGCTCGACGCCGATGTCGGGGTGAGCACCCACCTCGATCACGTCGAGACGGAGTTCTCGTTCCGTACCCGCATCCTCGACTACCTCTGGGCCGGCCTGCCCATCGTGGCCACCCGGGGCGACTCGCTGAGCGACCTGGTGGCGCAGCGCGACCTGGGGATCACGGTCCCGGCCGGCGACGTCGACGCCCTGCGCCGGGCCCTGGCCGAGTTGCTGGGCAACGAGGCGTTGGCCGCCGGTTGCCGGGCCAACATCGAGGTGCTGGTGCCCGAGCTGGTGTGGTCCAAGGTGCTGGCGCCGGTGGTCGAGTTCTGTCGCCACCCCACCAGGGCGCCCGACGTGGTCGACCCCGCGCACGGCCACCTCGTCGGCCTGCGGGCCGGCATCACGCGGGACCAGGGCGCGCGCGCCGATCTTCGCCTCGCGGTCCACTACCTTCGCGAGGGTGGCGTGGGTCTCCTGGCCCGGCGAGTGCGGTCACGGCTCACTCACCGGTTCGGACGGGCGGGACCGCAGGCGTAGTGATCCGAGCCGACGAGACGGGAAGTAGCACGAGCGTGGACCGCACCCGGAGACGCACCACCAGCCGCACCAGCCGCACCAGCAGGACCAGCCGACGGGCCGCCGGATGAGACCGCGTCGGCGCGCCGCCCGGGTTGCCCTGCGCATGGCCGCGTTCTCGGGCCTGGCGGTGGGGGCCGGCTCTCTGGTCGGGCTGCCCCAGCAACCGGGCGGGCCGCACGTGTCCAGCCATCGGCAGCTCGTAGCGGCCGGCCCCGTGGCGCCGGGCTATGCCGCGACGGTCGCCGACGTGGGCGCCGACGCCGAGATGGTGGGGTTCACGTGGACCGGCGCCGGTGCTGTGTACGTCGAGGTCCGGGCCTCCGTCGACGGGGTGTGGGGCGACTGGCTCACGCTGGAGGGCGTGCCCTCGGAGGGGCCCGACGCCGACAGCGCGGAGTTCGTGGGCCAGGGCTTCGCCGGCCCGGCCTTCCTGGGCGACGAGTTCCGCACCATCGAGCTGCGGGTCACCGAGGGGACGCCCGCCGAGCTCACCGTGGTCGCCATCGACACCGAGGCGCCCGCGGCAGCGGACGGGCCGGTCGCCTTCGCCGGCATCCCGAGCGCGTCGGCCGCGGTCAACGCCCCGGGGATCATCACCCGGTCCCAGTGGGGTGCGGACGAGACCCTGCGCGACGACCACCCCGATCCCGAGTGCCAGACGCCCCAGTACGCCACCGACGTCCGCTTCGGGGTCGTGCACCACACCGTGAACGAGAACACCTACACGCGCGAGCAATCCGCCGCCCTCATCCGGGGCATGCAGGAGTTCCACGTCCTCACCAACGGCTGGTGCGACATCGGCTACAACTTCCTGGTCGACCGTTTCGGCCAGGTGTTCGAGGGGCGCCTCGGAGGGATGACCAAGCCGGTGATCGGTGGCCACACCGGCGGGTTCAACAGCGGGAGCACCGGCGTGGCCGTCCTCGGCGACTTCGAGGAGGCCACCGTGCCCCGCGCGACCTACACCGCGCTCCGCGCCCTGCTGGCCTGGAAGCTCGGGTACCACGGTGTCGATCCCCGCGGCACGACGATGGAGGTGGCCGGCGACAGCCCGTCGTCGCTGTATGCGGCCGGCACCATGGTCAGCGTCAAGAACCTCGAGGGCCACCGCGACACCAACAGCACGGACTGCCCGGGTCGCTACCTCTACGACCTGCTTCCTCAGCTCCGCGTCGACGTGGCCAACGACATCGCCGCCGCCCCCGACGACCGCCTGGTGGGCGACTGGGACGGCGACGGCGACGACACCCCCGCCATCTACCAGAACGGCGCCTGGTACCTGCGCAACACCAACGGCGAGGGCCCGGCCGACCTCGTCCTGTCCTACGGGGCGGCGGGCTACGTGCCGGTGGTGGGGGACTGGGACGGCGACGGTGAGGACACCATCGGGGTCTTCTCCGGCGGCTACTGGCTGCTGCGCAACTCCAACACGCCCGGGCCCCCCGAGCTGGTGGTGCACTACGGCGCCCCGGCCTTCACACCGGTCACCGGCGACTGGGACGGGCTCGGAGGCACCGGCATCGGCGTCGTCGACACCGGAGGGGCCTGGTTCGTGAAGAACGCCCCGGCCGGCGGCGCACCCGACGCCGCCTTCGCCTATGGCGCGCTGGGGTACCGGCCCGTGGCCGGGGACTGGAACGGCGACGGCATCGACGGGATCGGGGTGTTCGACTCCAACGGCTACTGGTTGTTGCGCCAGACCGCCACGCCCGGCCCGCCCCAGATCGTGTTCGACTACGCCAAGGCGACCGACCGCCCCCTGGCCGGCGACTGGGACGGCGACGGCATCGACAGCGCCGGCGTCGCCAGGGGTTCGTACTGGTGGCTGCGCGACCCGTTCTCCGGCCCCCCCGACACCGTGTTCGGCTTCTGATGCCCCGTCCGAACGGGCCGCGCGCCCTCCGCACGCTGGCCGCCCTGGTGGTCGTGGCGATCGGCATGGCGGTGCTGGCCCAGCCCTCCGGCGCGCAGACGCCACCGGCCCCGGTGGGCTCGGGGACGGTCACCCTGGCCGGCCACGGCTTCGGCCACGGTCGGGGCATGGGGCAGTGGGGCGCCTTCGGCTATGCCCAGGCCGGGTGGGGTTACGAGCAGGTCCTCGACCACTTCTACGGCGGCACCACCATGGGCTCGGTGACCACCGCCCAAGACGTCACGGTGCGCCTGGTGGCCCAGGACGGGCGCGACCTCACCGTCACCTCGGCTTCGCCGTTGTTCATCGACGCCCTCCCCGTGGCCGCGGGCCAGGCCGTGCGCCTGACGCGCCTGGCCGACGGCAGCCACCAGGCCTTCTTCGCCGGGGGGTGCGGCCAGGCCGAGGGGGCCACCGGTGTCCCGATCATCAACCCGGTCTTCACGTCATCGGTCCCGGCGGCCAGCGCCACCCTGTCCAGCATGCTCACCGTCTGCGGCGGGCCAACCTACCGGGGCTCGCTGAAGCTCGTCTACGCCGACGGCGCGCTGAGCACCGTCAACACCGTGGCGTTGGAGGACTACCTGCGCGGCGTCGTGCCCCGGGAGTCGCCGGCGAGTTGGCCCGCGGCGGCGCTGCGGGCCCAGGCGGTGGCGGCCCGTTCCTACGTGCTGGCCGGGGCCCACTCCTCCTACGCCCGCTCGTGCGACACCACGACGTGCCAGGTCTACGGCGGCGCGGGGCTCAACGGCGTCACCCAGGAGGCCGCCGGCTCCGACGCCGCCGTGCGCGACACCGCCGGGCTGGTGCGCAAGCACTCCTCGGGCGCCTTGGCCCGCACCGAGTACTCGTCGTCCACCGGCGGCTACAGCGCCGGCGGTACCTTCCCGCCCGTGGTCGACGACGGCGACTCGTCGTCTCCCTACCATGACTGGACGGCCACGCTGTCGGCCGCCGACGTCGCCGCCCGCTACGGCGTGGGGACGCTGGTGGCCATCGACGTGACCGAGCGCAACGGGCTCGGCGAGGACGGTGGCCGCGTGCTCGAGCTCACCGTCCGCGGGACCACCGGCTCCGCGGTCCGCACCGGCGATGAGTTCCGCATCGACTTCGCCCTCAAATCCAACTGGTTCACCGTCACCGCCATCACGGCGGCGCCACCCGGCACCACGCCGCCGCCGCCCCCTCCGCCCGCCGGGCCCCATCTCGAGTGGTACCTGCGCAACACCACCTCGCCCGGCCCGCCCGACGTCGCCTTCTCCTACGGCGGCCATGACCGGGCGCTGAGCTGCGACTGGGACGGCGACGGCCGCGACAGCCCCGCCACCTACTCCGGTGGCGCGTGGTTCCTGCGAGACGACAACAGCGGCGGGCCGCCGAGCGCGGCGTTCGCCTACGGTGCGCCCAGCTACGTCCCGGTGTGCGGCGACTGGGACGGCAACGGCACCGACACCGTCGGCGTGTTCGACAACGGCGTGTGGTTCCTGCGCAACTCCAACACACCCGGGCCCCCGGACCTCGCCTTCGCCTACGGCGCCCCGGGCTACCTGCCGGTGGTGGGCGACTGGGACGGCCTGGGGGCGGACGGCATCGGCGTGTTCGTCGACGGCGCCTGGTACCTGCGCAACCCGGTCAACGCCGGGCCGCCGGACGTGTCCTTCGCCTACGGCGTGACCGGCTACCGGCCGGTGCCGGGCGACTGGGACGGCAACGGCACCGACACCCCCGGGGTCTACGTGGACGGGGCCTGGTACCTGCGCAACAGCAACGGCGGCGGGCCGCCGGACCTGTCCTTCGCCTACGGCATCGCCGCCTACCAGCCGGTGCCCGGCGACTTCGACGGCAACGGCACCGACACCCCCGGCGTCGTCGCCAACGCCTGAGGCGCCCCGGCCCGGCGTCCCCGGCCGCCGGTCGGGCCACGAATAGAACTTCATCCAGCGGCCGACTAAGTGCTATTTGCATCTAGTGCCATTCGGAGCGCTGCGCACGAAAGTTTTCGGGATAGATCGTTGTCTTGTGCCGGCGTACCCCGCCAGATTTCTCGGCTGGGTGGCGTGCAGTGAACGAAAAGGCGGATGGCCGAGTGCGATCGTTTGCTGTTGTTCGAGGACCACCCGGCGTGTACTGTCCGGCCCGCTGTTCAGGGCTGTGATACGACGAAGAGCTGGCCGCAGTTGCTCCTGCTCGGCGATATCCGTAAGTGGGCACATAGGTCCCCGAGGCTTCGGGGGCGGAACTGGGGGGTTCATGAGTAGATTTCACGCTGTCACCCACGCCCTCGTAGCGTCGGGGCTTCTCGTGGGAGGCTTGGCGCTAACCGCGGGGCCGGCCCAGGCAACCGATGTGAAATGCGGCGCCACGATCACGACGAACACGACGCTCCACAGCGACGTCGGGCCCTGCCGCAAGGACGGCCTCACCGTCGCGGCCAGCGGCATCACCCTCGACCTGAACGGCTACTCGGTCTTCGGGTCCAACAAGAACGCCGAGCAGGTCGGCATCCGCCTGGCCGGGGTCAGCGGGGTCACCCTGACCAGCGGCGCGCTCGGCGGTACCGTGAGAAACTTCGACGCTGGCGTAGTCGTCGAAGGTGGCTCGGGCAACTCGGTCACGAACCTGACCGTGCGCGACAACATCAACGATCTCAAGGGGCCGACGTGTGAACTGGGCGACGGCATCCTCACCGTCGACTCCGACGACAACCTGGTCGACGGCAACGACGTCGTGAACAACGGCCCGTACTCCGGGATCGCCCTGGTGGGCGACTCCGACGACAACACGGTCAGCAACAACGCCGCCTCCAGCAACAACGTCGTGAACATCCGCTCCGTGAACGGCAAAGTCGGTCGCTGCGGCGCCCCGTTCTCGCGACCGGTCCAGGACATCGGCATCCGTGTCGAGGGCCCGGGCGCCAACGGCAACGTGGTCGACGCCAACACGGTCACCAACAGCGCCATCGTCGGCATCTCGGTCCACGGCTACGTCTGCGCCCCGCCGGACGGGAGCACGCCCGACGATCCGAATACCGGCAACACGATCTCGGGTAACACCGTGACGGACACCGGCCTCACCACCTTCGCCCAGGACACGCTGGCTGACGGCATCGCCATCCTTGCCCAGGGGCCGGCCGCGGTCGTGTGCACGTCGTTCGACAACACCATCACCGGCAACACCGTGTACGACAACTTCCGTGACGGCATCGGCCTGAACCGGGGGACCTCCCTGAACGAGGTCAGCGACAACCTCGTGTACGACAACGGGCGTGACGGCATCCGGCTGAACGCCGGCATCACCTCCGCCGACGTCGTGTACCCGGGGGCCGAGGACAACACCGTGAGCGGGAACACCGGCTTTGGCACCGGCTGGAACACCTTCTTTACGGACCTGGCCTTCGACGGCCACGACCTGAACCCTGACTGCGACGCCAACGTCTGGTCGCTCAACGCCTTCGACACCTTCGACCCGCCCTGCGCCGGCGCCTAGGAGGCTGGTGCCGAACGAGCCTCGCAGGAGGCTTGGCACCGAGTAGACGAGCACAGCAGTGCCTCGGCCTCACCGGAGACGGTGGGGCCGAGGCGGTTTCGCGTCGGCGACGTGATCCAGGACGCTCAGAACCTGGTTAGGGCTGGTACGGGAACCGGTCGCGCGCCACGGGGAGCGTTTCGGCGAGTCGGGGGCGGCGCTCGCAAGACGCGGGACGAAAGACGAAGGCATCACCGGTACCTTCGACCAGCCGCCGGCGGCGGCACCGGCCCCCACGTGCGGTCGCGAGCGGGGTCAACCTGAGGCCCTAACCTCTGACGGTCATGCCGCTTGACCCTGCCGACGCGGCGCGCCCCGCGTGGCCGGGGGAGCAGGCCCCGCCGCGGGGCCGGCCGACGACGGCGCAGGTCCTGATCCTGGCCGCCATCTGCGCGCTCGGTCTCCTGCGGGGGTTGTACTGGGTGGGCACGACCGCGCTGTGGAGCCCGATCGACGAGCTGGCGCACTTCGCCTACGTCGAGTCGTTGGCCACCGGTGCCGGGGTGCCGGTGGTCGACGAGCACCTCGTGTCCGACGAAGCCCTCGAGGTGGCCAAGCGATCGCCGACGCTACCCTTCCGCCCGCTCCCGATCCCCCCCGACAGCCGCGACGGCGGCTGGGGCCAGACCCGCTCGCAGTACGAGGGGATCCAGGGCCCGGTGTACTACGCCGCCATGGTCGGTCCCTACTGGGTCGGGCGGGGCCTGGGCGGGTTCCTCGGCGCCGTCTATGCGGTGCGGATCGCCACCATGGCGGTCGCCCTGGCGGCCGTGCCCATCACCTGGTTGCTGGCCCGCGAGCTGTTCCCCCGCCGCCCCGCCGCCTGGGCGCTGAGCGCGCTGGCGCTGGTGCTGGTGAACGGGCTCAATGCCAACATGGCCGCCGCCACCAACGACGCCCTGGTGGTGCCGCTGGCCGCCAGCGCCACGCTCCTGTTCCTGGTGGCGCTCCGACGCCGCTCGAGGGCGGGCTGGATGGTTGCCGGCGCGGTGTTCGGGCTCACGTTCGTCACGAAGTCGACCGCCATCACCCTTGTCCCGGTCCTGGCGGTGGCCGCCATCCCCACGCTGGCCAGGACCGCGGCCGACGGCGGGGCGGCGGTGCGGCGACTCGTCGGGGGGTTCCTGAGCGGCGCCCTGGTCCCGGTGCTGCCCTGGCTGGCGGCCAACCTGGCGGCCTACGGAACGCTGACCGCGGCCGGGCCGGTCGAAGAGCTCACCGGGCAGGACCGGCCCGCCATCGGCCTCGACGGCGAGGGCATCGCCGCGCTGTTCCACGGGCTGCGCAACGGTTTCTGGGAGTTGCAGGCCATCAACGGGGGCGGCGGCTACGTGCACGTCTGGGAAGCGATCCTGGTGGCCTGCGCGGTGGCCGGGCTGGCGGCCGCCTTGGCCAGGGGGAACCGCAGCGAAGCCAGCCGGCTGGCCTGGCTGGCCACCGCCTTGCCCCTGGGCGCGCTGTCCATCGGGGCCCTCATCTTCGGCTTCTTCGGTGGGGAGGGCGTGATCGTCGGCCGTTACCTGTACCCGGTCCTGCCCCTCGCGGCTGTGCTCATCGGCGCGGGCGCGGTGGTGGCGGCGACGGCGCGGGCGGCGACGGTGGCGCTGTCGGTGGCCTTCGCGGTGGTCCTGCAGTTCGAGCGGTCCTTCGCCGAGCGCTACCTGGCTCGGGTCTACGCCGGCGCCGACCTGGGCCGGCCCCGGCTGGCGCCGGTGCTGAACCAGGACTACGGCGACTCGACGACGCCGGGCGCCACGGTGCGCTTCGACGCGGGCTGCCCGGTGCGCTTCGTGACCATCGCGCTCGCCCCTCCGGTGCGCGAGCTCGACTTCCTGCGCGGCGACTACGACGACCTCGCGGGCCTCGAGCGCGACGACGTGGTCAACGGCGAGGCGCGGCGCGTCGAGCGCGGCATCGTGACCTACGAGCTCGCCGAACCGATCGAGGGCGCGATCACCGTGATCGTCCCGCCCGAGTTCGACCTGGTGGTGTCGCGCTCGGCGCGCCATCCCAACGTGTCCCTGGACGGCTTTCGGGGCGACCCCTTGCTGGTGGCCCACTGCGACGTCGCCGGCGCCGACGACGTCCGCTTCGACCAGCGTTTCCAGCCCCAGCACCCCGCTGTCGGCCGAGGGTTCCTCGAGGGCTGGCCGGCGCTGGGCGCGGTGGTGGGTGCCGCCGGGGCCATCGGCGCGGTGGGCACCGCCGCGCTCGAGGTCAGCCGTCGCTCGCGGGACAGCTCGCGGGGCAGAACGAGCTCAACACCCGGGCGGCCGCGGCTCCCGGGCTCAGCCGGCCCGCCACCACCAGGGGCTCGACCTCGGCCAGGCGCGCCGCCGCGCCGCGGTGGCTCCTGAGGCGGTCGAGCAGTTGGTCGGTCAGCTCCGAGCGCAGTGCGGCCCCGCGCTGGTCCTCCCGCAGCCGGACCAGCGTGCCGCTGGCGGCGAGGGCTTCGTGCCGGGCCAGGATGTGGGCCCAGACCTCGGCCACGCCGTGGCCGGTGAGCGCCGAGCACACCAGCACGCCAGGCGCCCACTCGACATGGCGTGGCGCCAGCAACGTGAGGGCCTGGCGGTACTGCGACGCGGTCGCGCCCGCGGCGGGAGCCGAGGCGCCGTCGGCCTTGGTGACCACCACGACGTCGGCCAGCTCGGTCGGCCCTCGCTTGACGCCTTGGAGGTCGTCGCCGGGCCCGGCCGCCACCAACAGGACGAACAGGTCCACCATCGAGGCCACCGCGGTGTCCGACTGGCCCGCGCCGAGGGTCTCGACCACCACCACGTCGAACCCGGCGGCCTCGCACACCATCATGGCCTCGCGGGTGCGGCGGGCGACGCCACCGGTGCTGGCGCCCGACGGTGAGGGGCGGACGAAGGCGGCCGGGTCGGCGGCCAGGCCGACCATGCGGGTCTTGTCGCCGAGGATGGAGCCTCCCGATCGGGGGCTGGAGGGGTCGACCGCGAGCACGGCCAGCCGGTGCCCGGCCGCGGTGACGACGCGGCCGAGGGCTTCGACGAGGGTCGACTTGCCCACCCCGGGTGCGCCGCTGACGCCGATGCGCCGCGCCCGGCCGGGGTGGGCGGCCAGCGCTGCCAGCAGGGCGAGGGCGCGGGCCCGGTGGTCCTCGCGTACCGACTCGACGAGCGTGATGGCCCAGGCCAGGGCGCGGCGGTCGCCGCCGATCACGGCCCGGGCCAGCTCGCCGGTGGGCTCGCCGGTGGGCTCGGCGGTGGGCTCGTCGGTGGGCTCGCCGGTCACGACGGGATCGGTCCTGTCGGCGGTCTGGCTCGGTTCGGCGGGGTCATCGTGGGCCGCGCGGGCACGTTCGGTCGGGGTGTCATGGCGGGGGTCATCGCAAGCGTTATGGCGGGGGTCATGGCGGGGGTCATGGCGGGGGTCATGGCGGGGGAGCGAGTCAGGGACGCGGGCGGAGCAGCGCCAGCACCTCGGTGGCGGCGGCGTGCACGGTGGTGCCCGGCCCGAACACGGCGGCCACGCCCGCCTCGGCCAGGATGGGGACGTCACGCTCGGGGACCACGCCGCCGACCACGACCACCACGTCGCCGGCGCCGGCCGCCCGCAGCTCGTCGAGGAGCAGGGGCACGAGCGTGCGGTGCGCGCCGGCCTGGCTGGAGATGCCGACGACGTGCACGTCGTTGTCGATGGCGTCGCGCGCCACCTCGGCCGGTGTCTGGAACAACGGGCCGATGTCGACGTCGAAACCCAGGTCGGCGAAGGCGGAGGCGATGACCTTGGCGCCGCGATCGTGACCGTCCTGACCCAGCTTGGCCACCAGGATCCGCGGCCGGCGGCCCTCGGCGGCGGCGAAGTCGTCGACCGCGGCCGCCAGCGCGGCGTGGGCCGCGTCGCCCTCGTAGGCCCGGCCGTACACCCCGGTGATGCTACGGGCCCGCGCCCGGTAGCGGCCGAACACCGATTCCATGGCGGCCGACATCTCGCCCACGGTGGCCCGGGCCCTGGCCGCCTCGAGGCAACGGGCCAGCAGGTTGGCGTCGCCGGCCGCGCCCTCGCGGAGCCGGGCCAGGGCGGCGCTCGTCGCCGCGCCGTCGCGGCGCGTCCGCAGCCGGGCCAGGCGGGCCACCTGGCTCGCTCGCACCTCGGCGTTGTCGATCTGGCGCACGTCGGCGCTGGTCCCGGAGGCCGCGCCGGCCGTGACGTACCGGTTCACGCCGACCACGATCTCCTCACCCCGGTCGATCGCCGCCTGGCGGCGGGCCGCCGACTCCTCGATGCGCAGCTTGGGCATCCCCGACTCGACGGCGCGGGTCATGCCCCCGAGCGCCTCGACCTCTTCGACCAGGGACCATGCCTGCGTCGCCAGGTCCGCGGTCAGGCGCTCGACGTAGTAGCTGCCCCCGAGCGGGTCGACGACGCCGGTCACCCCGGTCTCGGCCGCCAGCACGAGCTGGGTGTTGCGGGCGATGCGGGCGCTGGCCTCGGTGGGCAGCCCCAGGGCTTCGTCGAAGGCGTTGGTGTGCAGGCTCTGCGTCCCGCCCAGCACCGCGGCCAAGGCCTCGTACGCGGTGCGCACCACGTTGTTGTACGGGTCCTGGGCGGTGAGCGACACCCCCGAGGTCTGACAGTGCGTACGCAGCATGAGCGACGCCGGGTCCTTGGGGGCGAAGAGGCTGACCACCCGGCTCCACAACAGCCGGGCGGCCCGCAGCTTGGCCACCTCCATGAACAGGTTCATGCCGACGGCGAAGAAGAAGCTGAGCCGGGGCGCCACCACGTCGACGTCGAGGCCCCGGTCGTGCGCGGCGCGCAGGTACTCCCAGCCGTCGGCGATGGTGAACCCGAGCTCCTGGGCCGCCGTGGCCCCGGCCTCGTGCATGTGGTAGCCCGAGATGGAGATCGAGTTGAAACGCGGCAGGTGCTTCGTGGCGTGCTCGATGACGTCGGCCACGATCCGCATGCTCGGCCCCGGCGGGTACACGTAGGTGTTGCGGACCATGAACTCCTTGAGGATGTCGTTCTGGATCGTCCCCCGGAGCTGCTCCGGGGCCACGCCCTGCTCCTCGGCGGCCACGATGAAACAGGCCAGTACCGGGGCCACCGCGCCGTTCATGGTCATCGACACGCTGGTGCGATCGAGCGGGATCCCGTCGAAGAGGGCGGCCATGTCCTCGACCGAGTCGACGGCCACACCGGCCTGGCCGACGTCGCCGGCGACCCGGGGGTGGTCGCTGTCGTAGCCGCGGTGTGTGGCCAGGTCGAAGGCCACGGACAGACCGGTCTGGCCCGCCGCCAGGTTGGCCCGGTAGAACGCGTTCGACTCCTCCGCGGTGGAGAAGCCCGCGTACTGGCGCACCGTCCAGGGCCGGTTGGCGTACATGGTGGCTCGCACGCCCCGCACGTAGGGCGCCAGGCCGGGCAGGCCGCCGAGGTGGTCGACACCGTCGAGGTCGGCCGCGGTGTAGAGCGGCCGCACCGCGATGCCCTCGGGGGTGACGCGCGTCAACGTGTCGGGGTCCGCGCCGTCGAGCTCGCGGACGGCCAGGTGGCGCCAGTCCGCCACGCTCGGGCCGGGCTCGTCCATCGACCGCGCAGCCTACCGACGGACCCGGTCACCAACCCCCCACACCGGAACGACCCCCCACACCGAAATGGCGTCCCACTGGCCCACATGCGGGTCATGGGGACGCCAGAACGGCCGGGGTGAGGCATCAAACCTACGATCGCTCCCCGTGGGCAGCGTGTTCGGCTTCGACGACGTGTCCGTCGAGGCCGGAGGCGCCCGGATCCTCGCCGGGATCACCGCGTCGGTGCCCGACCGGGGCGTCACCGTCCTGCTGGGGCCGTCCGGCTCCGGCAAGTCGACCTTGCTGCGGTTGTGCAACCGACTGGAGGTGCCGACGCAGGGGGTCGTGCGCTTCCACGGCGACGATGTCGGCGCGCTCGACCCCCTCGACCTGCGCCGCCGGGTGGGCATGGTCTTCCAGCGGCCGACGCTGTTCCCGGGCACGGTCCGCGACAACCTGCGGGTGGCCGCCCCCGATGGTGACGAGGCTGCGTTCGTCTCGGTGCTCGAGCGGGCCGGGCTCGACGCCGGGTTCCTCGAGCGCACGGGCGACGATCTCTCCGGCGGTGAGGCCCAGCGGGCCTGCCTGGCCCGCACCCTGGTGATCCGGCCCGAGGTGCTGCTCATGGACGAGCCGACGTCGTCGCTCGACGATCGCAACACGCGGGTGCTGGAGGAACGGGCGGGCGAGCTGGCCGCCGACGGGGTCCCGGTGTTGTGGGTCACCCATGACCTCGACCAGGCCGGGCGGATCGGTACGCACTGTCTGGCCCTCGACGCCGGCCGGCTCGTGGCCGACGGGGAGTAGCCGCTCATGGACGCCACCGCCGCCGACATCGGCGCCATCGGCCTGATCACGTCGCTCGTCCTGGTCGCGGTGGCCGTGGCCTTGTCGCGCTGGCAGCGGCTCGGGCTCGAGGCCTCGATGCTCTTCGCCTGCAGCCGGGCCATGGGCCAGCTCGGTGTGGTGGGGATCGCCCTGACCCTGGTGATCGACCCCGACCAGCCCCTGGCCTTGGCCTGGGCCTGGGTGGTGTTGATGGTCGGGGTGGCTGCGGTGACGGTCGGCCAACGTGCTCGCACCATCGTCGGGCTGCGCTCGCTGGCGTTGCTGTCGCTGTCGCTGTCGACCGGGGTGAGCCTGGCGGTGATCTTCGGGCTGGGCATCTTCCCGCTCGAGGGTCGGGCCATCGTGCCGGTGTCGGGGATGATGGTCGGCAACTCCCTGACCGCCACGGTGGTGGCGGCCCGGCGCATCGTCGCGGAGCTGGCCGACAAGCGTCCGGAGGTCGAGGCTCGTCTGGCCCTGGGCCAGCCCTGGCCGGTGGCCTCGCGGCCCTACGTGCGTGAGGCGCTGCGGACCGCCCTGGTCCCCCAGATCGAGAGCACCAAGGCGGTCGGGCTGGTGTTCCTGCCCGGCGCCATGACCGGGCTGGTGCTGGCCGGCGTCGACCCGATCGATGCGGTGCTGGTCCAGGCCGCGGTCATGTTCCTCATCCTGGGCTCGGTGGCCACCACCGTCACGGTGGTGGGGATCGGCCTCACCCGTCGGCTGTTCACCCCCGACCATCGTCTGGTGCGCCTGGAACGCACGACCGGGTGAGCGAGCCGCAGGCGAGCGAACCAATCGGCGAGCCGCGGGCGAGCGAACCAATCGGCGAGCCGCGGGCGAGCGAACCAATCGGCACGGCTTGTCTCGGCCCGCAGGGCCGGCCTCGCCGTCTTCGGGCCGCCGCCACCACCGCGGGCGTGGTCGCGGCGGTGGCGTCGGCGGTGTTCGTCGCTCGACGCCTGGCCGACGGCTGGGCGCAGGCCGGGCCGGCCCTGCGCTCGGCCCGCCCGGTCTGGCTCGTGGCCGCGCTGGTGTGTGCCGCGGGGGCCATGGTGGTGGTGGCGCGGGCCTGGGTGGCGGTGATCCGGGCGCTGGGTGGCACCATCGAGCATCGGCGGGGCGCGGCCTGCTACTTCGCCGGCGAGATTGGCAAGTACCTCCCCGGCGCGGTATGGCCCATCGTCGGCCGCGGCGAGCTGGCCCGGCGAGCCGGGGTTCGTCGAGGCGTGGCCTACGCCAGCGTGGTCGTGTCTCTCGGCCTGTGGTACCTGGGGGCGTCGCTGGTGGCGGTTGTCCTTGCGCCCTGGGTGGCGGGCGACGGACCGTGGCCCCGGTTCGGCGGTGTCGCCGTCGCCCTGGTGGCCGTGGGCGGGGCGGCCTCCGCGCTGCACCCGTCGGTCGGGGCCCGGTTGCTGGCGAGGGTCGAGCGGATGCTACGGGGGCGAGCCCTGGGCATCACCGTGCCGAGCTGGCGCCAATCCATCGCGCTGGCGGCCGGCTACCTGCCGGCTTGGGCCGGTATCAGCGCCGCCACCTGGTGCATGACGGTGGCATTGGGCGCGGGCAGCGAGGTCGACGCCGGGCGCGTGGTGTTCGCGGCCACGCTGAGCTGGCTGGTGGGGTTCCTGGCCTTGCCCGTGCCCGGCGGTGTCGGCGTACGCGAGGCGGTGTTCGTGACGGCCTGCGGCCTGCCCGGGGGGCTCGGCGCGGCGGTGGCGGTCTCGGCCCGGCTGATCTTCGTCGCCGTCGACGCCGGCGGCGCGCTGGTCGCCGGCGCCTCGGTCACCCGAGCGCGAGCGCGACGCCGCCCGGTCGGGGAGGCCGCCACGCCGCGGTAGTCCCGTTCGAGAGCCCTAACCTCGCCGCATGGCGGTGCGCCTCGTGATCATCGGTGGTGGCCCGGCCGGGAACCAGGCCGCCACCCATGCCGCGCGCCTGGGGGCGCGCGTCACGCTGGTCGAGCGCGACATCGTGGGCGGTGCCGCCCACCTGTGGGACTGCATCCCGTCCAAGGCCATGATCGCCACGGGCGGTGCCATGTCGTTCTCGCGCCGAATCGGCGGCATGGGCCTCGACGACGTCGAGCCCCAGATCGACTTCTCTGCGCTCCGCACCCGCATCGAGGCCATCACCGCTCGCCTTCACCGGGCCACGGTGGAGTTGCTCGAGAGCCAGGGGGTGCGCCTCGTGCACGGTTCGGGTCGTCTGGCCGGGCCGAACCGGGTGCTCGTCGAGACCGCCGGGACCGGGGACGGCGCGGTCGAGGAGATCGGGGCCGACGCGGTGCTGTTGGCCACCGGGAGCCGCCCGCGGGTGCCGGCCTGGGCCGACATCGACGGTGATCGGGTGCTCACCACCCGCCACGCGTACCCCCCGCCGGAGCTGCCCTCGCACCTGGTCGTCATCGGCTCGGGCGTGACCGGCGTGGAGTTCGTGCACCTGTTCAGCTCGTTGGGGTCGGAGGTGACGTTGATCGTCAGCCGCCAGCAGGTGCTGCCCACCAAGGATCCCGAGGTGGCCGCGGCCCTGGAGGACGAGTTCCTGCGGCGTGGCGTCCGGCTGCTCAAGGGGGCCCGGGCCGAGGCCATCGAGCGCCCCGACGGCCCCGGCGGCGACGTGGTCGTGCGCTGTGACGACGGCCGCTCGGCGCGCGGGTCCCACGCCCTGCTGGCCGTCGGGTCGATCCCGAACTCCGAGGGGCTCGGTGTCTCGTCGGCCGGCGTGACCACGGACGGCGGCTACGTGCCGGTGAACCAGCATTGCCAGTCCAACGTCGCGAACATCTACGTCGCCGGCGACCTGTCGGGCAAGCTCCCGCTGTCGTCGGTGGCGTCGATGCAGGGGCGCAAGGTGGCCGAGCACGTCATGGGCCTGCACACCCGCGACCATCGCCACCTTGACTACGACAAGGCCGCCTCGGCCATCTTCACCGAGCCCGAGATCGCGGACGTGGGCCTGGCCGAGGTCGACGCCTTCGCCGCCGGGCGCAAGGTCCGCACCACCAAGGTGCCGTTCTCGGCCTCGGCCAAGGCGTTGATCAACGACGACCCTCGCGGCTTCGTGAAGATCATCTCCGACCCGGCCACGGGGGTCGTACTGGGCGGGTCGATCGTCGGCCGTCACGCCGCGGAGCTGGTGTCGGTGCTGGCCCTGGCGGTGACGGCCGGGCTGCGGGTCACCGACATCGTCGAGAGCCTCCTGGTGCACCCGGCCCTGGCCGAATCCCTGGCCGACGCCGCCGAGTAACCCCCCCAATCCCCCCCCCAGATCCCCCAGACCTCCCAAATTGCGTCCAGATGGCCCACATGTGGGCCATCTGGACGCCAGAACGCGGGGTGGGGGCGGCGGGAGGCTTATCGGCCGAGGGCTTGGCGGATCTCGCCGACGACGAGGTCCGGGCGCCGGGTGACGTCGTCGTAGGTGTACTCATAGACGTCCCAACCCACCAGCTTGAGCTTGCGCCGCCGCGTCCTGTCCTTGGCGAAGGCCCGCTTTCCGAAGTGGTGGGCCAGGCTGTCGCACTCGAGGCACACCATCGGGCCCGGCCACGCCAGGTCGAGGAAGGCGCGAGAGCCGTCCGCGAAGACGACCTCGAACTGCCTCACCGGACGCGGCAGGCCGGCGTCGTCAAGGAGGCGAAGCGTCCTGGTCTCGAAGTAGCTGTCCTCGGTAAGCGGATCGGCGAGACGTTCGTTGAGGAGGTGGCGCATCTTCACGGTGCCGTTCCGGCCACGGCGCGCGACTTCGATGAACCGTTGGCGCGCGGCTACAAGGACCGCATCGTCGATCCGGCATGCATGGTCGAGCGCCTGACCGGCATGGTCCATCCCGCAGACGGCGGGGAGGTCGACGAGCGTGCGGACCAGGGAGGTGCAGGGAACGTCATCGACGATGTCATGGTCTGCGGCCACCAGGTCCTTGCTCTCATGCAGGCGCCAGGTCTCGCGGCGGCGGCGCCTCCAGCGGTCGGTGCTGATCTCGATGATGCCGGGTCGGAACCCGTCGAGCCCGTGCAGGGCCGCCGCAGTTCGGTGCGACGCGACACCACCGGTCGACAGACATGCGGCCATGACCCGGGCTCGCCATGTCCGCGGCGCGCCCGCAAGCCCGAAGACTCGTGGGGCGACGACGGTCAACCGACCGTCGCGGGCCCAGCGGCTCATCGTCGACCGGGCGATGCCGAACCCGAGGACCTGGTCGCGCTCGACGAGCGAATGCTGCCGTTCGGCCAGCGCCGCCAGCATCGACAGTCGCGTCGGGTAAGGCATCACCCCACCACCTCCGGCTTCTGGCGTCCCATTGGCCCACATGTGGGCCATCTGGACGCCATTTGGGGACTTGGGATGGGGGAAGTGGAACGAGACTACATGATAAGGGCGAGTATGTCCCCTGGGCCGACCGACTGGCCGGGCGTCACTCGGACTTCGGTCACCGTGCCCGCTCGCTCGGCCGCGATGCTGTTCTCCATCTTCATGGCCTCCAACACGCACACCGGGTCCCCGGCGCGCACCTCGGCGCCGACCTCCACGAGGACTCGTACGATCGTGCCCTGCATGGGGGCGACGACGGTGCCGCCGCCGAGCCCCGGAGTGCCGGCGCCGGCGCCGGCCGCAGTGCCGGGTCGCCGGGGTCGCGCCGCCGCCGGTCCGGCGCCGGCCACGCCCGGCGACGCCACGTCCGGGACCCACAGGCTCACCGCGTAGCGCCGGCCGTTGACCTCCACCTCGACGTTGCGCCGAACGAGGGGGCCCTCCGCACCGGCTCCGGCGCCGGCGCCGGCGCCGGCCTGGATCGCCCCGCCAGGTGCGCCCAGCGAGGACAGGTCGAGCGCATCCTGCACCCACGTGGTCGAGTGCGCCGCCGCGGCGAAGTCCGGGTGCGCCATGATCGCCGCCAGCGCCGGGGTCGTGGTAGCCACGCCGTCGACGCGCAGCTCCCCCAGCGCCCGGGTCATGCGGGCGATGGCCGTCACCCGGTCCGGCGCCCACACGATCAGCTTGCCCACGAGGTTGTCGAAGTGCGGGCTCACCTCGTCGCCGCCCTCGTAGCCGCCGTCCCAGCGCACGCCGGGGCCCTGCGGCACCGTCAGCGTCTCGATCCGCCCGGGCGACGGCAGGAACCGGCCGCCTCTGGGGTCCTCGGCGTTGATGCGGACCTCGATGGCGTGGCCGCGCGCCGCGGCCCGCACCTCGTCCTGGGTGAACGACAGCGGCTCCCCGGCCGCAACTCGGAGCTGTTCGGCCACCAGGTCGATCCCCGTGACCATCTCCGTCACCGGGTGCTCGACCTGGAGCCTGGTGTTCATCTCCAGGAAGAAGAACTCGCCGTTCTCGTAGAGGAACTCGACCGTCCCCGCGTTCACGTAGCCGCATGCGGTGGCGACCTTGACCGCCGCGTCACCCATCGCCTGGCGCGTCCCGGTCGCCAGGGCGGGGGCAGGGCTCTCCTCGACCAGCTTCTGATGGCGGCGCTGGGCGGAGCAGTCACGCTCGCCCATCCAGACGCAGTGGCCGTGATCGTCGGCGAACACCTGCATCTCGATGTGGCGCGGCCACGGCAGGTAGCGCTCGACATAGCACTCGTCGCGCCCGAATCCCTTGAGGGCCTCGGACCGGGCCGACTCCAGCGCGGCGGCCGCCTCGCCGGGCACGTGCACGACGCGCATCCCTCGCCCCCCGCCCCCGAAGGCGGCCTTGACGGCCACCGGCCAGCCGTGCGCCTCGCCGAAGGCCACGACCTCTTCGGGCGAGGTGAGAAAGGCGGTGGTGCCGGGCACGCCGGGCACGCCGGCGTTCTGCGCGGCCAGGCGGCTGGAGACCTTGTCGCCCATGATCTCGATCGCGGCGGGCGGCGGACCGACGAAGGCCACGCCCCGGGCCGTGACCGCTCGGGCGAAGTCGGTGTTCTCGGAGAGAAAGCCGTAGCCGGGGTGGACGGCGTCGGCGCCGCTGCGCTCCACGGCTTCGAGGACGGCGTCCGTGCGCAGGTAACTCTGCGCCGCCGTGTCCCCGCCAAGGGCAAAGGCCTCGTCGGCGAGACGGACGTGCAGTGAACGACGGTCGAGCTCGGAGTAGACCGCCACGCTGGTGATCCCGAGGTCGCGACACGTCCGTATGACCCGCACCGCGATCTCGCCCCGGTTGGCGATGAGCACCTTGCCGAACCGGGCGGCGCCGGACCGGGCGGCTCCGGACGGGGTGGGCCCGGACCGGGTGGGCCCGGACCGGCCCGGGCTGGAGGCAGACGGCGTTGGCACGCCCTATGTTCGCATGGGTGCCGGGTGCGACCGCCAAGCGGCTTCTCGTTGGATCTCGCTTCGCCGACGTCCGCTGGGCGCACGACACGGGCTCGACCAACGCCGACCTCTGTGCGCTGGCTGCGGCGGGTGCCTCTGACGGCGTGGTGGTGGTGGCCGAGCACCAGCGTCACGGACGGGGCCGGCTCGATCGGACCTGGACGGCGCCGCCCGGTTCGTCGCTGTTGTGCTCGGTCCTGTTGCGGCCCCACCTGGTGCCGTCGTCCGCCCACCTCCTGGCCAACGCGCTGGGCGTAGCCGTGGCCGAGGCGTGCCGAGCGGTGACCGGCGTGGAGGTCGGGCTGAAGTGGCCGAACGACCTGATGGTGGGCGGCCGCAAGCTCGGCGGGATCCTGGCCGAGTCGGTGAGTGCGGGTAACCACCTCGACGCGGTGGTGGTGGGGCTCGGCCTCAACGTGTCGTGGCCCACCGACCGACCCACCGACCGACCCACCGACCGACCTGCCGACCGAGCTGCCGACCGACCTAGCGTCATGCCCGACGCCCGGCCCGACGCGGTCGCGGCCGCGACCTCGCTCGACCGCGAAGGCGGCCGGGACCTCGATCGCGAGCTGCTGCTGGTGGCCATCCTGGGGTGCTTCGAGCGACTCGACCCCCGGTCGAGCACCTTCGCCCATCGCTACCGAGCGTTGCTCACCACGCTCGGCCAGCGGGTTCGGGTGGATCTCGGCGGGACCGGTGGCGGGACCGACGGCGGGACCGACGGCGGGACGGTCGAGGGCACCGCAGTCGACGTCAGCCCGCACGGCCATCTCGTCGTCGCGACCGACGACGGGAGGCGTCGCTCGTTCGCCGTCGGCGACGTCGTGCACCTGCGCCCGGCCCCACGCCCTTGCGACGAGCGAAGCGAGCCCGGGTAGGGCCGCCGACGCGCCACCACTCCCCGGGCGGCGGAATAAGCGGGCCGGTCAGGCATCGACAGACCGTGCGACCAGGGCAGCGAACGCCCTCGAGGCGGCCGACGTCAAGGGCCCGGGGCATGAGGCGAGCGCGACGCCGTCGACCGCCGAGATCGGTTGCACGTCGCGGGTCGATGACGTGAGAAAGGCCTCCGCGCTCGTGGCCAGCGCACCGACGGGAACATCGCGCTCCTCGACCACCACGCGGTGCGCGCCTGCCTCGGCCAACGACTCCATGACCAGCTCGCGGGTGATCCCGGCCAGGCAGCCGGCGCTCAGCGGCGGCGTCACCAAGACGCCGTCCATGGCCAGGAACACGTTCGTCCCTGTCCCCTCGCACAGGGCGCCGACCGTGTTGGCGAAGACCGCCTCCGACGAGCCGAGCGAGACGGCGCGCGCCAGGGCCACCACGTTCTCGGCGTAGGACGTCGTCTTCAGCCCGGCCAGGGGGCTGCGTTCGTTGCGGGGCCAGGGGGCGACGGTGACGGCAGCCTCGCTCGGCCAGCGCGCCGGCGGGCCGGTGAGCAGCACCGTGGTGGCGTGGTAGCCCCCCCGGTTCGACCCCAGCGGGCCGGCCCCTGACGTGACCGTGACCCGCAGGCGACCCACGCTCGCTCCGTTGGCGGCCAGCACGTCGCCGATGCCGCGGCGCAGCCAGCGCTCGTCGGGAACCGCTACGCCCAGGCCGTCGAGCGATCGGGCCAGGCGCCGGAGATGACGGCTCAGCGCGAACGGGGTGCCGTCCAGCACCTTCATCGTCTCGAACACGCCGTCGCCCACCAACAAGCCGTGGTCGAAGGGCGAGATATGGGCGCGCTCCAAACCGAACAGCTCGCCGTCGACCCAGACGGTTCCGCTCAGCTCGTCGTTGTCGCTGTCGTCGCCGCCCGTGTCGTCTCGGCCCGTGTCGTCTCGGCCCGTGTCGTCTCGGCCGCTGTCGTCGCGGCCGCCGTCGTCTCGGCCCCTGACCCCTCGGCCCCTGGCCCCTCGCCCGCCGCCGTCTCGGCCGTACCCGACGTCCCCGGCGCCGGTGCCGGTCCCGGCGCGCTGGCCACCGCCAGCAGCGTCTGCGCCTTGAGCTCGGTCTCTGCCCATTCACCCTCCGGAGTCGAATCCCACGTGACACCTCCGCCCGTGCCGAGGTGGAGCATGCCGCCGTCGACCCAGAACGTGCGAATGGCGACGTTCAGGTCGCCCCGGCGCTGGTCCGCGTCGACCCAGCCGATGGCCCCGCAGTACACGCCTCGGGGCACCGGTTCCAGCCGGCGGATGTGGTCCAGCGCGGCGAGCTTGGGTGCCCCGGTGACCGAGCCGGGGGGGAACGTCGCCTCGATGGCGGCGGCGAACCCCGACCCCGGTAGCAGCCGGCCCTCCACGGTGCTCACGAGGTGCACGAGCCCCGGGTGCGCCTCGACCGACCACAGGGCCGGCACCGTCACCGAGCCGTACTCGCACACCCGGCCCAGGTCGTTGCGGACGAGATCGACGATCATCACGTTCTCGGCGCGGTCCTTGGCGCTCAGCGCGGCGGCCGTGGCGGCGGTGCCCTTGATCGGCGACGACGAAACCATCGGCCCGTCGCGACGCAGGAACCGCTCGGGCGACGCCGATGCCACCTCCACGCCGTGGCGGGGGAGCCGCACCACCGCCGAGTACGGCGCCGGGTTCCCTTCGGCCAGCGCGGCACCGAGCGCGGCGATGTCGGCTCCGGGTGGTAGGGGAGCCGACAGTCGGCGGGTCAGGTTGACCTGGTAGACGTCGCCCTCGGCGATCGAACGACGAATAGCCCGCACGCCGGCGGCGAAGCGGTCCGGACCGAGGCTGGAGGTCCAGGCCACCCGCGGTGGCCCGGACCACCTGCGGCCGGGCCAGGGAACCGCCGGGCGAGACCGGGCGAAGCGGGCGCACACGGGCGCGCCGTCGAAGGGGACCACCACCGCCCAGGTGCCGCGGCCGTCGAGGGCGGCGAGGTCGCTGGTCACGTCCACCAGCTCGGTGAGCAGCCTTCCGCCCACGACCGCGAGCGGGGCTTGCTCCTTTTCGTCCACGGGTGAAGCGTACGATCGGCGGCGATGGGGCGAACCAACCAGGCGGCGCGACGAGCGCGTGGCGCCCGTCGAGGACCCGGCGCACGGGAGCGAGACGCGGCGTGGACCTCGATCTGAGCGAGGAGCAGGAGGCGTTCCGGCGGGTGGTGCGGGCCTTCGCCGCCGAGGAGATCGCCCCGTTCGCCCAGGAATGGGACCGCGATCACACCTTCCCGCTCGACACCGTGGTGCGCATGGGCGAGCTCGGGTTGTTCGGCCTCCCCTTCCCGGAGCAGTACGGCGGGGGCGGGGCCGACCTCACCACGGTGTGCCTGGCCATCGAGGAGCTGGCTCGCGTCGACCAGTCGATGGCCGTCACGGTCGAGGCCGCGGTGGGGCTCGGCGCCAGCCCGATCTACCGCTTCGGGACCGAGGAGCAGCGGCAACGCTGGCTTCCGGACCTGTGCGCCGGCCGCGCCCTGGCCGCCTTCGGGATGACCGAGCCCGGCGCGGGAAGTGACGCGGGCGCCACGGCCACGACCGCAAGGCTGGACGAGACGGCCGGCCAGTGGGTGATCGACGGCGAGAAGGCGTTCATCACGAACTCCGGAACTCCGATCACCTCGCTGGTGACCATCACGGCCCGGACCGGGCCGGCGGAGATCAGCACGGTGGTGGTCCCGGCCGGGACACCGGGCCTCGAGGTGCAGCCGCCGTACCGCAAGATGGGCTGGCATGCCTCGGACACCCACGGGCTCACCTTTGCCGGGTGCCGGGTGCCGGCGGAGTACCTACTCGGCCGGCGCGGCCGGGGCGTGGCCCAGTTCCTCGAGATTCTCGACGACGGCCGGATCGCCATGGCCGCGCTGGCCCTCGGCGTCATCCAGGGGTGCCTCGACCTGGCGGTGGCCTACGCCGGCGAGCGCCATGCCTTCGGGCGAGCCATCGGCGCCCACCAGGGCGTCGCCTTCGCGTGTGCCGACATGGCGGTGATGGCCGACGCGGCCAGGGCGCTCACCTACCGGGCCGCCTGGCTGCGCGACACGGGCCGGCCCGCCACGGCGGCGGCGGCCGTGGCCAAGCTCTACTCGACCGAGGCGGCCGTGTCGGCCAGCCGGGCGGCGGTGCAGGTCTTCGGCGGCTACGGCTTCGTCGACGAGAGCCCGGTCAGCCGGTTCTACCGCGACGCCAAGATCCTCGAGATCGGCGAGGGCACGAGCGAGATCCAACGTGTGGTGATCGGCCGGAGCCTCGGGTTGCCCCTTGACTGAGCAGCACGGCCGCGGCCGTCGCCACCACCGGAGTTGGCCGCAACGCCTCGTTCTGAGCGTCAACGTCTCGTTGGTGCTGGCGTGCCTGGCGACGGCGGCGGGGCTGGCCTACCTGCACCGCCAGGTGGGCGATATCCCCCGGGTGCGGCTCGGCGCGGTGCTGTCCCAGGAACAGGTCGCGCCCGGCGAGCCGCAGAACTTCCTCTTCGTCGGGACCGACAGTGCCGAGGGACTCGACCCCGAGGATCCCGTGGTGGTCGGGCGCGATGCCGGCCTGCGGTCCGACACCATCATGATCCTGCGGGTCGACCCCGATCAGGAACGGGCGGCGCTGCTGTCGCTGCCCCGGGACTTGTGGCTGCCGATCGCCGGCACCGGCGCCAGCCAGCGGATCAACACCGCCATCCAGGGCGGTCCCCAGCGCCTCATCGAGACCGTGACCGAGGCCTTCAACGTCCCGATCCACCACTACGTCGCCATCAACTTCCTCGGGTTCCGGGAGCTCGTCGAGACGGTCGACGGCGTACCGGTCTACTTCGCCGACCCCGTGCGGGACGCCAAGTCGGGGCTCGAGATCTCCGAACCGGGCTGCGTCGTGCTCGACCCGGTGCAGGCGCTCGCCTATGCCCGGTCACGCGCCTACGAGGCGTTCCGGGACGGTCGCTGGCGGGTCGACGGGTCCGGTGACCTCGGCCGGATCAGCCGTCAGCAGGACTTCATCCGCCGCGCCCTGCGTCGCGCCGTCGACAAAGGGGCCCGCAACCCCATCGTTCTCAACGACCTCATCGAAGCTGGCATCGACAGCGTGACCATCGACGACGAGCTCTCGGCAGCGGACCTCATCGATCTCGGGGCCCGGTTCCGTGGCTTCAACCCTGACACCCTCGACATGTACTCCCTGCCCGTGGTCGACGACGTGGTGGCCGGCGCATCCGTGCTGCGGCTCCGCCAGGTCGACGCCCAGCCGATCCTGGGGATCTTCCGCGGCGACGCCGGCGACGGCATGACCCCGGGCAGCGTGCCGGTCAGCGTGCGCAACGGCACCGGTGTGGCCGGGCTGGCGGTGCGGGTGGCCGACGACCTCGCCGGCGCCGGGTTCACGGTGCCGTCCGAGGACATCGGCGACGCCCAGAGCTTCGACGTCGGCCGGACCGTCGTCCGCTACGGCGAGGGCCAGGCGACGGCGGCCGCACTGGTGGCCAGCTACCTGGTGGCCGAGCCGGTGCTGGAACCGACCGAGGGCCCCTCCGGCGTGGTGGTGGTCGCAGGGTCCGACTACGACGGGCTGCTCGCTACCCCCCGCCCGGTCGCCCCGCGCCGGGAGCTGCCCGGACCGGGCACGACCGACGGCGCCTCGGAGCCGGGCGGGTCGACGATCTCGGCACCCACGACCGCTACGACCGGGGCGGGGGCGGCCACGACCGTGACGGTAGGCGAGGTTTCGACCCCGCCACCCGGCGTCAACTGCTAACACTGCACCCATGGATCACGACGGCACCGACGGTTCGCGGCGAGCAGCGTCGGCGATCGACCGATGAGCTCGATCGCGGTGGTTGGGTGCGGCTACGTGGGCCTCACCACGGGGGCGTGCCTGGCGCACCTCGGCCACCAGGTCGTCTGTGGCGACATCGACGAGGATCGCATCGAGCGCCTGTGCCGGGGCGAGATACCCATCCTCGAGGCCGGTCTGGACAACCTGGTGCGCGAGGGCCTGCGCGACGGGCGCCTCTCGTTCGTGGTCGGCGCGGCGGCGGCGGCGGCCCGGGCCGAGTTCGTCTACCTGTGCGTCCCCACGCCCCAGGGCGCCGACGGTTCGGCCAACCTGGCCTACATCGAGGCCGCCGCCGCCGACATCGCGCCGGTGCTGCGGCCCGAGGCGGTGGTGGTCAACAAGTCGACCGTCCCGGTGGGCTCCACCCGCGTCGTCGAGCGAGCCCTGGGCCGGGACGACGTGGTGGTCGTGTCCAACCCCGAGTTCCTGCGCGAGGGATCGGCGGTACACGACTTCCTGCATCCCGACCGCATCGTCATCGGTTGCGACGACCAGGCCGCGGCGGTCCGGGTGGCCTCGCTGTACCTCAGCCTGGCCGCGCCGCACATCGTCACCGACCCGGCGTCGGCCGAGACCATCAAGTACGCCAGCAACGCCTTCCTGGCCACCAAGATCAGCTTCGTCAACGCGGTGGCCGCAGTGTGCGAGGCGGTGGGGGCCGATATGAACGACGTGGTCCTGGGCATGGGCTACGACCGCCGCATCGGTCACGCGTTCCTGAAGCCGGGGCCGGGGTTCGGCGGCAGTTGCTTCCCGAAGGACTCCCAGGCGTTGATCCGCATCGCCGAGAACGCCGGCTACGACTTCGACCTGCTCAAGGGCGTGGTGGTGGTGAACGAGGAGCAGTTCGACCGGGTGGTGGCCAAGGCCCTGGCCATTGCCGGCGGGTCCATCGACGGCGTGAGGGTGGCGGTGTGGGGCCTCACCTTCAAGGCCCGGACCGACGACCTGCGTGACTCCCCGGCGCTGGCCGTCATCGCCCGGCTCCGAGCGGCGGGCGCGGTGGTCTCGGCCTTCGACCCGACCGTCTCCCCGCCGCTGACCGGGCACAAGGCCGCCGCCCTCGCGGGGATCGAGGTGGTGGGCGACGCCTACGCCGCGTGCGAGGGGGCCGCCGTGCTCCTGGTGCTCACCGAGTGGGAAGAGTTCAAGTGGCTCGACTTCGACAAGGTAGCCGAGATGATGACGGCCCGGGCCGTGGTCGACGCCCGCAACGTGTTGGACCGTGAGGCGTTGCGCCGGCGAGGTTTCGCCTTCCAGGGCATCGGCCGGGCCTAGTGGCGCGGGTCGTGGTGACGGGCGGGGCCGGCTTCCTCGGCTCGCACCTCTGCGACGCCCTGGTGGCTCGCGGCGACACGGTGGTGTGCCTCGACAACCTCGTCACCGGCTCGGTCGACAACATCGACCACCTCTTCGGTCGGGCCGAGTTCAGCTTCGTGGCCCATGACGTCAGCAACTACGTCTGGGTGCCCGGCGCGGTCGACGCGGTGATGCACCTGGCCAGCCCGGCCTCGCCCAAGGACTACCTGGAGATGCCCATCCAGACGCTCAAGGTGGGGAGCCTCGGCACCCACAACACGCTCGGTCTGGCCAAGGTCAAGGGGGCGCGGTACTTCCTGGCCTCGACCAGCGAGGTCTACGGCGACCCGGCCGTGCACCCCCAACCCGAGACCTATTGGGGCCACGTCAACCCGGTCGGTCCCCGGGGCGTGTACGACGAGGCCAAGCGCTTCGCCGAGGCCATGACCATGGCGTACCACCGCTACCACGGGCTCGACGTCCGCATCGCGCGCATCTTCAACGTGTACGGCCCGCGGATGCGCCCGGCCGACGGGCGGGTGGTGTCGAACTTCTTGGTCCAGGCCCTGGTGGGCAAGCCCATCAGCGTGTACGGGGACGGCAGCCAGACCCGCAGCTTCTGCTATGTCGACGACGAGATCAGGGGGTTCCTGGCGTTGCTGGACCGTGATCTCGTCGGCCCGGTCAACATCGGCAACGACAGCGAGTTCTCGGTCTTGGAACTGGCGCGCCTGGTGCTGGAGGTGACCGGTTCCCGCTCGGAGATCCGCTTCGAGGAGCTGCCGGTCGACGACCCCACCCAGCGCCGGCCCGACCTCACCTTGGCCACCCGCGAGCTCGGATGGCGGCCGGCGGTGGCGCTGCGCGACGGCCTGGTCGGTACGGCCGAGTACTTCCGGCGCCGCCTGGGCCCGTAGGAACCGGGCGCGGTCGGACTGGACCGGCGCCCTGCGGCCCGGGGCTCAAGATGGACGGACCGGTTCGGCGCCGGCGGGCGGCCTCGCCATCTGCACGAGCTCGGCTTCGCCCCCGTTGACCACGTAGCCCCGGCCGGGCGTCATGGCCACCGGCGCCCATCGAGGCAGCGCGGCGCCGGCCAGCTCCCCGTCGAGATCGAGATCGGGGCGGAGCAGCACCCCCAAACTTGGAGCGGCGCAGCACGCGGGTCCAGTGCCCGTAGGTGCCGCGCAGCACGTCGTTGCGGCCGGCCGCCACGACGAGCAGACCGGCGCGATCGCTCACCAGCAGGTCGGCCAGCGCGCCGCTGTCGTCGACTGCCTCGGCGTCGTCGATGACGACCAGGAACGGCGAAGCGCCCGGCTCGACCCGTTCGACGAGGCCACCCAGCTCGGCGGCCGCCACCACGTGGTCGAAGAGGGGATCGCCCGGAAGCGGTGAGCGCGGGCCGGCCACCAGCGCGACCGTGGCGGCGGCGTCCGCCTCCCGCACGGCGTGGACGATCGTGCGCAGCGCAGTGCTCTTTCCCGAGCGGGCCGGACCGGCGACGAGCACATGCTCGCCGGGATAGATGACCAGGCCTACCGGTCCCAGCTCTGGGCCACCGATCCCCACCGGTACGAACCAGGGGCGCTCGGCCACCTTGGCCGGACCGAGCAGGCCGAGGGCGATGTCGGTCGGCAGGTTCCGCACCGGCGTCGGGGGGCGAGCCGGTGGTGGCCAGCGGCGGGCGATCAGCGCGACGGCGCCGGCCAGATCGGGCGCGGGCCGGGCCAGCTGGATCACCTGGGAGGTGCCGGCGACGACCGCTCGACCAGGGGGTTGCGCTGGTACCGCCCTGCTCCTGAGACCGAGGAGCCCGAGCTCGCCCCGATCGGCCAGCCGCAGGACGAGCCGGTCTCGCACGGTGGATGCCAGTGGTGCGGGTATGGCGCCGGCCCGCTCGCTGGTGACCACGAAGACGATGCCCACGTCGGGCCCGTCGCTCCAGACCCGTTGGAGGTCGCTCCACAGAGACTGGCCGGCGCGATCGTCCAGCTCGGCCTGCAAGGAGCCGAAGCCGTCGACGAGCACGACGATCGTCGGGTCATCCCGGCCGGAGCGACCGGAGTCCCGGCGTCGGTCCAGCTCCGTTCGCAGGAGGCGCAGCAAACGGAGCTGGCGCTCCCGATCGGAGGCGACGACGACGGCGCCGGCATGGGGCAGCCCCGCGAGCGGAGCGAGCTCGCCGGAACCGAAATCCAGCGCGTAGAGATGGACATCATCGGCAGAGCGGCGGGCGGTCAGGGCGAGGGCGACGGTGAGAAGGGCGGTCGTGGTACCGCAGCCGGCCATCCCGAACACCAGGAGGTGAGCATCGGCCGTCCATCCGATGGGGTATTGCGACTGCGCGTCGGGGTCGTCGGCCAGCCCGATGGCGACCGAGCGGTCGCGGTGCGAGCCATCCAAGGCCACCAACGGCTGGGCCCCTTCGGCCGTCAGCGCATCGAGCTCGACCACCAGAGGTAGGGGGTCGGGCCAGGGCCGGCGCGGCGCGGCGCGGCCCAGAACGCGTCCCGGATGCAGTTGACCAGCGCGGCGAGGTCGTTCGTCGGCCTGGCGGAGCCGGTCCGCTCGGCTCCGTCCACCCCCGAGGTGCTCGACGGGTCGAACGTGAATGGCACCACCTCGACCGGCGCCGTTGCCGTCGTGCCCCCCGCCGCCGTCGACAGGGCGGTCTGGATGGTGACGATCTCCCCGGCGCCGAGGCGCACGTAGGCGCGTCCCGGCGCCGAGCGAGGGATGCGAGCGGCATCGGGGACGTCGATCACGTCCGTCGAGTCACGCCCGTCCTGGACCCGCAGCGCCACCCGCAGGTTGGTGTTGGCCCTGATGTTCTCGCTCACCGCCCCGGAGGGCCGTTGCGTGGCCAGCACCAGGTGCACCCCGAGGCTGCGGCCGCGCTGGGCCACGCTGACGAGCGCGTCGACGAAGTCCGGCAGCTCGGCCCGCAACGTGGCGAACTCATCGATGACCACGACCAGTCGAGGTAGGGGCCCCAGCGGCGCGCCCTTGCTCAGGTACGCCTCGAGATCGGCGGCGGCGGCCTCGCGCAGCAGCCTCTCCCGGTGGCGAACCTCGGCGTGGAGGCAGCGCAGTGCCCGTTCCGCCAGGCTCTCGTCGAGGTCGGTGACCAGGCCGACGGTGTGTGGCAGCCGGGCGCACTCGTCGAACGCGCTCCCGCCCTTGAAGTCGACGAGCATGAACGTGAGGTGGTCGGGCGAGACGGTGGCGGCCAGTCCGGCCACGAGCGCGCGCAGCAGCTCGCTCTTGCCGGCCCCGGTCGTCCCGGCGACGAGGCCGTGCGGCCCGTCGCGGTCGAGGTCGATCTCGAAGAGGCCGTCCTCGGAGACGCCGATCGGAGCAGCCACCCGGGGCCGGGCACCGGCCTGAGACCAACGAGCGGCGACGGCCGCCGGCTCGAGAACGCCGAGCTCGAGCAGCGGCAGCAGGCGAAGGGTGTCGGGAAGCCCGGCGCCGACGACGTCAAGCTCGGGGTCCTCGAAGCGCGACAACGCCCGTGCGAAGGCGCGGGCGGTGCGCTCCGCCAGCCCCGTGGCCAGGAACGGCTCGACCCGCTCGCTGGTCTGGGGCCGCTCGAGGCTGGCTTCGCCCAGGGGCCCGTCCAGGGTCAGGACGGTGTTGTACATCGCCGGCAGACGTTCGGCCACGGTGGCGACGGCGATGCCGGCCACGGGGCCGGCATCGCCTCGCAGCAGCGCCCTTACCGGCGCCTTGCGGCCCTCCGTCAACGCCTCGTCGTCGACCACCGCCAGGATCACCGGTCCCGGTCGGTCCGGACCGGGGAACCGCGCCGCGTCCCGGCCGTCGCGAGCGGCGCGCAGGAGGGCCTCTGCGATCTCGCTGCTGCGCTCGGGATCCTTGGACAGCAGCCGGCCCCCGCCGGTGTCCCGGGCGTGGGGAAGCCATTTGGACCAGTCCCAGGCGGAGCCGTGGTCGGGGGCCGCCAGCACGGCGACGACGAGGTCAGCCGGTCCCGTCTGCGCCGCCGCCTGGCACAACAAGGACCGGGCCACCGCCAGGGCGGCGGCGCGGTCGCCGACGACGCCCACCACTCCCCCCTGGGCCAGCTCGGCCGTCACCGGGCAGTCGGGCAGGGTGGCGGCCGCGGCCATGATCGAGGCCAACTTGTCCGGACGGGCAGCGCCGCGGTGCCAGCCGCTGAGATCGAACGCCGGCGACCAGGTGACCCGGCCGATGCCCACGCCCAGGCGAAGCACGTCCCGATGGTTCGGGCGCCGCTCCCACAGGCGCGTGCTCGGCCGCATGGCGCGGCGCAGCATCTCCGCCACGTCCGGGACCTCCCGACGGCGCCGCTCGCGCTCGCGGTGCGCCATCGCGGCCGCGTCGAGCGCGAACCGAGCCAGGTCCTGATCGAACCGGGCCTGGTCGCGGCGGGCCACGCGGCGGCCCCGCCGTCGCGTCTCGTGGGCGTTGGCCAGGATCATGACGGGCGACAGCAGCGAGAACAGGGCGTAGGTGAAGCTGCCGGTCACCGCCACCATCACCACGCTGAACGCGATCGGAGCCAGCACCGACGCCACGCCGACCGGGTTGGCGCCTCCGGCGGGCCGGGGCGGCTCGGGCACCGGCAGGGGCACCGCCGCCGGCGGCGGCGCGGGCCGGGGTGGCCGGTTGAAGGGAACCGTGCCGGCGACCGAACCTCGCCGGTGGGGCTCGGGTGCATCCGGTCGGTCGTCACGGCGCAGGTCTTGGAGCTCGACCTGGGTGGCTCCCACGCTGACGATGGTGGCAGGGCCCATCTCGACCGGTGCAGTGAGCAGGGTGCCCCCGAGCAGGGTTCCGTTGCGCGATCCCAGATCGGTCAGGACGCCAGAGCCGTCCAGGCTCACGGCGATGCGGACGTGCTCGCTCGACACCGTCGGGTCGGTGAGCGAGACGGCTGCGGCGCTCCCGCGCCCGATGACCGCGTCGCCCGGGGCCAGGGCGAACCTGGCTCCGGCATCGAGCCCCCCGACGACCACGAGCTCGGCCACGCCCCGGCCGCCGTCGCCCGCCGGGACAGGTCCGCGCTCGGGTGCCTCGTTGGCCCGTCGTGGTGTCGTGACGGCCTGGTCGGGGAGCCGGACCACGGCTGCCTGACGTAGGCCGCACTCGCTCAGGCCGAGGTCGGGGGTGGCGAGGCGGCCGTCGATGACGAGCCCCCGGCGCCCTGACGAGCCGGGTACGAGGGCGACGGCAAGGTCGGCCACGGTGGCTTCGGGATTGTGGACGCGCAGCTCCAGCTCCCGCCATCCCCGGCCCTGCTCGAACACGATCTGCATGGAGGCCCCCAGTGCTGCCGCGGGTGTTTGTTGGTCAGGGGGACGACCTCTCGAGGGTCTCGACCGTGGCGCCCGCCGACACGTCGGCGCCGGTTCCCCCCTTCTTGATCCCGACGGTGCCGTCGACCCTGGTGTAGTCGTACTCGTGCACGTCGGCTTCTCGGGCGAGGCGCTCGCCGAGGTCGGCCAGGGCGCTCGCGGCCTGGTCGGGCCGATGGTTGGCCAGGGCCTCGAGTACCCGGCGCCCGTCGGCGCCCATGGCCACGAGGTCCGCCCGCTTCAGTTCGACCTCGACGACGTACTTCTTCCCGGACGCCGCCGACGCGTCGCCGACGGGCGTATCGACCCCGACTCCCCGGCCGAAGCTGCCCTCGAGCTTCAACGTGACCGACTCGACGTTGTTGGCCTCGTCGGTCTTCACGTTGATCGAGCCCGAAAAGGCCCCCTCGGCGAGGTTCCCGCCGGGTAGGCGGGCCCGGACGTCGGAGGGGAGCGCTTCGAGGATGGGCCCGGCGATGGAGCTGTTGGCCGATCCGGCCAGGCTGAACTCGTAGCTGCGGTTGCCGTCGACGTCGAAGGTCACCTGACCGGTCGCGATGACCGAGCCCTTGGCCAGCGGTACGCCCCCGGGACCGACACCCCCCCTGGTCGAGCTCTCCCATCCCGTGGTGTATTGCTGGGGGAGGGGGATAGGTGTGACCAGGCCGGCCGCGGCTGGCAAGCCCGCTCCCCCCGCGGCCAGGAGGACCACGAGGCGCGAGGCGTCATGCCCGTCGGGGAGGAGCCAGCTCACGGACCCGACCGGTCCTCCGGCCACGGTGGTGCTCGCCGGTTCCGAGGAGTACTCGGCGCCGACCGTGAGCCTGCCCTTCACGGTGACCCGGACGAGGCCGTTGTCGAGGTACTCCACCACGATGGTGGCGCCGGCGGGAACCGTGATCCCTCTGAAGGAGACGCTGCCGCCCACCCGCAGCTCGACCCGCCTGCGGACCTGCCGGCCCTCGGCCGCGCCCAAGGGAACCGTGACGAGCGGGTCGGTGAAGAACCCGGAGTCGGCGGTGATCAGCGCGGCCGCACCGCCGGCCAGGGCCAACGCGTCGCCCCCCAGTTCCAGCGCCACCTCTCCGGCCTGACCGGCGACCCCGAACAGCTCGCCGTAGACGGCGAGACCAGCCGGGCCGTCCATGGCCAGGGCGAGCAGCAACCCAGGGTTGAGGACGGGTTCGGTGAACAGGCCGACGGTGGCCGAAGCCGAGCCGAAGGAGGCGCCGGCGAACTGGAGGCCGGTGGCGAGAAGCCCGATGATGTCGCCGCCGGCGGCGCCGGCTCCACCGCCGCTTCCAACGATGGACGGTGGTGAGGCCGGGACCACCGGTTCGGGGGCGGAAGCGCCCGGCGGCGGCGGCACCGGGGTGGGCCTGCTGGGATCGACGCCCGGGCCGAGCGGGCTCACCCCAACACCGCGCCGTGCTGGGCCCGCACCACTCGGGCGAGCTCGAGGCTCGACACCGGTCCGAGGGTGATCGTCGCCGGGTCGCGGTCGTCGTGCACGAGCCAGCGGTCGGTCCGGCCGGCCAACCAGGTCGTGGCCGAGAGGTGCTCGCTGGGCCCGTCCCTCCACCACGACGTGGCCCGGGTCAGCTCCATCGAGCCCTCCCGCAGATCGGCGGCGAGGTTGGCCGCGTCCTGCGGGCCGAGCCCGGCCCGGGTCAGTGCGGCGGCAAGCGAGGAACCGTCGCCCGCGGGCCCGGGCGCGAGGGCCGAGCGAGGAACCCGTACCACCGTGGGACCCGCGGCGGCCTCGGCCATCGGTTCGACCGAGTCGACCGGCCCGAGACCGAGCGTGGTCCAGGCCCGAAGGGCCAGCAGGGCGGGATCGAGGTCCTCGACGAGGAAGCCGCGGTCAGCCACGGTGGTGACCGGGCCGAAGGAAACGGGTTGGTCGAAGGTGGTGGAGACGGCGCAGGCGGCGCTTCCTCCCGCGCCGGCCAACGTGGCGCGCAGGCCGCGGGTGCCGTGACGCAGTGCGAGCAGCGCCCGGTCGCCGGGGGTGGCCACGAGGAGCGCCCGCAGCGCCCGGCGTACCCAGGCCGCCTCCGAACCGAGGAGGTCGGCGTGGGCCGGGCCCAGGGCCCGCTGCCCAAGGGACCGCCGAGCGGCGTCGACGTCCACGCCGATGTGGAGCAGGCCCGAACCGTCGAGGCCCCGCACCCGGTCGGCCCCCACCTCCTCGGCCAGCACCACCAGCTCGTTGCGGGACAGGCCCAGCCTGCCGGACGCGACCGTGAAGGCGCCGGCCGTGGTCATGGGCGCGAGCAGAGCATCGGCGGCGAAGGTGGGGGCCCGGCCATCGAGCCGGTCCTCTGACCGTCGCTCAACCGGAGAACCCCAGCCGTCGGTGGACGAACGCGCGGGTGGTGCTCGGCGGGCGGCGGTAGAGCGCGCCGTAGGCCTCGCCCGAGCCGGACTTGGCGGCCATGAACTCGTCGACGGCATACCACTGCCGGCACACACCCTCGGGGAGCGTGCCGGGCCGGTAGGGCCAGTTGCTCACGAAGTCGACCACCGCGTCCAAGGCCCGCTGGGCTGCTTCGACGCCGCCCTCGGCCGCTAGCGCCGCCTGCCGCAGCTCCTCGCGGCCATCGCGTCCACCCGGCACGATCGCCTCTCCCAGCGCCCTGGCCCCGTGGGCCAGCGAGTCCACGTGGTGCCCGACGGCATCACCGGCTTCGGCCAGTGCCCGGCGGGCGGTCCCAAGCTTGTCCAGGGCCAGCTGCGCAGCCTGTTGGTACGCCCGCTGCACGTCACCGATGAACTCGATCACCTGGCGCCGGATGGCGCCCAGGAGGTCCCACTCGTCCTTCGTCGCCCGCTGGTAGGCCCGCAAGGTCGTGGCCAGGCGCTCGAGGTCGGCGGCCCGTTCTCGCAACCTTTGCTGCCGCTCCGACTCGAAGCGGTCGCGGAACGCGGCGGCGTCGGCACCCTTCCACATCACCTCGCCCAGGGTCCTGCTCAGGGGACCACCCACGCTGTCGAAGGTCCGAGCGGCGTCCTCGAGCGCCCTGATCGGTGCGTCGAACGCCTCCGGCAAGGGGAGCAGCGTGCGGAGGTCGAAGCTCGGCAGCCCGGAGGGCGACGGGATGCCGGCGAGGAGGTCGCGGGCCTCCGCCACCCTTGTTCGGATTTGGGTGTCCTGGGGGCCGGTGGGCCCGTAGGTGGGGGCCAGGGGCATGGGGCCGGAGCTCGTCATGACGGGGGCGACGCCGCGGGCCCCGTGAACCGGCCGGATCCCGCGACGGACCGAGGCTTCAGGGGTTCCCGCCGGCCGCCATCACATCGCCAAGGACCTGGTCGACCTGGAGCGCCAGCTCGTCGAGCTTCTGGCGCGCCTGGGCCAAAGAGGTGTTGACCGGAGGCCAGACGTTCTCCCGGAAGTGCTTGGCACTGCGGCCGCTCCACTCCGCCGGGCTCGACAGGATGTCGCCCGCCTGGTTGTCGAGCTGCCTGAGGGCATCCTGCAGGCCGTTGGCGATCACGGACTTGAGCGTCTGGGCGGCCTGGATCGCGTTGGGGGTTGCCATCACCGTGTCGTCGCCGGGCATGAGAGGACTCCTTGTGGGGCAGTGCGCGTGGCGAGATGACGCTGGCATGGCGCCCTTTCAGCCGGCTGTCGAACCGCTTCCCTCCGGGCCTGCTCCCGGGGTAGCGTGGGGCGGGCGGGTTGCGGAGGAGCGGCGTGAACTTCGTGGTTCTCGGGCCGGTACGGGTGGAGGGCGCGGCCGCGCCGGTGTCCGCACCGCTGCTGCGGACGTTGGTGGCCGTCCTGGTCATCCGGGCGAACCGGGTGGTGCCGGTGGACGTGCTGGTCGACTCGCTCTGGGGTGAGCGGCTCGGCGGTTCGTCGGGTCGGCTCCAGGTGCTGGTGCACCGTCTGCGCCGCGCGATGGGCGAACCCGCACGCCTCGGGTTCGTCACCGGTGGCTATCGGCTCCGGATCGAGCCGGGTGAGCTCGACGCCGAGCGCTTCGAGGCGCGGGCAGCCGAGGGTGCCGATGCCGCGGGGAGAGATCCCCACCGGGCGACGGCCGTCCTGCGGGAGGCGCTCGGGCTCTGGGAGGGCGAAGCGTTCGCGGGCGCCGGTGACGTCGCCGAGATCCGGGCCGAGGCCGACCGGCTCGGCGAGCGCCGGCTCGGTGCCTACGAGTTGTTGTACCAAGCGGAGCTGGCCCTCGGTCACGCCGCTTCGGTGATCCCCGATCTGGCCGCGCTGGCCGCTCGAAACCCGTTCCGCGAGCGGTTGCAGGGCCTCCTGATGCGTGCGCTCTACAGCTGCGGGCGCCAGGCGGACGCGCTGGCCGCGTACCAGCGGGCCCGTCTCGTCCTCGTCGAGCAGCTCGGTATCGAGCCGGGGGCGGAGCTGCGCGAGCTCGAACGGGGAGTGCTGGCCGGGGGCGACCTCGACATCGCGCCGGCGGCGCGCCTCGAAGCCCTGCCCAGGGCTGTCCCGACGCCAAGGCAGCTTCCGGCCGACATCGCCGACTTCTGTGGCCGTGCTGGCGACCTGGCTCGCATCCTGGGCCCGTTCGAATCGCAGCGGGCCGCGGTCCGCTCGCCGGGCCGGGCGCTGCCGATCTCGGCCGTTTCGGGGAAGGCCGGCGTGGGCAAGACCACGCTGGCGGTGCACGCCGCCCACCGGCTGACGGGGCGCTATCCCGACGGCCAGCTCCACGTCGACCTGCAAGGAGCGCAGGCCGAACCTCTGGACCCGGGCGACGTGCTGGCAGGGTTCCTGCGGGCTCTCGGCATCGAAGGCCCGGCCATTCCCGAGCACCTCGACGAACGGGCGCGTCTGTTCCGTAGTCGCCTCGCCGACCGGCGGGTCCTGGTGGTGCTCGACAACGCGGCCAGCGTCGCTCAGGTGCGCTTGCTCCTTCCGGGCGCTCCCGGCTGCGGCGTGCTGGTCACCAGCCGGGCGCGCCTGTCCGGCCTCGACGGAGCGCAGCTCGTCGACGTGGACGTGCTGGAGGTCGACCAGGCCGTCGAGATGCTGGCCGGGGTGGCCGAGGACCCACGGATCGCGGCCGACCGGTCGACGGCCCGAGAGATCGTCGGGCTGTGCGGCTGCCTTCCTCTCGCCGTCAGGGTGGTGGCCGCTCGCCTGGCGGCGCGTCCGACGTGGGGGCTCGACCGGCTGCGCACGCTGCTGGGCGACGAGCACCATCGCCTCGACCAGCTCCGCGTCGGCGATCTCGACGTACGGGCCAGCATCGCCTTGTCCTATCGGGGGCTCGGGACCGAAGCCCAGCGCGCGTTCCGGCTACTCGGTCTGCTCGAAGCCGCCGACTTCGCCTCCTGGGTGACGGCCGCGGTCCTCGACGAGCTGGTGGCCGATGCCGAGCTCGTGGTGGAGGAGCTGGTCGACGCCCAGCTCTTGGAGCTGGGGAACAGGGATGCCACCGGTGAGCAGCGCTACCGGTTCCACGACCTGATCCGCCTCTATGCCCGGGAACGGGCTCGTGCCGATGACGACGCCGGCCAGCAGAGAGCGGCCCTGGAGCGGGCTTTCGGCGCCTGGCTCGGCCTGGCCGAGGAGGCCAACCGGCGCCAGGGCGAGATCTACCAGTTCGCGGGCGGCGCCGCTGCCCCCGGGCGGGTTGCACCGGCCACGGCCGCACGGGTACTGGCCGATCCGCTCTCGTGGTTGGAAGCAGAGCTGGCCGCCATGATGGCCGCCGTCGAGCAGGCGGCGGGCAACGGGATGTCCCGCCCGGCCTGGGCCATGTCCGACGCACTCAGGATGTTCCCGGACCGCGGCTACGCGGGGCGCTGGTATCGCCTCTACGAAGTGTCGTTGGCCTGCTGCCGGGAGGCCGGCGACCAGGTCGGCGAGGCCGTGATGCTGCTGAACCTCGGCTACCTGCACCGGATCGACGACCGCTTCGAGGCGGCGGCCGATCTTCTCGACCGGGCCGCGCGCGACCTGACCAAGGTCGGGGAGCGAAACGCGGCCGCCCTGGCGCGGTGCTACCTCAGCGACGCCTACCGCTGGATGGGTCGCTTCGTCGAGGCGCGCCGGTCCGCCGAGGACGGCCTCGGCGTCGCCCGGGCCGTCGGCGACGAACGGATCGGGGCCAAGGCGTGGCACAGCCTGGGCGAGCTCGCCTACGCCCAAGGTTCGTTCGCCGAGGCCGCTTCCTGCTTCGAGACGGCCGCCGCGACCTTCGCCCGGACGGGCTTTCGGGGCGGGGAGGCAGGTCTGCTCTTCCGGCTGGGCGCGGTCCAGCAGGTGTTGGGACGGCCGGTCGAGGCGGGCAGGAACCTGCGCCGCAGCCTCGAGATATGCACCGCGATGCGCCAGCGTCACCACCGGGCGCTGGCGAGGTTGGAGCGGGCGGCGGTGGAGGCCACCGGCGGCCATCTCGACAGTGCCACCGGGCTGCTGGCCCAGGCGTTGGCGACGTTTCGCGAGATCGGCGATCGGAGCGGCGAGGCGATGGCGCTCAATCGGCTCGGGGACGTTCGACGCCAGCGCGGGCAGCTCGCCGGCGCGCAACGCTGCCTCCACCAGGCCTTGGCGGTCTGGGCCGAGCTCAAGGCGCCGGTCGGGAGGGCGAGAACGCTGCAGAGCTTGGGCGACGTCCACCTGGCGGCCGGCGTTTTCGAAGCGGCCGCTCACGCCTGGTCGCAGGCGCTCGAGACGTTCCGGGAGGTTGGCTCTACCGAGGGCGAGGAGTTGGCCGAGCGCATCCGGGAGGTCACCGAGCTCGCCGCTGTCCCGAGCTGACCTACCGCGTTCTCGAGGAAGCCCGGTTGGGTCGACTGCGCTGGTGTCGGCGGCGCCGCCCGGGGATCCTGAGCATCGGGCCAGAGCGCAGGCGGGCACCATCGAGTTCGGAGCCGAGGCTGCGCTTCGGCGACGACGTTCTCGGGGGCGGCTCAGGGCGCGCAGATGTTGCCCATGGTGCCGCACACGTGGAGGCCGGCGTCGCGTTCGTAGTCGGCCCCACCGGCGAAGTAGTTCTCCGGGACCCAACCCCAGACGCCGTTGTCGGCCATGGTGAAGGCCCACCAGGTGTTGCGGTACTCGAACCCATTGAAGCTGAAGACGTGCTCGGAGCGGTTGCTCTGCCCGACGAACCAGTTGACGGTGCCACCGATCACCAACGTGCCCACCTGGGTGGCCGAGTTGCCCAGGTCGGGCGAGTCGTAGACGGGCACCTCGTTCTGCCACAGCGGGCAGTACTGCACGGCATGGCCGGCCTGGGTGGTCTGGGTGGCTTCGCAGGGAACGTCGTCGGACGTCGGGGGAAGCGGCGGCGCCAGCGGCGCGCCCGGGGTGGGCGCCGGCGCCGGCGGCGGCGCCGTCGTGCCCGGCGGTGATGCCGGCGGCGGTTCGGCGGGCGGCGCCAGCGGCGTGCCCGGGCTCTGGTCGTCCACCGCGCCGGTTTCGGGTGGCGCCTCCTCCGGCACCGTGCCGGGCCGAGTCTCGCCCTGGCCCAGGCCGGGCGGCGCGGCCGCGGTGCCCTCCTCGGGGCCGGGTGTGACCGGCGCCGACGCGCCGCCGGCCACCGCCGTCCCGGCGTCGACCGAGGTCGTGGTCGCCGGGCTGGCGTCGTCGTCACCGTCGGCCGCCACCGTGGCCGCCGCCGACGGCCCGCCGCTGTCCCGGGTCAGGGCCACGACCCCGGCCACCACGGCCAGAACCGCGACCGCGACGCCGGCGCCGATGATCCGGCGACGCCGCCCCGGGCGCTCGTCGCCCGTGGTCGACGGTCGGGGGACGGACCGGGTGTCGAGCCCGGCGAAGTCGATGGTGCGCGTGTGCAGCAGCGGGGGTGCCGGCGCGCCCGCGGCGTGGCTCGCCTCCCGAGCCGTCAACAGCGCCTCCCCCAGGGCGGCCGCCGTGGGGGTTCGAGCGGCCGGGTCCTTGGCCAGCGCGCCCGACAGGACGCCCCACAAGGCGCTCGGCACCCCGCGGGGCCGCAGGTCGGGAGGATCCTCGGTCAGGATGCGGGCGACGAGAGCGTGCAGCGTCTCCTCGCCGGGCCGGACGAACGGCGCCTCCCCGGCCAGCAGGGCGTAGAGCGTCGAGCCGAGCGAGTAGACGTCGGACCGCTCGTCGGCGCTGGCGCCGGAGACGACCTCAGGGGCGGCGTGGGCCAGCGTGCCGGTGACGACGCCGGAGCGGGTGGCGGTGCTGCCGTGCACCCGGGCGACGCCGAAGTCGACCAGCTGGGGCTGCCCGTAGCCGGACACCAGGACGTTCTCCGGCTTCAGGTCGCGGTGCAGCACCCCTTCGGCGTGGGTGGCGGCGAGGGCGTCGGCGAGCTTGATGCCGATGTCGCACACCTCGGGCCAGGGGAGGGGCCCCTCGTGCCGCAGCCGATCGGCCAGCGACCCGCCCGAGAGGTGCTCCATCACCAGGTAGAGCTGGCCCGCGCTCGTCAGCCCGCAGGCGTAGACGGCGCCCACATGGGGATGGCCGGACAGGCGTCCCAGGGCCTGGCTCTCGCGCTCGAAGCGTTGGCGGGCGTGCTCGTCGGCGCCGTGGGCGCGCAGCACCTTGACCGCCACGTCGCGGCCGAGGGCCTCCTGACGGGCCCGGTAGACGATGCCGTAGCCGCCCTCGCCGATCCGGACCGCATCGCCGATCCCGGCGATCCCGAGGTTCACCGGGCCCGCTTCGTTGGTGAGGTCATTCGCCGGTCCATCGCCGTCCTGTGCGTCGTCCTGTGCGTCGTCGTCTCGGTACCGGGCCCGCGCTGGTCAGCCAGGAGCCTACCGAACGGCCACGACCGGGTCCTCGCCGGGCGCGGTGCTGGTCCGGCGACGATTCTCCTCAGCGGGTGCGGGCTTCGGCTTCGGTCCGATGGGCCAGGTACCACTCGACGGTCCGGGCCAGACCCTCCCGCAGGGGAGTGGCAGCCTCGAAGCCGAAGGCCTTGGCCGCCCGGCCGGGATCTACCCGGCGCCGGGGCTGGCCGTCGGGCTTGGACGTGTCCCAGCGCACCTCGCCCTCGAACCCCACCAGCTCGACGAGCAGGTCCACCAGCTCCCGAATGGGCATCTCCTCGTTGGTCCCGAGGTTCACCGGCTCGACGTCGTCGTAGTGCTCGGCGGCCGCGAGGATGCCCTCCGCCGCGTCCTGCACGTAGAGGAACTCCCGGGTGGCCGAACCGGTGCCCCACACCTCGATGTGGTCCGCGCCCGACTCCTTCGCGTCCACGCACTTCTTCACGAGGGCCGGGATCACGTGCGACACCGCGGGGTGGAACTTGTCGCCGGGCCCGTAGAGGTTGGTCGGGATGAGGTAGATCGATCGCTGGCCGTACTGCTCGCGGTTGGCCCGCGCGTGGGTGAGCTGCGCCAGCTTGGCCACGCCGTAGGGCGCGTTCGTCTCCTCGGGGTAGCCCTGCCACAACGAGTCCTCGTTGAACGGCACGGGCGTGATCTTGGGGTACGAGCAGACGGTGCCGACCAGCACGGTCTTGGCGGTACCGTGGCGCCGCGCCTCGTCGAGCACGTAGGTGCCCATCAGCAGGTTCTCCAGGTAGAGCTCGGCGGGCCGGGCCTGATTGGCGCCGATGCCGCCGACGCGCGCGGCGAGATGGATGACGAGATCGGGGCCGGTGTCGTCGAAGAGCCGGGCGGCCGCGTCGGCGCGGCGCAGGTCGTAGTCGGCGCTCGACGGTGCGCTCACGGGGCCCGCGCCCCGCGCCGCCAGCCCCGCCAGCACCGACCGGCCCAGGAAGCCGGTGCCACCGGTGACGAGCACCCGATGCTCGGACCACGGTCGATCCATGCCGCCGGACCATAGCGGCCCGTCGGCGGGTACCGCCCTCACTCGCCCCCTCCCGGTTCACCCAACCATCGGCGAATGTGCGGCGGTTATCGGGGCCAGGGACCGATAACCGCCGCCCGTTGGTGTTGGTGGGGGGCCCGTCGCCGGGTGCACCAGACTGGCGCGCCGTGCAGGTGGCCATGACCCTCGAGCAATGCTGGCACCGGGTGCCCGGTGGCACCGCGACCGCGGCCATCGAGACCGCCCGGGCCCTGGCCGCCCGCGCCCCGGGCGGGTGCCTGGAGGACGGCCCGGGCGCAGGGATCGACCTCGTGGGGGTGAGCGGGTGGCACCGGCACCAAAGCGCCGAGGCGTTCCGCTCACCGATACCGGTGCGGGCGCTGCCCTGGCCCCGGCTCGTGCTCTACGAGGGCTGGCACCGATGGCGACGCCCCGACGTGCAGGCCGCGACCGGTCCCGTGGACGTCATCCATGCCACCGCGGTGGCCATACCCCCCCGTACCCGCCCGATCGTCTTGTCGCTGCACGACCTGGCCTACCTGCACGAGCCCGCGCATTTCACCCCGAGAGGGCTTCGCTTCTTTCGCCGCGGCCTGGCCCTGGCCCGGGCCGAGGCCGACCTGGTGCTGTGCCCGTCGCGGGCGACCATGGCCGACTGCGTTCAGGCCGGCTTCGATACGGCTCGCCTTCGGCTCGTGCCCCTCGGCGTGCGGATCGAGCCGGCGAGCGTGGAGGCGGTGCGACGGGTGCGCCGGGCCTACGGGCTCGACCGTTACGTGCTGTCGGTCGGCACCATGGAACCTCGCAAGAACCTGCCGCTGCTGCTCGAGGCGTTCCGGCGCCAGGGGCGAGCGGACCTGCAGCTCGCGGTGGTGGGCCCACGGGGGTGGAACGAGTCGCTGACGGCGCACGTGGACGGGATCGCGGCGCGGGTCCGCCTGCTGGGGTTCGTGCCGGCCGTGGATCTCGCCGCGCTCTATGCCGGCGCTGAGGTGTTCTGCTTCCCGAGCCTGCGGGAGGGCTTCGGCTTGCCGATCCTCGAGGCGATGGCGCAGGGCACCCCGGTGGTCACCTCGGCGGGGACCTCCACCGAGGAGTTGGCCACCGGCGCCGGCCTGGTCGTGGACCCGCGGGACCCTGACGCCGTCGCCGGCGCCATCGCCGCCGTCCTCGACGATCCCGCCATGGCCCAGCGCCTCGCCCGGGCCGGGCGCGAGCGCGCCGCCCGGTACCCGTGGGCCGCCACCGCCCGCCTGGTGGCGGCCGCCTACCGGGAGGCGGCCGGCGACGCGGGGACGACGTGACGGTGCACGTCGGGGTCAACCTGTTGTGGCTCGTGCCCGGCGTGGTGGGCGGCAGCGAGGAGTACATGACCAGGCTCCTGGGCGCCGTGGCCGAGCGCCAGCCACCGGACCTGCGCCTCACCTTGTTCGCGCTGGCTCCCTTTACCCACGCCTACCCACCGCTCGCCGATGCGTTCCCCGTGGTGGTGAGCCCGCTCGACGGGCGTTCGAAGCTTCGTCGGGTGCTGGCCGAGTCGACCTGGCTGGCCCGACGGAGCGCGCGGGCTCGTCTCGACCTCGTGCACCACGCCGGGGGCACCATGCCACCGGTGCGGGGCGCGCCGGGGATCGTCACCGTGCACGACCTGCAGCCCCTGGCCATGCCCGACAACTTCGGCGCGGTCAAGCACCTCTACCTGCGGCGACGCCTCGGCCCGTCGGTACGCGAGGCCGTGCTGGTGGTGACCATCACCGCCTACACCGCCCGCTCGGTCGTCGAGCGCCTCGGCGCCGATCCCGACCTCGTCGAGATCGTCCCGCCCGCGGGCACGCTTGGCACGCCGAGCCCGGCGGGCGCCGGCGGTGGTGCCACGGCAGGGGCGGTCCGACCACCGGCGGGGCGGTACTTCCTGTACCCCGCGGTCACCTATCCGCACAAGAACCACCTGCTGCTCCTGCGAGCCTTCGCCCGGGTCGCCTCCGTGCGTGACGACGTGGCGCTGGTTCTGACCGGCGGGGAGGCGCAGATGGAGGGTGCGGTGGCCGCCGAGGCCGTTCGGCTGGGAGTCCGCGACCGCGTTCTGCGCCTGGGCCGGGTTCCTCGGTCCGACCTCGAGGCCCTCTACCGCGGCGCCGCCGCCCTTACCTTCCCTTCGCGGTTCGAGGGGTTCGGGATGCCGGTGCTCGAAGCGATGGAGCACGGTTGTCCGGTGATCGCCGCCGCCAGCACCGCGTTGCCCGAGGTCGTCGCCGGTGCCGGCGTGCTCGTCGATCCCGACGATCCGCGGGCGTGGGCCGCCGCCATGATCAACGTGCTCGACGACGGCGACCTCCGGGACAGCCTGGCCGCCGCGGGCCGGGCCCGGGCCACCGGCTTTCGTCCCGAGGCCGGGGCGGACAGGCTGATCGCCGTGTACCGGCGAGGCGCCCGCATCGTCGCCGGCGCGCCCCGATGACGGCACGGGCGGCCCTGCGGGTGACGGCGCTGTGCCCGCACTTCGCTCCCGACGTGGCCCCGACCGGCGACGTGATCACCCGCATCGCCGAGGAGCTCGCAGCCAGGGGCCACCGCCTGCACGTGGTGACGTCGGTGCCGTGGTACCGCGAACACCGCATCGAAGCGGGGTGGGAGGGTCGTGCCATCCGCCACGAGGACGTGGCCTGGGGCCGGGTCACCCGGGTCCACCCGTTCCCCACCGACAAGGCCGACATCCGGGCCCGCGCCCTGGCCTTCGGCGGGTTCACGGTGCTGGCCACGCTGGGGGCGGCCCTGGGCCGCACCCGGCCCGACGTCGTCCTCGCCATGTCGCCGCCGCTCACCCTGGGCCTGGCCGGCTGGCTCGTGGCCCGCGCCCGCCGGGCGCCGTTCGTGTTCAACGTGCAGGACGTCTTTCCCGACGTGGCGGTGGAGCTCGGCCTGTTGCGCGACCGCCGGCTGATCGCGACCGCCGAGCGCCTGGAGCGCCTCACCTACGCCCGCGCCGACGCGGTGACCGTGCTGTCGGAGGACCTGGCTGACAACGTGCGGGCCAAGCTGGCCCGCGGCCGCGGTGGCGGGGGCACCGCGCGGGTGCGGGTCATCCCCAACTTCGTCGACACCGAACGGGTCCGGCCCGCCGATCGTGACAACGACTACCGGCGCCAGTACGGCCTCGTCGGGCGGACGGTGGTCATGTACGCCGGCAACGTCGGCTTCTCCCAGTCGCTCGATGTCGTGCTCGACGCGGCGGTGGCGATGCGCGACGAACCTCGCCTCGTCTTCGTCGTCAACGGCGGGGGCGCGGCGCGCCCCCAGCTCGAGCAGCGGGCCCGGGCCATGGCCAACGTGGTCTTCGTCGACATGCAGCCGGTCGAACGCCTGGCCGAGGTGCTGGCCGCGGCCGACATCCACCTGGTCCCGCTCAAGCGGGGCCTGGGCTCGGCCAGCGTGCCGTCCAAGCTCTACTCCATACTGGCCGCCGGTCGTCCCCTGGTGGCCAGCGTCGATCCCGGCACCGAGGTCGCGAGGGTGGTCGAGCGGGCCGGGGCCGGGCTGACGGTCGCCCCCGACGACGTCGGCGCGCTGACGGCTGCGCTGGCGCGGTTGGTGGCGGAACCGGACGAGGCCGCGGCCATGGGGGTCGCGGGTCGGGCCTTCGTGGAGCAATGGGTGTCGCCGGCCGCCGTGGCCGAGGCCTACGAGGCGCTGTTTCACGAGCTCCTGGGAGCGGTGGCCCGGCGGGGTCGGGGGCGGGAGGGAACCGGCCCGGTCCCGGGTTAGTCTGACCGGTCCCGCTGTCGAGCGCAGGTGTGCACACGGAATGGGTAAGGCATCGTCGTCGAAGAAGGTGGCCAGGGCGGCGCGGGCCGGGGGGTCCCGGCGGATAGGCCAGCGTCGCAACCTCGGGTTCCCCGCCCTGATCACCTTGATCATCGTGGCCGGCGTGCTGATGGTGGTCTTCGCCCGCGAGGATCGTGACGCCACCGCCGCCCCCCGCTTCGGGGCCACCGCGCCGCCCGGGGACCACTGGCATGCGGCCTACAACGTCGTCATCTGCGGGGCGGTCCAGCCCGGGCTCAACGACGCCAAAGCCGACACCAGCGGCATCCACAGCCACGGTGACGGCGTGATCCACATCCACCCCTTCACCCGGGGCTTCGCCGGACCGAACGCCCGCATGAGCGCCTGGCTCGACATCGCCGGGCTGGAGTTGGGCGACGACCGGATCGTCCTGCCCGACGGCACCACCTTCGAGGACGGCGAGGACGACTGCGACGGCGAGAACGCCACCCTGCGCGTCGCGGTGTGGGACAGCGCCGCCGATGCGCTGGCCGGCGAGGACCCGTCCCGGATCGTCGACGACGACTTCGGCGATATCAGGTTCCGCAGCGACCGCGAGGCCTACACCATCGCCTTCGGTCCCGAGGACGACGAGATCCCCGCGCCGGACAACATCGCCGCCCTCGACAACCTGAGCGACGTCGCACCGCCCGAGGACTCCACCTCCACGACGAGCGACGACGGTGACGAGGGCGACGAGGGCGACTCGTCGACGACCACGACCGGCGAGCCCGACCCCTCGACGACCACGTCCGCGCCGCAGGGCCCCACCACCACGGCCCCGGCCGGTCCGCCCGCCAGCGAGGCGCCGGCCGACGGCACCGGTAGTGCCACGTCCACGCCGTGAGGGCGGTCGTGCTGGTCGGGGGCTTCGGCACCCGGCTGCGGCCGCTCACCTTGTCGACACCGAAGCAGATGTTGCCCATCGTGGACCGGCCGATGCTGGAATGGGTCGTCGCCCAGCTCGTCGTTCACGGCATCGACGACGTGGTGCTCGCCCTCGGCTACCGGCCCGACGCCTTCCGGGCGGCCTACCCCCACGGGCGCTGCGCCGGCGCCACGCTGCACTACGCGGTCGAGCCCGAGCCGCTCGACACCGCCGGTGCCATCCGGTTCGCGGCCAAGGCCGCCGGCATCGACGAGCGGTTCGTGGTGGTCAACGGCGACGTGCTGACCGACCTCGACATCAGCGCGCTGGTCGCCTTCCACGACGAGCGGGCCGCGCTCGCAACCATCTCTCTGCACCGGGTCGAGGACCCGTCGCGCTTCGGGGTGGTGGCCACCGACGGCGACGGCCGGGTGACGGCGTTCGTCGAGAAGCCGCCGCCGGGTGCGGCGCCGAGCGACCTCGTCAACCTTGGCGTGTACGTGTTCGAGGCGTCGGTGCTCGATCGCATCCCCCCCGCTCGGAGGGTCTCGATCGAGCGAGAGATCTTCCCGCTCCTCGCCGCCGAGGGCTCGCTCTACGCCACCGACGACAAGGGGGCGTACTTCCTCGACACCGGTACGCCGGCGCAGTTCCTCCAGGCGCAGCTCGACCTGATCGGCGGGTGCCGGCCCGTGTCGCCGCGGGCCGTGCACCGCGATGCGCGGGTCGCCCCCGGCGCCACCGTGGTGCGTTCCGTCGTCGCCACCGGCGCCGTGGTGGAGCGCGACGCCTTGGTGGTCGGCTCGGCCGTGCTCGCCGACGCGCGGGTCGGCGCCGGCGCCAGCGTGCGCAACACGATCGTCGGTCCGGGCGCCGCGGTGCGGCCCGGTGCCACCCTGGAGTGGACGACCTTCGTGCGCGACGGCGATGCCACCGGGCCGGGCTCGGCCCCTGGCCTGGCGGTGCCTTTCCCCGTCGGGACCTACCCGCTCGGCCCATGAAGGCCCTGGTCACCGGCGGCGCCGGGTTCATCGGCTCGACGCTGGTCGACCGCCTTCTGGCCGAGGGCCACGCGGTCGACGTCGTGGACGACCTCAGCGTGGGGACGCTGGCCAACCTGGCCGACGCCCGCGCCGACCGGTCCCACAAGCTGACGTTCGACAGGGTCGACGTCCGCTCACCCGACCTACCCGAGCTCATGGCCCGCCGGCGCCCCGAGGTGGTCTTCCACCTGGCCGCGCAAGCCGACGTGCGTGAGTCGGTGGCTCGCCCCGTGCGCGACGCCGACATCAACATCCTGGGCAGCCTGAACGTGCTGGAGGGGGCGCGGGCGGCCGGGGCCCGCAAGGTCGTGTTCGCCTCGAGCGGGGGCACGATCTACGGCGATCCCGAGGCGTCGGAGCTACCGGTGCGAGAGTCTCATCCGCAGCGCCCGGTGTCGCCCTACGGGGTGGCCAAGAAGGCGGTGGGCGACTACCTGCACGCCTACCGCGAGCTCCACGAGCTCGAGTACAGCGCCCTGGCGCTGGCCAACGTGTACGGCCCTCGCCAGGACCCCCTCGGCGAGGCCGGGGTGGTGGCCATCTTCGCGGGCGCCCTACTGGCGGGGACGCCGTGCACGGTGTTCGGGTCGGGGGGCCAGACCCGGGATTTCGTCTACGTCGACGACGTGGTCGACGCCTTCGTGCGGGCGGCCGCGCGCGGCGGGGGATTGCTGTTCAACATCGGCACCGGGGTGGAGACGTCGGTGAACGACCTGTACCGGACGATGGCCGGTGCGGCGGGCGTGAACGCGCCGGCGGTGCGCGCGCCGGCGCGGGCCGGCGAGCTCGACCGCTCGGCTCTGGACCCGGCCCGAGCCGGCATCCACCTGGGCTGGAAGCCATGGACGACCCTCGACGTCGGTGTGGCCCAGGTCCTCACCCACTTCCGCAACCACCCGGTAGTGACCGACAACCCCTGACCCCCCCCCCCCCCCCCCCCCCCCCCCCCCCCCCCCAAATTCCTTCCGGAGGGCCCCACACCGGGACCCCCGGGCGCCCAGA